>JAEEGG010008525.1_pt1 | contig 23241 bp, 18 predicted proteins | sample 9134161 | NCBI WGS metagenome assembly JAEEGG01 (sample SAMN16246543, study PRJNA631951) | gut metagenome | biome: gut microbiome; feature: rumen; material: CR-attached | host: Bos | place: Iran: Karaj | collected 2018-10
CTGGAGGATGGCAGCCTGTTTCTGACCCTCGCTGGTCAAGATGGTAGCACGCTTGTTACGCTCGGCCTGCATCTGTTTCTCCATAGCCTGAAGCACTGTTTGAGGCGGCTGAATGTCCTGCAACTCAACGCGGTTCACCTTGATACCCCATTTGTTAGTGGCATCGTCGAGCACCGCACGCAGCTTGGAGTTAATGGTGTCACGCGAGGTGAGCGTCTGGTCCAACTCCAGTTCACCAATGATGTTACGCAGTGTGGTCTGAGTCAATTTCTCGATAGCGTTGGGAAGATTGTTGATCTCATACACAGCCTTGAAGGGGTCCATAATCTGGAAATAAAGCAGTGCATTGATCTGGGTCATTACGTTATCCTTGGTAATCACGTTCTGCTTATCGAAGTCATACACTTGCTCGCGCAGGTCGATGACGTTGGTAGTGCGGTAACGGCCGTGCTCATAGGCTACGATACTCTTTGCGCGGTCGATGAACGGGATAATAATATTGATACCAGGTTTGAGGGTGGCATAATATTTACCCAGGCGCTCGATGATTTTGGTCTCGCTCTGCGGAATGATCACAAGGCTATTCTTCACCAGAATAAGCGCCAACAGAATAACGACAATCAGGAAAATTGTTAATGTGGATGGCATAATTTTATTATTTTAAGTTGTTAGTTCTTTGAATTCAGTCAGTAAAATACCTTTCCTCTAGGTTTGACAGCCTGGGGTTAGACGGGTTCTACGGTGACGATGATGCTGTCCATCTTGACGACACGCACACGTGCTCCCTGAGCAATGGCGCTACCGTCGGCACTACGGGCCTTCCAATCATCGCCATCAATGGCCACGCGTCCATATCCGCCGGCTACGATGTCTCCGCTAACGCGTCCTTCCTGACCAATCATAGCCTCGGCATTGCTGAGACGCTCACGTTGAGGTTTGTGCAACTTTTTGAGGAGCGCGGGTCTCACAAGCAGCAGGCTCAAAGCCGAGACAACGGCAAAAATAATGATTTGCCATGTGAGTGATGCGCCACAACCGGCAACGATAGCCGAGACAGCGGCACCAATAGCGAAACACAGAATGAAGAAATCACCCGATGATAATTCAAGAATGAGGCACACGATGGAAATGATCACCCAAATGAGCCAGAGGTTAGATGTGAAATACTCTATCATAATATCAAAATTTATGTTGTTTGTACTAATTATCTATTGTCATCGAGTCCGCATGTGGACCTCACTAAGGTTTCCTCAAAGGTATAGATTTATTTTAATACATGCAAATATTATGCCAAATTCTTCAAAAAATCACGTATGATTTCACGAATTGAGGAGAATTTTTAATTCTCAAGCGGTTAAAATGCGGTTTTTGGCTGTCATTCATCGAATTAGCGGTTTTCGAGGTATTTTCAGAAAATCGGGTAGGGGGTCCCAATGGCATGGTTTGTGCATAATTGCCTTCTTGGGACAGAGCCAGCGTTCAAAACTTGGCAAAATATTGTTGTTTATAAAAATAATGTGTTATCTTTGTGTCCCGTTTTTCAAGACATGACCCATTATGACCGAAATCAATTACATGACCCAGGGTAACGCCCAGATGCCACGCCTGAATTCCCAAGCGGTGCAGGATTGGATTGTGGAGGTGGCGAGAAAGCACGGACAGCAAGTCGGCTGCCTGACCTACGTCTTCTGCGACGACGAGTACATCCTGGCTACCAATCGCGAATTTCTGGGACACGACTATTACACCGACATCATCACTTTTGACTACACCAACTCACGCCATATCGCAGGTGACATGGTCATCTCGCTCGACACTGTGAAAAGCAATGCCGATATGCTGGGCGTGTCGCAAGAGAGCGAACTCATGCGCGTCATCATCCACGGCGTGCTACACCTGTGCGGGATCAATGACAAGGGACCTGGCGAGCGTGAAATCATGGAGCAACACGAAAACGAAGCATTGGCCATACTGCCCGAAAACGTATTCCAAGCATGAGGACCGACTATGATGTCATAGTAGTGGGAGCCGGTCATGCCGGCTGCGAGGCTGCTAGTGCGGCAGCCCGATTGGGGTCGTGCACTCTGCTCATCACCATCGACATGAACAAGATCGCGCAAATGAGCTGCAATCCCGCTGTGGGCGGCATCGCCAAGGGACAGATCGTGCGTGAGATTGATGCATTAGGCGGGCAGATGGGTATCGTAACCGACCTCAGCAGCATCCAGTTAAGGATGCTCAACCGCAGCAAAGGGCCAGCCATGTGGAGTCCCCGTTCACAGAGCGACCGCCAGCAATTCATCCTACAGTGGAGGGAAGTGCTGGAGAACACGCCCAACCTGTATATGTGGCAGGATTCCGTCGATGAATTCATCATCAAGGGTGGGGGAGTGAAGGGTGTCAAGACCGCACTGGGAATGACTTTTACCGCCCGAGCTGTCGTACTCACCGCCGGAACTTTCCTCAACGGACTGATGCACGTAGGCACTGTCCAGACTCCTGGAGGACGTGTTGCCGAGCCCCCTGCCAGAGGCATCACCGAGCAACTTTCACAAATGGGGCTCACCGTTGGCCGCATGAAAACGGGCACTCCGCCACGTCTCGACGAGCGCACAATCGACTTCTCGCAGTGCATCAAGCAAGAGGGCGAGCACGATTTTCATCATTTTTCTTTCCTGCCAGGCATCACTTCCAGCCTGCAGCAGCGCCCCTGTTGGATAGTCCACACCAACGAGCAGGTGCATGAAGTACTGCGCCAAGGGCTACCACTGTCACCGCTTTATAATGGCCAAATCACCAGTATAGGGCCACGATATTGCCCCAGCATAGAGACCAAAATCGTCACTTTTGCCGACAAGACTTCGCACCAGCTCTTTATTGAGCCCGAGGGAGCCAACACCCATGAGATGTACCTCAACGGCTTCTCCTCATCACTGCCCTGGGAGGTTCAGATCGAGGCCTTGCGACACATTCCCGCCTTGCGCGATGTGCACGCGTTCAGGCCCGGCTATGCCATCGAGTATGACTTCTTTGACCCCACTCAGCTCAACCACACACTGGAATCCAAATTGGTGAAAAACCTGTTCCTTGCCGGACAGGTCAACGGCACAACCGGGTATGAGGAAGCCGCCGGGCAAGGACTCATCGCAGGCATCAACGCGCACCAGAACGTCACAGCAGGGGAGCCCTTCACACTTGCCCGCAATGAGGCTTACATCGGCGTACTCATCGACGATTTGGTCACCTGTGGCGTAGACGAGCCCTACCGTATGTTCACCTCACGCGCCGAGCACCGCATCCTGCTGCGCCAAGATGATGCCGACATGCGACTGACCGAAAAGAGCTACCGCCTAGGACTTGCCACACAAGAACGCTACGACCTGATGTGCTCCAAGCGGGAACAAATTGACCGATTCACCGCCTTCATCCGCCAATACACCGTCAAGGCTACCGCCATCAATCCCATGCTGGAAGCCAACGGACTGCAGCCCCTCACGCAAGGACAGCGCCTGCACGACTTGCTGCTGAGGCCGCAACTGACCATATCGATGATTGCAGAGTGCCTTCCCGAAGTGCGTGAATTCATCGACACACTGGAGGAAACCCGCCGCGAAGAAATACTCGAGGCTGCTGAGATAGCCATCAAGTATCAAGGATATATCGAGCGTGAGACCCTCATTGCCAATCGCGTCTCACGTCTTGACAACGTGACCCTCAAGGGCAAATTCGATTATGCCCAGATTCATCAAATTTCTACCGAGGCTCGCCAAAAGTTGCAAGCCATCGACCCCGAGACAGTAGGGCAGGCATCACGCATTCCCGGTGTCTCGCCCAGTGACATCAACATTCTTCTCGCCCTATTGGGCAGATAAATGTTCCACGTGAAACAATTAACATCTAATATGCTGATTTACAAATGAATAAGCAAGAACTAGAAAAAGTAAAGAGCGTGGTTAGGAACATCCCCGATTTCCCCGTTCCAGGCATCCAATTTAAGGATTTAACCACCGCATTCAAGGACACAGAGGCTCTACAAATCATGACCCAAGCCCTCACCGACCTGTATCGAGACAAGGGCGTGACACGCGTTGTGGGCATCGAGGCACGCGGCTTTATTGGCGGTGCCATACTCGCCACCCAGCTGAATGCCGGTTTTGTACCCCTGCGCAAGCCCGGCAAACTGCCCGCCGAGGTCATCCAGAAATCCTACACCAAGGAATATGGTACCGATACCATCGAGATTCACAAAGACGCTATCAGCCCCGATGACGTGGTTGTCATCCACGACGACCTGCTCGCCACTGGAGGCACCATGCTTGCCGCCTATGAGCTGGTGAAGTCGATGAATCCCAAGAAAATTTACATCAACTTCATCTGCGACCTGGCCGACCTGCATGGGCGTGACGTATTCCCGCCCGACGTGGAGGTGACCTCACTGTTCACCTTCTGATCCACGTTTTTTCGAGTCCTTTACCAATCTCCAGAGAAGTCCGATGACCGACGAGCTGAAACTGAAACTGTCTTTGCTGCCCGATGAGCCTGGCGTTTATCGCTACCGCAATCGGGAGGGGACAATTATCTACGTCGGCAAGGCCAAGAACCTCAAGCGGCGGGTCAATTCCTACTTCAACCGCGATCATGCGTCGCTACGAACCACCATGCTCGTGCGCAATATCGCTGACCTGGAATACACCGTCGTCAACACCGAGGAAGAGGCTCTGGACTTGGAAAACGCCCTCATCAAGGAATACCAGCCGCGCTACAACGTCCTGCTCAAGGACGACAAGAGCTATCCCTGGATTTGTGTCTCAGGAGATCTGTATCCGCGCGTGTACATCACCCGCGATGCCAGAGCAAAAGGCGACCGTTTTTACGGTCCTTATCCCAGGGCCGAAGTTGCTAAGGTGCTGATCGACACCATACGCCAGATCTACCCGCTACGCACCTGTCGCCTGCATGTTTCACGTGAAACAATCGAGGCCGATAAGCATCGCCTGTGTCTGCAATATCACATCCACCGCTGCGAAGGTTGCTGCAAGGGACTAGTCAGTGCCGAGCGTTATGGAGAATACATCAGCGAGATACGCCAAATACTCAACGGTGATACGCATCAACTGATGGACCTGCTCATGGCGCAGATGCAGCAGCTCGCCAGCGAATTGCGGTTTGAGGAGGCAGAGGTCATTAAGCGGCGCTACAAACTGCTGGAGCACGTCAGGCGGCGTTCGGTCATCGTCAGTCCCAGCATCCATAACATCGACGTGTTTGGGCTGCTGCGTGACGATGATGCCGCGTGGGTTAACTTCATGCATGTGCGGGGTGGGGCAGTGGTGCAGTCGCTCACACTCGAATACCGTCTGTCGACACGCGACGAAACTGATGGCGAAATCATGTCGATGGCCATTGCCGAAGTGCACCAGCGGTTTGCCGAGACTTATCAGCGAGACCGCGTGACCGAGGCTGTGGTCAACATCATGCCTGATGTCGAATTTACGGGGCTCACCTGTGCGATACCGCAGCGTGGCGACAAGAAACACCTGCTCGACATCGCCGTTAAAAACGCCGTGCAGCGACGCACCGACCGCTTGCGCGCCATGGAGAAGCTCAATCCCGAGCAACGAATTACCCGCACGCTGACCACGATGCAGCGCGACCTGCGCATGACCTTGCTGCCTCGACACGTGGAGTGCTTCGACAACAGTAACATCAGCGGATCAAGTCCTGTCGCATCGTGCGTGGTATTCCGCAATGCCAAACCATCCAAGAAGGAATACCGCCACTTCAACATCAAGACCGTTGAGGGGGCCGATGACTTCGCCTCGATGCGTGAGGTCATCATTCGCCGCTACAGCCGCTTGATACAGGAGGGGCAAGAGCTGCCACAGTTGCTCATCGTCGATGGCGGCAAGGGACAGGTAACATCGGCCATCGAGGCACTCGAGAGCATCGGCCTGCATGGCCAGATGACCGTCGTGGGCATCGCCAAGCGGCTGAACGAAGTCTATTTTCCGGGCGACAGCATCCCCCTGTATATCGACAAGAACAGCGAAACACTACATGTGATACAGCGACTGCGCGACGAAGCCCATCGTTTTGCCATCACTTTTCACCGCAAACAGCGCAGCAAGGGGCAAGTGCACAGCACGCTAGACGACGTAACGGGAATCGGACCCAAAACGCGCACCCTGCTGCTCAAACACTTCAAGTCGGTCAAGCGCATACGTGAAGCCAGCGAGGAAGAACTGGCCAACGTCATCGGCCCCAGCAAGGCCAAAATCCTCGCCGACGCCCTGCACCAACGCCAGGAGGCCACTCCCGATCAACCCGTAGAATAACAACTTAAAGAAACCATAATATGATGATGTTGAAACGCTTAGTCATTTTTGGAAACACCTATCAGCACGACGATTCCTCTAGAGTCATGTCACTGTTGGAATACCTGCGGCAACGCGGCGTGGACATCGCCGTAGAGCAGGAATACCTGCGATGCCTAAGCAATGACCACGACGAGGAAATACACTCGTTTGAGGCCAGCCAGGTACCCGAAGCCGACATGGCGCTCTCGCTAGGCGGCGACGGCACATTCCTCACCACAGCAATGTGGGTGTCGCGGCAGGGAATGCCCATCCTGGGCATCAATATGGGGCACTTGGGCTATCTCACCACCGGACGCCTAGACGAGAACAGCGAGGTCATTGACGACGTGCTGGCCGGCAATTACCGCATCGAGGAACGTTCGATGCTACAAGTCGAGTGTGACCAGGTAGATATCCAGCACCCGTGGGCCCTCAACGAGGTGGCTATCCTGCGCCACGACACATCCTCGATGTTAGATATGGAAACGAGTCTGCGCAGCCATACCCTCACCACCTATCGCGGCGATGGTCTGATTGTCAGCACTCCCACAGGATCGACAGCCTATAACCTGAGCGTTGGAGGTCCCATTTTGGAGCCCACCACATCATGTCTGGTGCTGTCGCCCATCTCACCACACTCGTTGACGATGCGTCCGCTTGTCGTGCGAGACGACAGCATCATCGTCGTGCGCACCCACACCCGCGCGACCCACTACGAGGTCAGCATTGACGGCGAGGTGACCTTATGTCCCACGGGCTCGACACTGACCATCAGACGTGCCGACCACTGTGCCCGTGTCGTCCAGCTGACGGGCAACAACTTTGCCAGCACCCTGCGCCAGAAGCTCCTTTGGGGCACCGACAAACGGTAAGGCACACCCCTTACTGGCACAATACAAGCCAAGCGGCAATGGAATCACATGCGTGAAAGTTCCATTGCCGCTTGGTGATAATAAAGGATAATTGTGTTTACTCGATGAAGAGACGACGGTGGGTCAGTACCGACCTGTAGATGTGAATCATGTGGTCGGCAAGCACCTTAGCGGTGAAACGCTCAGTGTTCTCACGAGCAGCAGCCATAATCTCGGCTTTTCTGTTCTCGTCCTCAAGCACGTCACTCAATTTCTCGGCACCGTCGTGGGGAGAATCATAGTAAATGGCACCGTCACCGCCAAACTCACGTGCTTTGGCCGAATCCTTGCAGATGACCAGCGCACCACTGCGTTGAGCGTTGATGATTTTGTAGCAGTCACGGGAACGTTCGGTGCTGGGAATGATAACCGCTTGAGCCATCTTACATACGGCGGTGAGGTCGGCCTGGTGCACCTTATCTACCTGTTTGAAGCGGTGGAAGATGTGCAAATCATGGGCTTCCTCCTTGATAACGTGGTCAAAGTGGTCAGTACGATAGCCAATCATCACAATAGAAATCTTGCGGTTGCGCAACTCATGAATGAGTTTCATTGCCTCAGTCATGTTGTCGTCCTTGTCAAAACGTCCCTTGTACAAGACAAACTTCTGGGGCAGGTGATACTTTTCACGCAGAATCTCAAACATGTTATCAGGCACCGACTCGTCACATCCGTCGTAGTAGCAGGGATAAACCACCTCCACATTATCGGGATTAACATGATAGTGATTGATAATCACTTGGCGATCCACTTCATTCAGGGCAATGACACGCTTGGCAATCTTGCAGGCCTTGCGGGCACGACGTTGCATGAGCATGCGCTCAATCCACCCATTGGCACTGCGATAGAGCGGATCGGTCATCGTGAACACAGTGGGGAAGCTGCTGCCGGCAAAGCCCGATGCTATACCGTCATCGATACCGTGGAAAGTGTTCACACCGTGGCCCTTGGCCGAACGCACGATGCCGCTACCCGTGTACCAACGGCTCTTGCTGTGAATATGTTTGCGCGGGAACTTCACGCGCACGCTGTCCTCATTGAACAAAGCCGTCAAGCGCTTGTTCGTTTCGTTCTCGGGAGAGTACAGAATGTAGTAATTATCAGGATAATTCTTGGCCAACGCCTTGATCAGGATGCGTCCGTAGTAAGACGTATCATTATTCTCCATGATAATCCTGCGGCCTCCGTAACCTACTACCATAATTCTTTATGATTTGTTGTTTAATATCAGTTTGTAATAGTAACCACGTCAACACACAACTGTCGTTGACAATCTGCAAAGATACTATATTTTTTATTTCTATACCGACTTTCTACCCGAAATTTGGAAAAATGAGTTAAATTTGCGGCAAATTTATTGCAAATGAAACCATTAGTGACCATTTTCTGTGTCATGGCAGCCATGATGCTTCCCATGACCACCAGTTGCAGTTCGACACGCCACAATACTGGAGACCTGCACCCCAGTGATGTATTTACCTTGACCGATGACGACATCGCCAACGAGACACGGCTCATCAACCTGGCCCTGCAAGGCGAGTGGAAGTATAACGCTCCCAGTGTGGGCATGAGCGGCAAGGACCTGCTTGCCGGCGTTGCCAAACCCATTGCCAAAAGCAAGTTAAAGAAGAAGCTCAAGAGTGCCTTCAAGAAAATCGGACTTGACAAGGCCCGTCCGCAATTTGCCTTCAACGTTGACGGAACTTGCTCGGTCAAGATGTTGGGTGCCAGCCTGAAAGGGACTTATAACTACAACCCGACGACCGAGAAGATCTCCTTCAAATGGCATGGTGTACCATTGACGGCCAACCTCAGGAAAGACGGTAAGAAGAAGTTACATCTCACCTTTGACGCCGACAAGCTGCTCACCTTGATGAGCCTGATGGGGCGTTTCAGCGACAGTTCCGCCATCAAGGCGCTCAACATGCTGCTTGACAACTATCATGATGTGATGGTGGGTTTCGAACTGAAGAAGTAAACAGCAATAGAATTAAAGATGAATGGGGGAGAGCCTTGCGGTTCTTCCCCCATTTTTTTCACCTCTTGCCTGAGTAATCAGCGGCGGGGAGGCTTTTTCATATTCTGCTTTCCCTGGTTGATCGCCTGTTTCCTGGTCATCGTTCCGGGCTGGCTCTTGCTGCCAGGCTGACTCTTGGGAGTGTTCATGCCAGGCTGCGACTTGGTCGTGGGAGCCCCGAAGGTACGGCCGCTGTATGCGCTGTGGTCAAAGTACCTGTTTGAGCCCTTGTACACCTGGTATCCAGGAGGAGCTACCCGGTAGAAACGATCCTTGGGATAGCGGTTGTAGATCGTAAACGAGAACTTCTTGTTCACCCACGACACGGGGCGATAGAAGTATTCCAGCTGGATGTAGAGCTGGTACTGTGCGGGAGAGAGCACATACCTCAGCTCGTTGTTACGACGGGTCCAGAAGGTGCCGAAGATGTCATCATATACATCCAAGCACATGATGTAGTCGATGTTGATCTCATACACGGCGTTATACTGGTCGTCACTCAGTCCGAGCTCGTAGGCCATCTTGTCCGTCAGGAAGAACGCCTCGTTGCGAGCAGACTTGTAACTCATCGCGTTGGCAGCTGTCCCGAGGGTCAGCATTGCCACCATTATTAAGATAAAGCGTTTCATAGTGCGTATGTTTTTAGTTGTTCATAAATGTTTGTTGCCCCAAAATTAGCCACATTGATGAATTGCCACAAATTTTTTAGACAAATATTGACAACTTATCGACTAATCACCCTAACACTCTGCACATCGCGTGCCATCCCCGGCACACATAACACTACTTCCCCGAAAATCAAGCCCATCGGCCAATTATTGGGGACAAACAGCCCTGTTTCCACGATTTTTCACTCACCGCTTTCTCGTGTTTCGGGGTTTATTAGTAATTTTGCACATTATGATCAATTTCACGCCATTTGTCCGCAGTCATTTCTTGGGACGCCTGCATCAGCATGAGCGTTTTATCGACCATGCCGATGCCGTTCAACAGGGCGAGTTGGTGCGGCTGATTGAAAAAGCGGCACTGACGCGCATCGGGCGCAAATACGACTTCTCAAGCATCAGGACCTACAAGCAGTTTGCATCGACGCTGCCGCTGTACAGCTATGAGGACCTGCGACCGCAAATCATGCGCATGGTCAATGGCATGAGCGATGAGCTGTGGCCCGGCAAGTGCTATCATTTTGCCCAATCATCGGGGACGAGCGACGGGCGCAGCAAGTACATTCCCATCACGCGTGAATCCTTCCAGTGGAACCATTACCTGGGCGCCAGCGATGTCGTTTCCCATTACCTGAACCTGAACCCAGCTAGCCGCATCTTCTCGGGCAAGGCATTCATTTTGGGTGGCAGTTTTGCCAACGGCCTGCAGTTGAAACCCGGGGTGAGGGTAGGGGACCTGAGCGCCAACCTGATCGAGAACATGAACCCGCTGGCCAACCTGATGCGCATCCCCAGCAAACAGATAGCCCTTATCGAGGACTGGAGTGAGAAACTGCCACGCCTGGTCGAGGCCAGCATCGGTGCCAACGTAACCAACCTGAGTGGCGTGCCCTCGTGGTTCCTGACCGTGCTCCGTGAGGTGCTTAAACGCACTGGAAAATCCTGCATCCATGAGGTATGGCCCAACCTGGAGGTATTCTTCCATGGCGGCATCGCCTTTGAGCCCTATAGGCAGCAATATGAGGAAATCTGCGACATGGGCAAGATGCATTTCCTGGACACCTACAACGCCAGCGAGGGCTTTTTTGCCGTGCAGAGCGACTGGGAGAGCGAGGCAATGCTGTTGCTGCTCGACGTGGGAGTGTTCTTCGAGTTTCTGCCCATCGAGGATATCGACAGCGAGACACCTGAGGTGTACCCGATTTGGGAAATCGAGAAGGGACACACCTATGAACTCATCATCACTGCGGCCAATGGCCTGTGGCGCTACCGACTAGGCGACACGGTGACTATCGAACAGCTCAATCCCGTAAAAATTACCATTGCAGGGCGCACCCGCAGCTTCATCAATGCCTTCGGCGAGGAGTTGATGGTACACAATGCTGACCACGCCATCACTCTCGCTGCTCAGGAGACTGGTGCCGAAATCCTCAATTACACTGCTGCTCCCGTCTATGCCCAGAACGGCAACCGCGGCCATCATCAGTGGCTCATCGAGTTTGCCCACATGCCCGATGACAAGGGCCGCTTCATGCAGCTGCTTGACCAGCACCTGCGCGAAGTGAACAGCGACTATGACGCCAAGCGCAGCGGTGACATCTTCCTCGTGCCACCAGCACTGGTTGTCGCGCCAAGCGGCCTGTTCGACCGCTGGCTCGCATCGACCGGCAAGCTGGGCGGCCAGCGCAAGGTGCCACGCCTGAGCAACAACCGCACCATCATTGACCAGATGCTACACTTAATTAGTCAGGAATTATAGCACTAGAAAACTAGAGCATCTAGAAAAGCACAAAACCCAATGAGGAAAAAGCTTATTCATAGCAATATCGGGGCGGCAGTGTTGAACATGCTGGTGGCTTATCTGGTATGGATGCTGTCACGGGTGGCATTCTTTATGGAGAATTGGTCCACCTTTGCACCCTACATGTCGTGGTCCCTGTTCAAGAGCATGCTGCACGGGGCGCTGGTGTTTGACACATCGGCGCTGCTCTATGTCAACAGCCTGTACCTAGTGCTCATGCTGCTGCCGCTGCACCTCAAGGAGCGTGCGGGCTTCCATAAGGGCCTCAAGTGGCTCTTTGTCGCAACCAACGCCATGGCCGTTGCCAGCAACCTGATGGACTCGGTCTATTTCCAATATACGGGCCGTCGCTCGACGGTAACCGTCTTTACCGAGTTTGCTAACGAGGGCAACATTACCTCCATCCTGTTTATCGAGTTTGCGCGCCACTGGTACTTGGTACTGGCCTTTGCCGCTTTGGTATTCATCCTGTGGCGTTGTTATACCAAACCGCGGCTGGAGGTTTATCGTTTCGGTTCACATTACTACATCTCCCAGGCTATTGCCCTATTGGTAATGGCTCCGTTGGCCATTGTAGGCATCCGTGGCAGCGTTACAGCAGGCACGCGTCCCATCACCATCAGCAACGCCAACGAGTTCGTCAACCGTCCCGTCGAGGCATCGGTTGTGTTGAACACGCCCTTCTCTATGATCCGCAGTATCGGCAAGAGGGCCTTCGTCACGCCCGACTACATGACTCCGCAGCAGATGGAGGCTACCTACAGTCCTGTTCACCTTGACCCCGTGACCGACGCCCTCAGTCACAAGGGAAAGAACGTCGTCATCCTCATTGTCGAGAGCATGGGCAAGGAATACATCGGGTCGCTCAATACCGACCTGGACGACGGCCAGTACAAAGGCTATATGCCCTTTATCGACAGCCTGATTGCCCAGTCGCTTACCTTCAAATACAGTTTCGCTAACGGACGCATCAGCATGGACGCCATGCCCTCGATTTTGTCGGGCCTGCCCATGATGGTGGAATCCATCTTCCTCACGCCCGCATCACTCAACGATGTGGACGGTATCTCCTCCATGCTAGGACGTGAGGGCTATAGCACGGCCTTCTTCCACGGCGGCCACAACATCTCGATGGGATTTAGCGCCTATGCCCACAGCATCGGCTACGAGCACTACTACGGCTTAGACGAGTACTGTGAGTCGAAAAAATACGATGGAATGGGCGATTTTGACGGCAAGTGGGCCATCTGGGATGAGCCTTTCCTGCAGTTCACGCTCGACAACCTAGAGGGCATGAAGCAGCCTTTCCTGGCCACGGTGTTCACAGCCTCGTCCCACCACCCCTATAACGTACCCGAGCAGTATCGCGACAGCCTCAAGGACGAGGGCGGCCAACCCATCCACAAATGTGTGCGCTACACCGACCTGGCACTGCGCCGTTTCTTTGAGCGCGCAAGCCGTGAGCCATGGTACCAGAACACTGTCTTTGTTCTCGTGGCCGATCACACCAATCAGGCCAGTCACGACGTCTATAAGACCGATTTGGGGCTCTACAGCATCCCCATCATCTTCTATACGCCCGATGGCACGTTGTCCCCCGCCATGCGTGACGACGTCATCGTCCAGCAGACCGACATCACGCCCACAGTGCTGCATCTAGTGGGTTATGATAAACCTTATTTGGCCTTCGGTGCCGACGTGCTCGCTGCCACTCCGATTGAGACGTGGGCCTTCAACTACAATGCTGGAGTTTACCAACTCGTCATGGGTGACCTGCTGCTCCAGTTCGACGGCACCAAGACCACAGCCGTCTATCGTTTCAAGACCGACCCACTATTGCGTGAGAACGTGGTGAATCAGTTACCTGAACAACAGGCCATGGAGCTATTCATCAAAGCCCTCATCCAGCAGTACATGTCCCGCATGAACGAAAACCGCCTCCTCCCGTCCTCCACTACTGACAACAGGCTAAAAAAACAACAATAAATAAAATCTTATTGACATTCTGTTGATTTGTATTTATTGTCTTCCTTCTATATAAGCGTTGTCCAAGTTGATTGAGTTGTCTTTAAAGACGCACAATAGGGTTAAGGAGACAAGAAAAAAGAAATCCCCGGCAATCGGATGATTGTCGAGGACTCTTGGTGCCCAGGGCGGGACTCGAACCCGCACACCTCGCGGCACACGCACCTGAAACGTGCGCGTCTACCAATTCCGCCACCTGGGCTTGTGTAGCTCTTGCGCAATTCGTTTTGCGTTTAGCGGTGCAAAGGTAGTACTTTTTTTTAATATACAAGCATTTTGGCAAAAAAAATCCCAAAAAATTGATTTTTCCTGTACTGCCGCACGGTGTGCAGTCCAATTATGTGTCCTAGTTGGGGATAGAGCGAGTGGGGCGGTTGCGGCGCGAGGCTTTGGCATCGTTGTATTTGTTGCCAGTGTAGGTGTTGGTGATGCCGGTGCCAAACTCGTCCTCATCCTCCTCGTCGTCACGGGAGTTGTCCTGCTTTTTCTCAATCTTGTTCTTGGCCTGCTCGGGCTTGTTGCGACGGATGTCTTCGGGTTTCTGCAGGTCGAGAGCTGTCTCATAGATATTCCAGGTCTCGTCGAGGTCCCAGTTGCGGCGCAGTCGCAGTTTCTTGGGGTAGTAATAAACTTCCTCGGGCTGGATGTGGTCGAGATAGTTGCCGGTGTCCCACTTGCCGTTGCCATTGCTATCGATGGTCAAACGCAGGTAATAGGAGCCAGGCGAGACGTTGATGAACTCAAAGGCGCCGCCATGCACGGGGACGGTGCGCACGATTTTCTCGCTCGAACCCAGCAATTGGACAAAAGCGCCATCGCTAACGCCACGCACTTTGAAATAGACATTGGCATATTCCTCGAGACCGCGCACTTTGAGGTCCTTGCTCAGTTTGTCGTTGGGCAGGCCATAGACCGAAACCACCGCTGCGCTATCGATGGTCAAGCGGTAGGTGGAATCGGGTAGGGTGGTGACTGGCAACCAATAGCGCATGGGGTTACAGTCATCGACGAGACGCAACTGGGGCACCACACCGTCGTAAGGAACCCACAGCGTGTCACGCTTCACCTCGAAATGAACGCCGCCAGGGTCGATGCTGGCAATGGGCGTGTCGAACTTGAGCACGATGGAGTCTCCCACGTCGATATTGCCGCTCTTGGCCAGATCCATCTTCAGTTTAGGCACCTCATCGGGATTAACGCGCTGCAGTTCCTTCATCTCTTCCAGTTCACCCTCGCTCAGTTCCTTGCCTTGGGCTGTAGCTTTCTCCTGTTTCTCAAGCAGCTGTGCCAACCGTTTAGCGCGTTCGGCACGCTCCTTGGCCTTCTTTTCCTCTTCCTTAATCTGGGAAGCGGGCTTGCGGTAGCCAAAGCGGATGGTGTCGGTGACTTGGGCGAGGCGGTCGGCAGTGTCGGTGCGCAGGTAGGTCATCGCCACAATAAGGGTGTCGGTCTTGATCAGGGCCGAGTCGGTAATCCAGTAGAAGAGCGAGTCGTTAGTGGGCGTGCGCTCCACGCGGTACCAGTCACGGGCGTGCTCGGCGGGACGTATGATGTCCAGCTGGGGCAGGCTATCGTTAGGGGCACCAAAGAGCACATGCATCAGGTGGGCTGAAGGTCGCGCCGTCTGCTTGACGTAATGGGACTTGTAACCCTCATTGAACATGCACAGCAGCAAGTCGTTGGGCAGATAGAGCGTGTGGGTAGCCGTCACCACCGTGTCGATGCGACGGTCGAAGGTAAATACCGTGTCCTGAGACGTGTATTCGCTGGTCGAAGGCACGACAATCTCGTCGAGGAAGGCGATGTCCTCGGTGCGCGCCATGCGATAGTCGCCGTCAACATCGTTGAGGGCAAACACATGGTAATTGCCCGGCTTGAGGTTGCGAATGGTGAACTTACCGCGGTCGTTGGTGCGGCTAACGCGCTCCAATGGGATATTGGTAAAAGCGGTGTCATCCAGATTGCTGTGCAGACCCACGATGACGTGCTGCATCGGTTCCAGGTCGCTGGCCCGCAACACAATGCCCGAGACAGCCAGCGTGTCGATCTCGTCGCCTGTCGAAAAGGCAAACGAGTAGCCATCCAGCTGGTTGTTCTCGTTGTTGTCCTCGATGGCGTTGGTAAAATCGATGACATAGGTCGTGTTCTCCTCCAGCGGATCGCGGAACTCAACGGTGACTTTCTTTCCCACAGTGCGTATGAGCGGCTGTGTCCTGGGAGCGGGAGAGATGACTACCTTCTTTTGCTGGTCCTTGAGGTTGATGATTTCGTCGAAGGTAATTTCGACTTTCTGGCCCGTGAAGTTAACCGACCCCGGCGCCGGTGATGACTTCACCACCTGGGGCGGAGTGTAGTCACGCGGCCCGCCCTCGGGCGACCCAATGCTGGCGCATGCCGCAAGCAAAGCGCTCGCGGCAAACGTCATGAGCCAGTATGTCCAACGTTCCTTCATCGAATCGATGGGCAGATGTGTCAGAAGGGCTTGGCGTCGGTACCAGTAAAGGACTGGAACAAGGAGTTGGCCAGGCTGGAGGCACCGATGCGGAAGTAGCGGTTGTCGAGCCACTGGTCGCCGAGGACTTCCTTGACGATGGTGTAATACTTGACAGCGTCCTCGGTGGTACGAATGCCGCCTGAAGCCTTAAAGCCGACCATGCGTCCGTGCTGGATGAAATATTCCTTGATGCACTGGCACATCACGTAGGCAGCCTCCAGCGAGGCTCCCGGATAGATTTTGCCCGTCGAGGTTTTGATGAAGTCACAACCCGAGTACATCGACAGGATGCTGGCGCGGCGGATAGCCTCGGCACTCTTCAGCAGACCGGTCTCGAGGATGACCTTCAAGGGACGCTCACCCACGACTTGCTTGATTTCGGCGATTTCGTCACTCAACTCCTCGTAGGCCTCGTCACGGAAATAGCCCACGTTGAGGACGATGTCCACCTCGTCGGCACCATCGGCGATAGCCAGAGCGGTCTCGGCAATCTTGGTCTCGATGTGAGCCTGACTGGCGGGGAAGCTTGCACTGCACACGGCAACATCCACACCGCTCACCTCGAGCGTGCCACGCACAACAGCGGCAAAGTTGCTATAGACGCAGATGGCAGCGACATTCTTGTACTGGGGATAGTTGTTGTCAAAGTCGTTCACCTTTTGAACAAACTGGGCCACGCTGCGCTCGCTGTCGTCGGTAGCCAAGGTGGTCAAATCGACGCAGTTCAGCAGGAATTGCTGCACCTCGGGGGTGTTATTCTCGGCGGCGTGCTTGGAGAGGATCTCCTGCACAGCGGCGGTAACGGCAGCGTCGTCAATGGTGACGTTACTCTGGTTGATAGCGGTCATGTACTTGTCCATGTGCTGATGATCGTGATCGTGGTGCTCGCAGCCACAGCCGCAGTGTTCATGTTCGTGATTGCTCATAATACTTTGATATTTTATTAGTTAGTAAGTTTCGTGTTATCCAGGTGACGATGGCTGTCGCGTGCGGTCTTTTTGGCAAAGTTGCGTTCCAGGGCGGCATCAAGGTCGATGCCTGTCTGGTTGGCCAGGCACATCACCACCCACATCACGTCGGCCAACTCGTCGGCAAGGTCCAAGTCATCGCCCGGTTTGCTCGACTGGTCGCCATAGCGGCGAGCAATCACACGTGCCACTTCGCCCACTTCCTCGGTGAGCACAGCCATGTTGGTGAGCTCGCTGAAGTAGCGCACCCCATACTGCTTGATCCAAGCGTCAACACGCTCTTGAGCCTCTTGTATCGTCATAGTGATGGCAAAGGTACGAATAAGTTTTCAGTTTTGAGTTTTCACTTCTCAGTTTTTGGCTGCTTTTGTTGGTTTTGGGGCACCAAAGATGCAAAAAACAGCATAAAATATCTTTTTTTCATTATTTTCTTGGCCAGTTCGCAAAAAAGGCGTAATATTGCTACCCGAAACCAGTTAACCTCTCTGAAAATGAATGATGTCATGATGAAAGATGAATTTAACCCAAAAGCTATTGCTAAAACTATTGACATCGAGGAACTTTACGACCTCGATATCACTATCGCACGTTTTATCCTGCCCCGACTGATGGTCTTCAAGAAGCATTGCGAGCGCACACCAAATCTGAATATGTCGCGCGAGGAGTGGAACGGAATTCTGGACAAGATGATTTACGCCTTTGACCGCATCGCCTGTCAGACCGAGGAGGACACCCCCGAGTACAAGGCCTATATCAAGGCTATCTGGAACAACGAGCAAGACCTGGCCGACCTCAAGCGCGAAGCCAAAGCCTCGCTCAAGCCTATCAGCGAAGGCCTCTCGCTCTATCACAAGTATTACCGCAGCTTGTGGTGGTAGTTCTTCAGCTAGGAGTTAGAAGTGACTCTGCACCTGAAGCCTACTTAAGCCTAAAACACAATTTCAAGGCTTGATGTCCGTTATTATAAAAAACAAGAAAAAATGCGATGAAACGGACGATTTTGATTCTTTTGGCGATGTTGACTTTGACTCCTGCCGCCTTGCGTGGGCAGGAGGTTGAATCGTTGTACACAGGCTGGGGCGCAGGGTTCCACATCGGTGTGGGCGGTATGGTGCCCACGGGTTCGCTGGGCGATGACTTGAAGGGATGCGCCGTATTCACCGGTGGCGTAGACCTGGAGTATCGGCGGGCAAGGCTCAAAATCGACGTGAACTATAGCCAGCCCTCGTTCAAGAATGAGAACCCCTATGCCATCTATGATAACCAGGGACGCAACCTGCAACTCAACGGCACGGCAAACACCACATTGCTTGGTGCAGGCCTGCAACTGGGCTACACGGTGTGGAGGCAGGGCAAGGTGAGCGTCACACCCTGTGTGGGCGTGAACTTCAACCGTCTGAAATGGGATGTGAACACTATCAAGTGGGAAAAAGATGATAATGGTGAAGAAAAGCCTCAAATCGACAATGTGACCGACGTGCACGAGAACAGCACCAGTTGGACGGCCAGCGTGGATGTGGACATCATGCTGGGTGGCAAATTCGTTGACTTGGGTGGCAGGAGCCATTACACCTCGTCGGTGCGTATCACCCCCTTCATCACTCATGCCGGCTACAGCCATCTGTCTCCAGCAGTGAAGGGCAACTGGATTGGCATGACCGTGAGCTATGCCGGCCTGTCGCGTCTGCTTTCTTCCAGAGACTAGAAACAAGCAACTTAAAGACTATTTAACTAATAAATTTTGCAGGGATTCATTTCTTTGTTCTATCTTCGCCGCCAAGAAATGAAACGCTTGTTCCTCATATTAGCTATTGCCGTGACCATGACGGCTTTAACGGGCGTCAAGGCGCACGCAGCCCCCGCTGTGGAGGATCCACTTGACCACATCGAACTGCCCTCGGTGTTGCAGAAGACCTTTGCCGGTTACTACCACTTTATCGAGCCCTCGACGGGCGACACGCTGGCGATGATCGTTTTCAACCCCATCATCATTTATCCGAGGGAGCGTTTCCGCAACAAATCTGAGGAAAAATTCTACTGGAAGACCGTGCGTGACGTGAAAAAGACGTTGCCCTACGCCAAACTAATTAGTTCGACGCTGCTCGAGACCTACGAGTACATCGACACCTATCAGACTCAAAAGCAAAAACAGGCTTACCTTAAACGCTTTGAGAAAGAGCTATTTAATCAGTACAAGCCCCAGATGAAAAAGATGACTAAGAGCCAGGGAAAAATGCTCATCAAACTCATCAACCGCGAGACCAACCAGAGCAGTTACAGCATCTTGAAGGCCTTCCTTGGCACCTTTAGGGCAGGATTTTGGCAGACATTCAGCAAATTCTTTGGCGCTAGCCTCAAGCAGGGTTACCATCCCAATAAGGACAAGCAGGATGCAATGATTGAGCGCATCTGTGTCCGCATCGAGCAAGGCGCACTATAACTACCTTATCAATAGTCAATTATCCTCACTCTCTTGATTTTTATAGAAATTCTATAATAGAGATTCTATAAAAATCTCAGGCTTCGTGAGGGGAATCAATGACATGAATGACCATAAATATCCACGAATTGCCATTAAATGATTATTTGTGGACCTTGATGGTTATTTCTGTTAAACACGTGGCAGTGGATGAGCAAATGACTTGAGGGGAGAATTTTTGCGGCTCTCCAAAAAGTTTTTTGTACCTTTGCAAACTAATTAGGAAACAAACAACAAACTAAATAACAAGAGATAACCAATGGAGAAAGAGAAGAAATTTGCACGCACGCTGGTGACGACGGCGTTGCCCTATGCTAATGGACCTGTTCACATCGGTCACCTGGCTGGTGTGTATGTGCCTGCCGACATCTATGTGCGCTACCTGCGTCTGCAGGGCGAGAATGTGCTGTTTGTGGGCGGTAGCGATGAGCACGGTGTGCCCGTGACCCAGCGCGCCCGCAAGGAGGGCATCACCCCGCAACAGGTTGTGGACCGTTACCATACCATCATCAGGGATTCATTTGAGGAACTGGGTATCTCCTATGATATCTATAGCCGCACGACCAGCAAGACGCATCACCAGTTTGCCGCTGAGTTCTTCCGCAAACTCTATGACGAGGGTAAGCTCATCGAGAAGGTGACCAAGCAGTTCTATGACGAGCAGGACGGCAAGTTCCTGACCGACCGCGACGTTGAGGGCGAATGCCCCTACTGCCACCATCCCGCCGCCAAGGGCAACCAGTGTGAGGATGGCTGCGGTCGCGACCTGGACCCGACCGAGCTTATCAACCCGCATGCCAAGGACAGCGACCATCCCCTCGTGCTCAAGGACACCACCAACTGGTTCCTGCCCCTCAACGAATATGAGGGCTGGCTCAAGGAGTGGATTCTCGAGGGCCATCAGGAATGGCGTTCCAACGTCTACGGCCAGTGCAAGTCATGGCTCGACAACGGGCTGCAGCCCCGCGCCATGACGCGCGACCTGGATTGGGGTATCCCCGTTCCCGTCGAGGGAGCCGAGGGCAAGGTGCTCTACGTCTGGTTTGACGCACCCATCGGCTACATCAGCAACACCAAGGAGCTGTGCGACGCCCAGCCCGAGCGCTGGGGCACCTGGCAACAGTGGTGGCAGGATGACCAAACCCGACTGATCCATTTCATCGGCAAGGACAACATCGTGTTCCACTGCATCATCTTCCCCACTATGATGAAGGCTCACGGCGACTACATCATGCCCGACAATGTGCCGGCCAACGAGTTCCTCAACCTCGAGGATGACAAGATTTCGACGAGCCGCAACTGGGCCGTCTGGCTGCATGAATATCTCCAGGACTTCCCTGGCAAGCAGGATGTGTTGCGCTATGTGCTCACCGCCAATGCTCCCGAGACCAAGGACAACTACTTCACCTGGAAGGACTTCCAAGACCGCAACAACAACGAGTTGGTGGCCATCTTGGGCAACTTCGTCAACCGCGCCCTGGTGCTCACTCACAAGTTCTGTGGCGGCATCGTCCCCGAAGCCGGTGAACTTTCCGACGTGGACCGCGCGGCCATCGAGGAGTTCAAGAACGTGAAGGCTGTCTTGATCGATCACATCGAGCACTTCCACTTCCGCGAGGCTCTGAAGGATGCTATGGACCTGGCCCGCATCGGCAACAAGTACTTGGCCGACACCGAGCCTTGGAAGTTGGCGAAGACCGACATGGCCCGCGTGCAGACCATCATGAACGTGGCCCTGCAGATTACCGCCAACCTGGCCATCGCCTTTGAGCCGTTCCTGCCCTTCAGCGCCGAGAAACTGCGCCGCATGATCGGTATGGAGCAAGCCGAATGGAACCGCCTGGGCGATATCGATCTCCTGCCTGCAGGCCGCCAGCTGGAGCAGCCCGAACTGTTGTTCGAGAAAATCGAGGATGACGTCATCGATGCCCAGATCCAACGTCTGGAGCGCATCAAGCAGGAGAACATCATCAACAACTTCAAGCCCAAGCCCGTCACCACGTCGTGTACCATCGACGATTTTGCCAAGCTCGACATCCGCGTGGGCACCGTCCTCGCCTGCGAGAAGGTGAAGAAGGCCGACAAACTGCTGAAGTTCACCATCGACGACGGTATGGCAGGCCGCACCATCATCAGCGGCATCGCCAAGTGGTATGAGCCCGAGGAACTGGTGGGCAAGCAGGTGTGCTTCATCGCCAATTTCCCGCCACGCAAACTCAAGGGCATCGAGAGCCAGGGCATGATCCTCAGCGCTGAGGACGCTGGCGGACGCCTCGTCGTCATCGGCCCCACGGGCCCCGTCAAGCCCGGCTGCCAAGTAGGGTAATTATTCAAGCGGCTAACTCCGCTTGAAGTTTAGAGGTTAAAAGATTAGAGGTTAGTGAACCATCACCAACCTCTAATTTTCTTTTACCACTATCACTAACTGAGGATGGTGGGGGAGGTGTCGGGGAGGTGGGTGCTGAGGATGCGTTGGGGCTTGGGGTAGAGGTTGTTGGCGCGGTTCCCGAGGTTGTTGGCAAAGCCGAGGATGGCGCCCTGGTGGGCAACGAGGACGTAGCCACGGGGAGCGTCAAGGGTGACGCTCTCGCCGCGCAGGTAGCGCAGGGCGGTCTGATAGTCCACCTCGCAGATGGGGAAGGCATCGGTAGCCCTTGCTAATGACATGGCCAGGGCATGATGAGGCACCGTTTTGCGACCCATGACGGTGGCCAATTCCACGCCAGCGTGCAAGACGTTTAAAGTGGCACGCAGTGCGACTACCTCGCGGCGGATATCCTGTGGAACGGCTATCGAGAGGTCGCCCAGTTGTTCGACCACATAATCATCGGGGTGAGAAAGCCAATTTTTGCCGATTTCATCGGCTTTTTTCGGCAACTTTTCCTTTATTTTTACTTCTTGACGAGGGGCATTTCCATCCTTGCGGAATACAGCCATAAACAGGCCCTCGCCATCCACACGGTGCGGCATAAAGCGGTAACAATGGCAATCGCTGTCGATGGCGGGATGGATGTTCCACGACGACTCGATGGGCACTTCAAGCGAGGTGGCACCCAACTCATGCACGATGAAATCAGCCATCTGCTCGTTCTCTTGACGGTTGTAGGTGCAAGTGCTGTAGATGAGCAGCCCGCCAGGGCGCAAAGCATCCCATACATCGGTGAGGATTTCGCGCTGGCGCTGGGCACACTGCTCGACCAGGGCGGGCGACCACTGGGCGACAGCCTCGTCGTCCTTTCGCATCATTCCCTCGCCACTGCAAGGCACATCGGCGGCGATGACATCAAAGAAATGGGTCAATTTGCCGATTTGGGCGGGAGCATTGCTCGTCACCACGCAACGGGGATTGCCCCAGCGGATGACGTTGTCGGCCAGCACACGGGCACGAGGGGGCACGATTTCGTTTGCCACTACCAGCGAGCCACACGGCAAAGCCTGGACAGCAGCCGTGGTCTTGCCACCAGGGGCGGCACACAGGTCCAGATAGCGCACGGGCTCTTGCACCAAGTGCCTGATGACATGGGC
>JAEEGG010008526.1_pt1 | contig 23239 bp, 4 predicted proteins | sample 9134161 | NCBI WGS metagenome assembly JAEEGG01 (sample SAMN16246543, study PRJNA631951) | gut metagenome | biome: gut microbiome; feature: rumen; material: CR-attached | host: Bos | place: Iran: Karaj | collected 2018-10
CGGTGATGGCTACATACGATTTAGCATCAGCATTGACCGTGAATGTGGTGGCTCCCATGGGCAGGATGGAGGCATGGCTCACATTGTTGGCGGCAGGCACTTTCAGATAGGGCATCACCGAGCCATCGCCAAAGCATTGGTAAGCTCTCCAATAGTACTCGTCAGTAACGCTGCCGCTGTAGTTCTTGGCATGTGCGTATGAAACAGCCACGTTGCCAATGAAAGGCACGGAATTCAAGGTGTTGAAGCCTGTGTCATCAAACATAGCATCATAACAACCTTTGCTGGTACCTGACAGGGTAGGGTTGTTAGTGCCTTGTACAGCGGCAAAAGCTCCTACTCCGAAATAAAAGTCCTCGAACCAATAAGACTCTGGAACGGAACCGATGTAGCCGAAAGCGCCTTTGTTGGCGGCACGGATCAAAGCCTCACCGAAACAGGTTTGGTTGTTATAGGAGTTTTTAAAATTGGCGGTAAGGCAGCAATTGCCCATGGCCCAGAAATATTTGCCGTTGTTGGTCAACGAATTCACATTGGAGTTGGTGTATTCTGGGTCAGCCCATTCTTGGATGTCTCCGTGAGCCGTATAATTGATAAAGCCTACGTTGTTGATGTTGTTGTAGCAAGAAGTCTGGCCAGCACCTGTAGTGATGTACACGTATGGAGTGATGCCGTGGGCAGTGTTGAAATAGTTGTTGTTGGCGTATTGGATGGTAGGCTTGCCGATGATATTTGTCCAATAGCTGTCCCAACCTGCGATAAGCAGTGTCCTGTTCAGATAGCTCGGGTCGGACATGGTGTATTTTTCATAAGTCAAAATCTTGTTCACGAGGTTGTTGAGCTCTGTGGTGGAAGATACCGACATTCGGCTGATGAACATGTCGTGGAAGACGTCACCATCAACGGAAGCGTATTCCAAATCAGTGGCAGCGTCACCATAACTGCTGTCATAATCCCATAAGGAATAGTACGTGACCACGGTCTCGTCACCAACGATGACTAAGAAGGTCGGGTGGTTGGCGTTGTATCTTGAGTAAATCAAGTTTTTAATGGTGGAGGCGGAAGCGTTGTTGACTACCGTCTGCACATCAACATAGATGCCTTTTTGTTTCTTCCAAGTCAGCCAGTTTTGGAACGCGGAGCTGCTGGCATACGTTGAGGTAGTGACGACGAGCATCTTCACTGGGGTTTTGTAAAGGTCAGGATGGTCGGTGTAAACATCTGTGACGGCCCTGTTGTTGAACATTTGCTTGTAAACGATGTCAAAATAAGGGCTGTAAGTTTTGAGAAGCATGTCTTCCGTCACTTTGGCGTCAGCACCGTCGAAGTGCACTTCCACCTCGATGTCGTTGAAAACGCGAAGGGTATTGTTCACGGGGTCATAACTCACGGGCTCAATGGTCATCTTGCCAAGCCGGATGCCACGCATGACTCCTTCCACGCCGACAACAGCTTTGGGTTCACTGCGAAGACCGCGGGTCTGATAAGCCGTCTCATTCATGATGAAAGGCACGTCTTCGGGTCGTTTGTCCTTGCGAAGCGAAGGCTGACGCGGCACCAAGGTGTGCATGCCGTAGTCAGCCAAACTGTAGTCGGTGCTGCTGAAGCTGGTGATTTCGATACGGGGTTTGGCACCGAATGGAACGGCAATCAGCTCGTTGATGACGGGAATCTGGGGATCTCCCTCGTTGCCGCCGATCACGGTGTTAGGCAGGCTGAGCCACGAGAAGGTCCCGCGGTTGCTTTCATAGTCCTGAGCTTCTAACTCAGAGAAAGAGAAAGTGGCTTTTAAACTGTTGTAGTCGCTCTTCACACATTCCGCCTTGTTTGCGGAATGGAACTGGATTTTGTTTTGGGAATATACTGTTCCAAAAAACAAAATCGAGATAAAAACTAAAATAATTCTGTTCATGAAAATATTATTTATTTGATTATTAATTTTTCATATTTTGCTATTCCTTGTTCATCGGAAATGCGGATGGTATATACGCCAGGAACCATTCCATCCGTAGAGACAATGTGTACATCGTTGCTGCGAAGAACCATGCGTCCCGTAGCATCAATCAGTTCAATGGTAACAACCCCCGTGTTCTCGGGCATCATGATTTGGAACATCTCACCAGCCTTCACCGGGTTAGGATAGAGGACGACTCCATTGTTCGTGCTTTGATGCAGCACGACAGGCTGTTTGACGTTACCTGCGATGAGGTTGGTCTTATAAGTGATCTGATTATCCATGGTATAAGTCTGGTTTCCATCATAGACCATGAACTGGATTTGTTCATCGTCGTGGCCATAGACAGTCAGGAAGGCCATGTATTGGTCGAAAGGCTCCACATAGAGAAGACGGGTGGTGCCACGGCATTCTCCATTGATAAAGGCACCAACTTCAAGATTCTCCGATAAGGTGATGTCTTTGGCATCGATGGTGGCAATGACGTTGGCGTTGTCGCGATAAGCGCTTCTTTCGACATCCCAATGGAGGTTGTCGTTATTGGCGGTGTGCATCTGCGTACCTCTGGAGTTGCTCTTATACACCAAAGTGCTGATTTCATTAGCCTTTGAATTGTACATGTAGCCTTTGCCGGGGGTCATCTTGTTGAGGGTGCCCCACCATCCATAACCGTTGATGTAGGTGGTCATGGCCTCATGCGATTTGAGCATATCTCCTTCTTGGCTCTCGAATTCACTTAAGGCATCGCTAATAGTGGCTTCTGTTGTGGAAGGATATCCAATCCAGTTCCATCCATTTTGTACGGAGATAGGATGATCTTCAGGGTTGACAGGAGTGGCGTCGAGGGAGAAAGAGCCAGCACCAGTGGTCTTGATCTGGTACATTTCCTCCACATTGATGCTGTTGAGACTACCAGCCCAGAGGCCGTCTTCGTATTGTGCGAAACCATTGTTTTGTGACTTGATGAGGAAGCCGTTCTCACCAAAAGCTTGCTCCAGGAGCTGTAAGCCTTGCTGCCCTTCTATGTTGATGTAGAAGGAGATCCAGCCCCAGCCGATGTTGAAGGTCTGGGTTTGATGGATGAGCTTGTTGAAGTGCGCCACAAAGGTGCGGTCGTTGTTCACAGTGAAGGTAAGAGTGGGCTCAGTACTGAGGATGTTACCGTTTTCTTCCCAACCCTCAAACAGATAGTCATCATTCGCAATGGCAGTTAATGTACAGGAGGCACCGTGGTTATAGGAACCTGCTCCAGTGATGATACCACCTTGTTCTGGATTGGCAGTGGCAGTGATGTTGTAGCTGTTGATGGTGAACACGGCCACGTAGTCGGCTGCCTCGGTGACATTGAAGGTATAGGTGGCATTGGTCGAGACTTGTACGCCATTCTTGGTCCACTTGGTGAAAGTGTAGCCAGTATTGGCGGTAGCCGTCAAGGTGCAGCTGGTACCATGGTTGAAGGTGCCTCCGCCGCTGACAGTGCCGCCTTCGCTTGGGGTGGCCGTGGCAGTGACGTTATAGCTGTTGAGGGTGAAGTGTGCCACGTAGTCGGCATCTTCGGTTACGGTGACGGTGTAAGTGGTGCTGGTCGTGACTTGCGTGCCATTCTTGGTCCACTTAGTGAAGGTGTAGCCTGTGTTGGCCGTGGCGGTCAAAGTCACTGAGGCGCCTTCGGCGTAGCTGCCTGTACCGGTGACGCTGCCGCCCGCTGTCGGGTCAGCCGTGGCAGTGATGTTATAATAGGTGACTGGAACTGCGCTCTCTTTGGTGAACTGGATTTGGTTTTTCACCGATATCAAGGCGTGGTATTCACCAGTGCTATAGGAAGTCGGAGGCGTTGAGGGATCATAGTTCGTATTGTCGGTGTAAGCATAGATGGCTTGGTTGGTGGCACTGAACACCCGACATGCCATGTGAGGTGAACTGGACCAGCTTCCTGTATTGTCATCAGCAACGAGCACAACATTGGAAGTGCCATCGTATTCAAACGGAGTGCTGAAGAGGATAAAGGTCCATTCGTTGGCGGCCATAGTGACACTGCCGCTGAACACTTTGTCGGAACTCGATACCGTAATCCAGTCGGTTTCGCTGCTGAATGACGACTTGTTTGTGGCTTTCAAATAGAAGTCGTAGTTACGGGTCTTCTCGGCACCGCCATTGTAAAAGGCAATACTGGTGATGGTGCCTGCGTCTCCGAGTTCAGCGGAAGTATAAATCTGTTGGGTGAATGAATATTTATAATAGTTGTAGCTGGGGAGGAAGCTGTTGGTAGCCTCTCCGCTTCCAATCTGGTTGCCTTCAGCAAAGACAGCTATCAGGTTTACATTACTAAATACTGGGAAAGTGTAATCGGCAAGGTTAGAAACCGTTTCTCCGTTGACAGTCCAGCCAAGAAACATATAGCCTTCGTTGGGTGTGGCGTGGACGGAGCAGGACTGACCGTAACTATATTCCCCACCACCGCTGACGGTACCATGGCCATTGGAGGCCACGCTGACGGTAAAGGTCTGTGAGGCAGCGGCACAGTTGCAGTCGAACTCAAAGAGCTTGCCTTCGCTGGGAGTGCCACTCGACTGATAAATCATCAGGTCGTCTTCATAACTCAGTGTGAAAGAGCACTCGCTGTCGTAGGTGCCTTTGGTCCATGTTAAGGTGACATGAACACCATTACCAATCTCCATAGTGTAATTGTCAGAATTGCCTGAGTCCAGCGTGAGTTCCTGTGAGGCTGTGCCGTCGTTGAAGCTGACTGTGAGTTTGGCGCCATTCCAGCCATCACCGTAAGAATCGTTCAGTGTGAAGAATACGTTGCAGGCATTCTTCAGGTTCTCACTGCCTTGGGCGGAAAGACCTCCATCGGCGGTCAAGGTAAAAGTGACAGGGATGATCGCGGTTTCAGGGCAGTTGGCGGCAATCGTAACGTTAAACTCACATGAGACCACCTGATCCACGGCGATGTTGCCTACCGTGATCGTCGGGTTGGCAAAGGTGATATAGTTGCTGTTGGTGGTGCTTATCGTAGCCACGGCGTTGGTGGCTTGGTAATGACCAGTGTTTTTGAACTTGGCGGTCAAGGTAAGGGTCTCGCCAGGAGCAAAGCCGCCGTCCCAAGTCAAGTTTTGGTATTCCAACATGGCTTCACCAGCGGTGATGGTAAGGTCACCCTCGTAGGTGTTGCTGCCATTGACGGCGGCGTAGTGGAGCGTCAATGGTGTGCCATCGGCAACGCCTTGGTTGATCTTGAAACTGAATCCGTTCACCGTGGTGGTGGCATTTACGGCTAAAGCGCCAAAGGTCTTGTTGTTGGAGAGCATGGTGATGTTAGAGTCACTGGGTGTCAAGGTGACGGTAGTGGTGCCAGAGGTGGCAGAGGTGCCGATGTTCTTGAAGACCAGACTCAAGTTCGTGTTGTCGCCAACATGGGCGGCATTTGGGGTATAGCTGTCCAGCATGAGGTAGGGACCTTCGGGGGAAATCACGTTGATGGTGCCAAGGTAAGTCACCTTATTATATCCAAACACGCAGAGGGTGAGTTCGGTGCCGGGGATTAACGTGCTGCTGATGTTGACATTGGCTGTGCCATTGGTTACCGTGGCCTTGCCGACAATGTTATGATTGGCATCCGTGATGGTGGCCAATGCGCCGTTGGCGTTGTTGACGTTGACGGCGTAGGTGGGTGAAGTGGAGAGGATGTTTCCTGCATGGGTCACCGTCATGGCTTGCGGGGTCTTGGTGCGGAGCATCATGGTGGGGTCACCATAAAGCACCCAGGCTTGATAGGTGCCGACCGCCATGGCAGTCGTGGTGGAGTAATTGTCGAAGATGGAGAACAATCCGTTCATGGCTGTTCCGCCCCAGCTGCGTTTGATGTTGTTGCTGTAGCTCTCCACGAGGATGTCAATGAATTCATCTTGAGCCCACATTGGAGGCACCCAAGGCTGTGAAATGTAGGACATCATCGTTCCAACGGCGCCAGTCGGTACACCAGTGGAATTGTTGGTGGCATGCATCCACGCCTCAGCAAAGCAGTCGCCGCTGCTGTAGTCGTATTTTCCGTTCAAACAGGCTACAGAAAAAATGACGGGAAGCTTGTTGTCGTTGGTTAGGGCGTTGACATGGGAGTTGCTGTAGCTGTGCGAGCCCCAAGAAGTCTCAGAACCGTGGTTGCAGTAGTTGACAACGCCCACACCGCTGTTGATGTGGTTGCTGATGGTTGTGGTTGAAGAGGAGGGGAAGCCGCTGACAGCATAGTAATCTTGATAAACTGTGGTATAACCGTAATTTAACAAGTCAGTGCGAAGGTTCTCGATATGTTGATAGTCATCTTCGCTGAAATGGCCGCCGCTTCCAGCTCCAGTGCTGACACCCAAACCGTTCTGGCACCAAGTGTCAGAAGTGGTGAGGTCGCGCTCGTAGGTGAGGATTTTCTGAACTTGGTTGGTTACTTGCTCCGTGGTGGTGGCAGAGAAACGACCGATAAAGATATCATTGTAAATATCGTTGCCCACGACCTGTCCGTAGGGGTTATCACCTTTCCCTTCGTAGCCTGAGGCTCCGGAATAGGTGTAACCCGGAATTTGGGCTACGTCGCCGACGAGCAACACATGGGTCAGGTTGTTGTTGGCATTGTATTGGTTCTGGATGTAGGTATGGATGGCTGAAGACGTGGAACCGGAGGTGCTGGTGCCCACGATGGTGGTGTTCACACCACGGGTCTTCTTCCAGTTGACAAACTCGGTCATCGAGCTGATGAAGTTGTCATAGCAGATGACCAGCAGGTCGCCTTCTTCATCCACGGGAGTGTATTTGGACACGCCTTCCTCATAGTTGAGGAAATGACGCTGATACACGTTCTTGAAGTCGGAATCCATCTTTACCTCGTTGGTGCGACGCGCTTCGATGATGTTCTCGCCTTTGTCGTCCACCTTATATAATTCCACCGTCATGTCATAATAGACGCGGAGGGTCTTGGTGGCCGGGTTGTAGGTAAAGGGATAGACGGCCATGTTCTGTCCGCGGAAGTCACGGATGATGTATGGCTTGTACAAGTCAAGGTTGTTTGCCGGGAAGAAAGCATCCTTATCGTAGCATTCGCCGTAAGTGTAAGGCACCGTGGCAGGGTCGATCTGGCGGCTGAAGTCGCCTTTGGAAGGAGCAACCTCGATGCCTTTAAAGTCCATGTAACGTGCATCCAGCACGCGGGCTTTCATGCGGGCTTTGTCGCCGATCATCAACGGGATGCCAGTCATAGGCATGTCGGGTTCGCCCGCATGAGCGGTACTCACCGATTTGGGAACAGTGATGATGCTGGCTTCTCCTCTCGGTGTCGTCACGGGGGTGGTGAAGAAACCAGGAACCTGGATGTTGACCTTAATACTGCTCTCCGTTGAGGAAACCAGTTGTGTCTTGAAAGTCTCTGGCTGGTCACTGAGGACATTCGTCCATTGAGGTTTTACTTGACCTTGCGCGAAGGTCATCAGTCCCAAACCGAGAAACAAAAACAGAAGGGCTGTTTTTTTCATTAGATTTAATTTTAGTGTTATTAATTAATTTTATATTTATATTATATATTATTTTACAATTAGTTTTTTGTTTTTTGTTGTCCCATTTTCATCGGTGATACGTACGGTGTAAACACCAGGTGCGTTTGGTGTAGAGATGATGTGTACATCGTCTCCACGCAGCACAATGCGTCCCGTCGCATCGATGATTTCAACAAGACCATTCCGCATGTCTTCCGGCAATTGTATCATGATATGCTCTCCCGCCTTCACTGGATTAGGATAAAGGATGAAACCATCGCTTATTCCTTGATGCAGCACGACGGGTTGTGAGGCGCTACCGGCAATGAGATTGTTTTTGTAGGTGATCACCTCTTTCATAGGAATGGTCTGAATGCCATCGTAAACCATGAACTGGATTTGCTCTTCATCGTTACCATATACGGTCAGGAAGGCTAAATATTGGTTCAGTGGCTCCACATAAAGGAGATGAGCGGAACCGCGGCATTCGCCGTTGACGAAAGCCCCGACTTCGAGGTCTTCAGAAAGCGTGAGGTCTTTGGCGTCGATGCAGGCGATGATGCTGGCGTTGTCGCAGTAAGTGAGGCCGTCAACATTCCAATGGAGGTTGTCGTTGTTAGCCGTATGCAGCTGAATACCTCTTCGATTCTGTGAATAAACCAGGGTCTTGTTTTCAGAAGCCTTTGAGTGGTACATATAACCTTTGCCTGGGGTCATCTTATCCAAAGTGCCCCACCAACCATAGCCATCGATGTAAGTCGCTACGGCGTTAAATGATTTGAGGACATCTTCGTTGTCGCTGTTGAAACCGCTAAAAGCGTCGGCGACAGTGGCTTCAGTGGAGGTGGGATATCCAATCCAGTTCCAGCCATTTTGGATGGAGATAGGATGGTCTTCGGGGTTTACAACGCTGGCCTCGATGGAGAGGGTGCCTGCGCCAGTGGTGTTGATTTGGTACATCTTTTCCACCTCGATGCTGTTGAGGTTGCCGTCCCATGCTCCGTCTTCGTACTGGGCAAAGGCGGTTTGTGACTTGATCAAGAAACCGTTTTCACCGTAGGCTTGCTCCAGCAGTTGCAAGCCTTGCTGGCCTTGCAGGTCGATATAGAAGGAGACCCAACCCCAACCGATGCTGAAGGTCTGGGTTTGTGTGATGCTCTGGTTGAACTGCGCCACTAAGGTACGGTCGGCATCGACAGTGAAAGAAAGGGTGGGAGTGGTGCTGATGATGTTGCCGTTTTCTTCCCATCCCATGAACAGATAGCCCTCGGAAGGTTCAGCAGTGAGGGTCGCGACAACATCGCTGTGGTATCTTCCCCCGCCTGTGACAGAGCCGCCTTCAATGGGGTTGGCGGTTACGGTGATATAGTAGTAAGTGCCCAGGCTTTCACTGACTTTACCGTTGAGGATAATGCTTTGTGTTGTGCTGCCTGAACTGAATGAGAGTGACTCGTCAAGGTAGTTGCCTTCAGCAAGACCGGCTTTGAGACGGACATAGACCATGGTTTGGACGTTGCCGCTTGAGGCGGTCAGGTTGAGGATGGAAGTGTAGTCGTTGCCATCACTGCTGATTTCATAATCGGCAGGTGCCGTGACGGTCAGATCATCTTCGATGTTTCTGCCGATGACCATGACGGTTTGTGCCTCCGACGGTCCGTCTTCTTCGGCATAGATAAAACCAGAGAGGGTGGTTGGTGACACGGAGAGATAGGGCTCGTTGCCCGGAATCTCTTTGGTGAATTTAATCTGGCTGTTACTGGAACTGGTCGTCGGGCTGTAATTTGGACTTGTTTGCGGACTTAACGGTGTTTGATTGTAATAGTCGTTTTGGTTGTAGATGGCTCTGGTGCTTCCTGTGGAATAGGCGTAGAAAGCCCTGCCGCTGGAGCCAGTGTAGCTGCCCGTGTTGTCATCCACCGTAATCATGATGTTGCTTGTTCCATTATATTCAAATGGGGTGTCTAAGGTGATGGTGTGCCATCCAGAGGAGGTGAAGGTTTGGCTGCCTGAATACACCTTGCTGCTGGAAGTGACTGTGACCCAGGATGACAGGGATGAACTCGTTGTGTGGGTCATGTAGATGTCGAGTGTCCTTGCGCCAGAGGTGGCGTTGCCGTTGTAGTTGAAGCTGATGGCTGTGATAGTACCAGCGTCACCGATTTCAGCGGCGGTATAAATCTGTTGAGAGGTGGTGTATTTATACCAAACGTTGGTGGGAAGGCTCGAAGAGGTGTTGGTTCCGTTGCCTATGGTAACGTCGCCGCCTTGTAGCTTGCTGAATATGGCACTCACGGTGACATCGAATGCGGGCATCGTAAAGGTGTTGCCAGTCACGGCAATGAGCGTGTTCACATCGTCGGTTTTATAGACCACCCAGCTGTCAAATGCATAGCCTGTGGCCGGTGTGGCGGTTAAGGTGACGGTGGCTCCTGCGGTATTAAAGGTTGGGCTGGCACTGATGCTGCCGTTCATCACCGCTGCTAAGCTGACACTGTATCCCGTTCCGAAAGTGGCACTAACCGTGACTGGGCTGTCAGGCATGATGAACTGGTTGTTTGTCACAGGGATGTTGTTGCCGTCGCCGTCTTGGACACTCCAGGAATCCAGGGCATAGCCAGAATCTGGCATGGCTGACAAAGTGATGCTCTCGCCGTTGTATGCTGTGGTGGGATTAGCGCTGATGGTGCCGTGTTCGGTGACTTCGCAGCTCACGGAGTGGGGATCCGTGGTTCTGAAATGGGCAATGAAGGTGGCGTTCCCGGTTACGGTGAAGGTGTAGGTCGGGTTGGTGGAGATTTGGTTGCCGTTCAGCGTCCAGTAAGAGAAGCTATAGCCGATATTCGGATTAGCCGTCAGCGTACAGGAGGTGTTTCCATAATACGAGCCCGTACCGTTCACAGTGCCTCCCTCTGTTGGGTCGGCTGTAGCTGTAATGGTATAGGGGTTGGCGGTGAAGTTGGCGACATAGGATGCGTTGCCTGTAACCTGAAAACTATAGGTTGCATTCGTCGAAACCACGCTGCCGTTTTTGGTCCAGTTGGTGAAGGTGTAGCCGCTGTTGGCTGTAGCGACTAAGGTGCAGGTGGAAAAACGGTTGTAGGTGCCAGCGCCACTCACCGTTCCGCCTGCCGTTGGATTTGCTGTAGCTGTGATGGTGTAGGTGTTGCCGGGACCAGGGGGATTGCCGCCACCACCTTCGCCATTGTATTGGCTGAGTGAGACGTTAGAGCCTCCGTCGCAAGAGGCGTCGAGATAGCATCTTCCTTGGAAGATACTCGTCCCACCGTTGACTGTGACACCGCTTTTGAGTGTCGGAGTTGACGATGCTGATACCACCATAGGAGTGCCTCCGCTTGCAGGGGTCTGGAAGGCAATGACGGTGCTTCCGAAGGTCATCGAATACCAGGTGTTCTGGCTCCATGACGAGGATTGATAGCATGTCTGCGAGAGAGTGCTGCCTCGTTCTAGTCCACCGATGGCGATGAGGGTGCCGCCGGAGAAATAAAACTTCTTGTTTTCCTCCGTGTTGGCATCGATGGCCACCTCAGGCGAAGAGGCACTGATGGCGTAAACCAGACCGCCTTGGATGAAGACATTGCCGTTAGCGTCGATGCCGTCGTTGTTGGACCCTCGCGAATAAACATAGCCGCCGGTGATAGTAAGGTCTTGTGCTGAGTTGATTCCGTCATCTTGAGCGTTCACGCAGATCTCACCGTCGGTGATGTTAAGGTAATTCTTGCTCTCAATACCTTCGCCGTTCTTGCCCACAGTGGTGACTTTTATGGTGCCGCCATTGATGTCGATGCCTCCGTAGTAGGTGGTGCTTGAGCCGGATGTAACCTTTGTGCCAGCTTTGATGCCTTTGGGTGAACAATAATAGTTGCTGTTGATTTGATCCGTGTTGCCACTATAACTGGTGTACTCGGTGGTGCCGTTGTTATAATATAGCCCTCCCGAAGTCACCACAGTGATGTCGCCTCCGCTGATGGTCATCAGTCCATCGCATCCCATGCCTTTTCCACCAGAGCCATTGGCGGTGAGTGTCATGGTGCCTCCGGTGATGGTGATGTTTCCATCGGCATTCACGCCACAGGAGGCCTTTGCCTCCAGGTCGGTGGTGTCCCACGTGCCGTTGCCAGTAGTGGTGACATTGATGTTGGCATTGTCGGTGACGTAAATGTCGCCGACGCTCTTGATGCCTTTGGCTGCGGATGCTGTGCAGTTGATGGTGATGACACCACCGCTGATGTAAATGTTGCCTGAATCCTCGTCTTCATGATCGGTGGTCATGCCTGTTGAGGTTTCGCCATCGAGGTCGCACTGTATTCCGTCGTCATCTGTTCCGCTGATGGTGATGGCACCGCTTTCCATAAGGAAATATTGGTTACAGGAGATGCCATCGCCAACCGCGGACGTGATGTTAATGGTGGCATTCTTGACGGTGATGTACTCGCCCGCTTTGATGCCGTGCTTTGTATTGCTAACAATGTTGAGGGTGCCTTGCTGTTTGAACTCAGCATGGCCTTTTACGTATAAACAGCCTTTCTGTTCACCATTTGCCGCATCGGTGAGGGTGTTGGTAGTACCTGTAACCACTTTCACGTTGATGCGCTTGCTGTTCTGAATATGAATGGCAGCACCACTATAAACAGGTGTGGTGTTGGTCAGGGTGAGGCCGTTCAGTTCAATGGTGGCCTTATAGGATCCCGACATGTAGAATTCGCCATTGGTTGATGAGCCGGAGAGCGTATAGGTAATCTCTTCGGTCACCTCAGTGCTCTGTGCAATAGAGACGTGTGCACCGCTTTGGGTAATGGTCAGATACGGAGCCACGTTGTCATCAACCAACACTGTCGCCGTCGTGCCGTTGTAGGTGACGGTGACAGTGTTCTCAGCCTGGGCTGGAGCAAAGTGCAACAGTACCAGGCCGAGAACTAAAAACAAAAAGGCTGTTTTTTTCATTAGTTAAATACCTTATTTATTTATAATCATCTTTTCGTGCCAGGTCTTTCCCTGTTCGTCAATGATTCTTACAGTATACACACCAGGTGACATTCCGTCTGTAGAGACGATGTGCACATCGTCTCTGCGAAGAACAATCCGTCCCGTAGCATCAATGATCTCCACAGTAACATCCCGCATGTTTTCGGTCGGTTGGATCTTGACATTCTCACCAGCCTTCACGGGGTTGGGATAAATGAAGAGTTTATCACCCAAGCCTTGGTGCAGTACAACAGGCTGTGAGGCACTGCCGGCGACGAGGTTGTCCTTATAGGTAATCTGTTCACCCAAAGGATAGGTGTTGCTTCCGTCATAAACCTTGAACTGGATCTCGTCATTGTCGTTGCCGTAAACCGTCAAGAAGGCGAGATATTGACCCAGAGGCTCCACATAGAGGAGACGGGTGGTGCCGCGGCACTCGCCGTTGACGAAGGCACCGACTTCGAGGTCTTCCGACAAGGTGAGGTTCTTGGCATCAATCGTGGCGATGATGTTGGCGTTATCGATATAGGTGCTAACATCGACGCTCCAGTGGAGATTGTCGTTGTTGGCGGCATGAATATTCGTTTCCTTGGAACCTTGTGTATAGACCAAAGTCTTGCTTTCAGCGGCTTTGGAATTGTACATGTAGCCCTTGCCTGGTTTCATCTTTTCAAGGGTGCCCCACCAACCGTAGCCATCGATGTAGGTGGTCATGGCGTCATGCGTCTTGATGAGGTCCTCTTCGGTGCTTGAGTAATTGCTGAAGGCATTGTTGACACTGGTCTCCACCGTTGAGGGATAGCCGATCCAGTTCCAGCCATTATCGATGGTGATAGGATGATCCTCGGGGTTGACAGGAGTGGCGTCGAGGTAGAGGGTGCCGGCACCGGTGGCTTGGATCTGGTACATCTTTTCCACTTCGATGCTTTCAAGGTTACCGAACCAATATCCGTCCTCATATTGGACAAAGCCGTTATGCGTCTTGATGATGGAGCCGTTCTCGCCGAAGGCTTGCTCTAAGAGCTGCAATCCCTGAGCACCTTCCAGATTGATGAAGAAGGAGACCCAACCCCAGCCGACGGTGAAGGTCTGGGTTTGATGGATGATCGGGATGAAGCGTGCCACAAGGGTACGGTCGCTTTCAACGGTGAAGGTAAGGGTGGGTTCACTGCTGATGGTGTTGCCGTTTTCTTCCCATGCCTCGAACAGATAGCCATCAGCTGCAGCGGCGGTAAGCGTGCAGGTAGCACCGTGGTTGTAGTTGCCTGCGCCGGTGATGACACCGCCCTCTGCGGGTTCGGCAGTGGCCGTGATATGATAACCTTTGATGGTGAACACAGCTACGTAGGCGGCTGCTTCAGTGACATTGAAAGTGTAGGTGGCATTGGTCGATACTTGTACGCCGTTCTTGGTCCACTTGGTGAAGGTGTAGCCCGTGTTGGCCGTGGCTGTCAAAGTGCAGCTGGCACCATGGTTGAAGGTGCCACCGCCCGTGACAGTGCCGCCTGCTGCTGGGTTGGCCGAGACAGTGACGTTGTAGCTGTTGAGCGTGAAGTGAGCCACGTAGGCAGCGTCGGCAGTCACAGTAAAACTATAGGTGGCGTTGGTAGAGACCTGAGCGCCATTCTTGGTCCACTTAGTGAAGGTGTAGCCCGTGTTGGCCGTAGCGGTCAAAGTAGCAGTGGTGCCTTCGGCAAAGCTGCCCGCACCGTTGATGGTGCCGCCCGCCGTCGGGTTGGCGGTGGCAGTAATATTATAATAGGTGACAGAAACAGCACTCTCTTTAGTGAACTGGATTTGGTTTTTCACCGAGAGCAAGGAGTGGTATTCGCTGGTGCCGTAGGAAGTCGGAGGTGAAAGAGGATCATAATCGGTGTTGTCGTTGTAAGCATAAATGGCTTGGTTAGTGGCACTGAACACTCGACAAGTCATGTGAGGTGAACTGGACCAGTTTCCTGTATTGTCATCAGCGACGAGCACGACGTTGGAAGTACCATCATATTCAAACGGAGTGTTGAAGATGATGAAGGTCCACTCGTTGGCAGTCATAGTGACGCTGCCGCTGAACACCTTGTCGGAGTCTGAGATTGTAATCCAGTCGGTTTCGCTGCTGAATGACGACTTAGTGGTGGCCTTCATGTAAAGGTCACAGGTGCGAGCCTTTTCAGCACCGCTGTTGTAGAATGCTATGCTGGTGATGGTACCCGCGGAACCGAGTTCCGAAGCAGTGTAGATCTGTTGGCTTAAGGTGTAATTGTAATAATTATAGAAAGGAAGATAGGCGTTGGTCTCTGTTCCCTCTCCGATTTGGTTGCCCTCAGCGAAAGTGGCGATGAGGTTTCTGTTATCGTTCACGATGAAGGTGTATTCTGCCGTTGAAGAAACGACAACTCCGTTTTCAGTCCAACCGGTAAACATGTATCCTTCATCAGGCGTGGCTGTCACGGTGCAAGTGGATCCAAAACTGAGGTCAGTACCTCCACCGCTGACAGTGCCATGACCGTTGGAACTCACGTTGACAGTGAAAGTCTGGGAGGTGATGGCGCAGTTGCAGTCGAACTCATAAAGGATGCCTCCGCTTGGGGTGCCGTTTGTCTCATAGATGGTAAGGTTCCCTTCGTATTGAACATTGAAGGAGCATTCATAATCATAGCTTCCGGTGGTCCAGCTGAGCGTGACATGCACGCCATTGCCAATCTCAAGGGTGTAGGTGGCAGTGTGGCCGGAATTGATCGTAAGTGTTTGTGAAGGGGTGCCATCGTCAAAAGCGACGGTCAAGGTGTTGCCATTCCAGCCGTCACCGTATGAGTCAGTGAGGTTGAAGAAAATATTGCAACTGTTCTTCAAGGTCTCGTTGCCTTGGGCCGACAAGCCCTGGTCAGCAGTCAGCGTGAAGGTGACAGGCAGCTGTTCGGTCTCCGGGCAGTTTGCGGCGATGGTGATGGTGAACTCACACGAAACCTCTTGGTCAACGGCAATGTTGCCCACGTTGACGGTCGGGTTGGAAATGGTAACATAGTTGCTCGTGGTGGTCATCCTAGCAACGGCATTTGTGGCTTGGTAGTGCCCCGTGTTCTTGAACTTGGCGGTCACGGTAAGGGTTTCACCTGGGGTAAACCCTCCGTCCCATTGCATGTTTTGATAGCTCAACACGGCTTCGTGAGCCGTGACAACGATATTGCCCTCGTAGGTGTCGCTGCCGTTGACAGCGGTATAATGCAGGGTGACTTTGGTGCCATCAGCCACGCCTTCGGCAATCTTGAAGCTGAATCCGCTTACGGTGGTGGTGGCTTCAGCGGCCAACGTACCAAAGGTCTTGGTGGGGGTGAGGATATTCACATTGTTGTCATTGGAGCTCAAAGTGACGGTGGTGGTGCCAGTGGTGGCCTCGGTGCCCACGTTCTTGAAAGTGATGCTCAAGTTGGTGTTGTCACCGACATGGGTGGTGTTGGGCGTGTAGCTGTCCATGGAGATATAGGGACCCTCAAGGGCGGCTGCGGGGACATTCTGGATATAGGGGATGTGTTGTGGAGCGGTCACGCAGATGGTGACATCACCGCTGCTTGTGACAGGGTCGATCGGGACTTGAACTGTGCCAGACTCTCCGACGAGAGCAGTGCCATGAATCACACCGTCCTTGCTAATGGCAACGTATGAACCTGGGACAGCGCTCACTTCGTATGTGCTTAAGCCGATGGGGAAGATGGCCATGTGGCTGACCTGGTTGGCAGTGGGCTGCACACGGTAAGGCATGATGGATCCATCACCCAGCACGTGATAGGCCTGCCAGTAATATAAAGTGGTGCTGTGAAGCTCATAGCCAAGAGCCTCGGCTGCATTGCCGGCAAGGAGGCCGACATAAAGAATGGAGTTCACTGTGTTGTAAACACCGTCTGTCCAGATGGCATCGTAAATGCCTAAACCAGTTTCTTCGTAAGAGGGCATGGTGCCGTCAGCACGGTTGGTGGGACCCACGCCAAAGTAATAGTCGTTTTTCCAGGTGGTGTTAGGGCAGGAGCCTATATAGGCGTAGGCACCTTTGTTAGCGGCACGGGTCATTGCCTCACCAAAGCAAGTGCCATAACCCCAGTCGCCTGACTGGCAGCAGTTGCCGATGGCAAGGAAGTACTTGTGCTCGTTGGTCAGATTAGCGACATCGTTGACATCGAAGCTTGGGCCTGCCCAGCTGGTCTGGCTTCCATGGGCGGTGTAGTTCGCAAAGCCCACTCCTGAGCTCAAAGGAGCATAGCAGTTGGTATAAGTTCCGTTGCTGAACTCATGGACAGTGTTGTAGCCATGGTCTGTGTTGTAATAGTAGTGGGAGGCGTACCAAATGGTAGGACGGCCTACGGTGACACCCCATCCGCTGTCCTCACCAGCAATGAGGAGCACATTGTTCAAATAGCTTGGATCGGGCATCGTATATTGTTCGTATTCCATGCCTTTGTTGAGGATGGCTGTCATTTCTGAAGTGCTTGTAGCAGAAAGACGGCTGTGGTACATATCGACGAACTCATCGCCGTCAACACTCGAATAATAAAGGTCACTGACACGGGAGGTGCTGCTGGCGGAGGAGACACTGGGTATCACTTGGTCTTTGTCACCCATGATCATTAAGAAGGTGGGATGGTCTTGGGCATATTTGTTTTGGATGAAGGTCTTGATGGCATCAGAAGTGGTGCCGATATTGTCGGTGTAGTTCACATCCACATAGATGCCTTTCAGGGTCTTCCATGCCACCCAGTCTTGGATGCAGCTCTCAAACATGCGGTTGGCGATGACCAGCATCTTGACCGGAGTTTTCCAAAGGTCGGGATGCTCGTCGTAAAGATCCATTACGGCTCTTCCATTGAAAAGCTGTTTGTAAAGGATGTCGAAATAAGGGCTGTAGGTATTCACGAGAAGGTCTTCGGTGGCTTTGGCATCAGCACCATCGAAAGAAACCTCGACCTCGATGTTGTTGAATACACGGAGGGCGTTGTTTACGGGGTCGTAGCTCACGGGCTCGATGCTCATCTGTCCCACTTGGACGCCACGCAGGGTGCCTTTGACGCTCACCTGAGCCATAGGCTCGTTGCGGAGACCACGCTTTTGGTATGCAGCTTCGTTATAGATGAAAGGAGCATCCTCGGGTTTTTGATTCTTAAAGAGGTCGGGTTGGCGGGGACTCAGTCTGTGGATGCCATAATCTTCGAGTTTGTACTCAGTGGTGGTGAAGTGAGTCACACGGATGCTTGGCGTTGCACCGACTGGAATGGCGATTAGCTGGTTCACAACGGGGATCTGAGGATCGCCCTCACTGCCGCCGATGACTGTGTTCGGCATGGTAATCGTGGAAAACACGCCGCGTTCGTTCTTCAGTTCCACGGCCTCGATGCCGGAGAATGAGAAAGTGGCCTGAAGGCTTTTCATGTCGCTTTTGACACATTCAGCCTTGTCAGCGGAACGCATCTGGATCTTTGTCTGGGCAAAGGTCTGAAGACCCATGGCCAGAATAATTAGTACAAATAATAATTTCTTCATTTTTATATAATTTTATTTAACGATTAATAATTTGTTCCATGTTTGTCCTTGTTTGCCCGTGATACGGATGGAATATACGCCGGGCATGTTGGGTGTCTTCATCGTAGAGACGCAATATTTTGTGTCTCTACAGAGAACAACGCGTCCCATCATATCAATGATTTCGATAGTCACATCGCCCATGTTCTCAGGCAGTTCGAGGCGCACCTCTTGTCCCTGCCCAACGGGGTTGGGGTAGAGGTTGAGGTTGACGTTGGTCTCGTTGACACCGGCGCTCTTGGCAGTCATGGTGAAGGGGATTCTGCCCGTTCCAACGACCTCATCGGCCATCATGGTGAGCTGTTCGTTGACAGCGTAGGAGGCATCTTGATATCTCATGCGGAGGTGCAAGGCATCCTCGTCTTCGCCATAGACGGTGAGGAAGGCCACATAGCGGTCGATGGGTTCGACATACTTCAACAGCGCGGAGCCGCGGCACTCGCCGTTGTCGGCAAAGGCGGCAAGCTCTGCCTTCTCGGAGCGGAGTTCGTTGCCGTCAAGTTCAACAACAGCGATGACGCTCATATTGTTGGGGAATTGTCCAACGAGGGGCTGCCAGTATTTGTTGGCGATGGGTTGGCTGTTGTGGACCGGGGTCTTGGCGTTGACGGGATAGGTGAAGCTGTTGGTGCCGGTTGACTGGAGCATGTAGCCCACACCGGGTTCGAGTTCCTCGAGGCTGCCCCACCATCCAGCGCCTTCATAGTAAGTGGAGAAGTCGGAGTATGATTTGATGATATCCTCGTCGGTGGCGGTCAAGTTCACCAAGGCGTCGTTAGTGGCCATGGCAGTGCTTTCGATATATCCAACCCAGTTCCAGCCATTGGTGAGGTTGATGGCATGTTCACTGGGAACTGCGATGGCACCGCTGAGTGAGCATTCAGCATCCTCGTTCACCTTGATCTGGTACATGCTCTCGTTGTTGAGGGCGTTGAGTGGACCGATCCAATTGTTACCGTTGTGAATGACGTATCCATTCTTACCCTTGATCTGGACACCATTGTCGCCGAGAGTCTCCTTGAGGAGCTGGAGTCCTTGGATGCCGTTCATCTCGATATAGGTGGACCACCAGTTCCAGCCTTGACTGAGGGTGAAGGTCTGGGTTTCATCTGGATCGATGGGATCGTTTGTCTCGATGCCAAGGATGAGATGGTTTTTCACCTTTAACACATTGCTGTTGTATTGTGAGGTGGTGGGTGGTGCCAATGGATTGTAATCAGTTGCTGCTGAATAGGCATACAGGGCTTGGCTTTGTTCAGTGCTGTAAACCGAGCAGGACATGTAAGGTGACTGGTCGTATCCATTGGTGTTGTCGTCAACCACCAAAACGAGATTGGAGGTGCCGTCATACTCGAACGGGGTGTCAAGCACGAAGGTGGTCCAGGCGACTGCACCCATTGTCACCGTGCCGCTGAACACCTGGTCGGAAGCCGACATGGTGATCCAATCGGTTTTACTACTGAAGGAGGATTTGTCCGTATGTTTCAGATAGAGGTCGTACTTGCGAGTGCGATCGGTGTTCGCTTTGTTGAAGAAAGAGATACTGGTGATGGTGCATGCCGATCCAATTTCTTCAGCAGTATAAATCTGTTGCGACAATGCGTATTCGTAGAAGCTGTAGCTGGGGAGATAGTCGTGGTTGCTTTCATCTTGGCCCAACGACAGACCTTGTCCAAAGCTGGCCTCGAATTGGTGGTTGTTGTCAACTGGGAAGGTATAAGGATTGGCGGTGGTCACCGTCACGCCGTTTTCGGTCCAGCCCGTGAAGAAGTATCCATTTGCCGGTGTGGCGGTCAGGGTGCAATAGTCGCCAAAATCAAACATTCCTCCACCACTGACCGTGCCTTGGGTGGTGTTGGTTGACGTTGCGGTAACGTTGAAAATAGCGGTCGCTGCGCCACAGTTACAATCGAACTCAAAAAGCACGCCCGCAGTGGGACTCGCCCCTTGTTGGAAGATGATGGCGTCGCCTTCGTAGCTAACCACGAAAGAACACTCTTGGTCGTAGCTGCCTTTGGTCCAGGTCAGGGTCACATGGGTACCGTTGTGGATTTCCAAGGTATAAGTGGCGGAGTTGTACCCCGAAGCGATGGTGAGATCTTGCGAGGGAGTGCCGTCGTTGAAACTGACGGTGAGCTTGGCACCGCCGTTCCAACCGTCATTGCCAGAATATGAGTCATGAAGGTCGAAGATGACATTACAGACGTTTTTCAAGGTCTCGCTACCTTGTGTACTGAGACCTTCATCAGCGGTCATGGTGAAGGTAACGGGGATTTCCGCATCTTCAGGGCAGTTGGCCGCAATGGTAACTGTGAAGGGGCAGAAGACCTCTTCTCCGGCTTCGATGGTGCCCACCGTGATCGTTGGGTTGGAAATGTCCACATAATTACTGCTGGAACTCATCGTGGCGATGACGTTGGTGGCTTGAGTGTGGCCGGTGTTCAAGAACCGGGCAGTCAACGTGAGAGTTTCACCAGGAACGAAACCACCGTTCCATGCCATGCTTTTGTATTCCAATAGGGCTCCACCTGCTATGATCACAAAGTCGCCTTCCCAGGTGTTGCTTCCATTGACGGCAGTAAAATGGAAGGTGATGGGGGTGCCTTCGGCCACGTTGGTGTTAATATTGAATAGGAATCCGCTTACCGTAGTGGTGGCACCAGAGGCCAAGTTGCTGAAGGTCTTGCCGTTAGTGATGATGTTGGCATCAGTGGAAGTCAAGGTGACAGTGGTGGTGCCAGTGCAGGTGCTGTTGCCCACGTTTTTGAAAGTGAGATCCAATGAGGTGTTGTCGCCGATAGGGGCTGCCGTAGGCGTATGGCTTTCAAGGTTGATGTGTGGTCCTTCCACGGCAACCGCCTGGATGGTCTGGATGTAGGGCTGACGTTGACTGCGGGTAACCACGATCATCACATCGCCAGCGGTGGTGACAGGATTTATAGGTACGATGACAGTACCCGCAGGTCCAACTTGAGCCACACCGAGGATCTCATCGTCTCTGCTAAGGGCAACGTACGAGCCGGGGTCGGCGGTGACAGTAAAGGTGTTCACTCCGATACCCAAGGTGGAAGCATGGCTTACCTGGTTGACCGTGGGTTGTGTCATATAAGGCATCACGGAGCCGTCGCCCAAGCACTGGTAGGCTCTCCAGTAGTATTCGTCATCGACAGTGTATTCGTAACCGGCGGCATGGGCGTAGGTCACAGCCGCATTGCCGATATAGATGATTGAGCTAATGGAGTTGAACTCGGTGTCGTCAAACAAGGCATCGTACATGCCTGTCATAGTGGACTCGACGCTTTGCACCGTTGCCGGTTCGGGGTCGTGGGCTCCCACGCCGAAGTAGTAATCTTCAAACCAATAAGTCTCAACGACCGAACCGATGTAGCCGAAGGCTCCTTTTTCTGCTCCACGTATCAAGGTTTCGCCTAAACAAGGGGTATAGGTGCTGTTGCCCCAGTTGGCCGCCAAGCAGCAGTTTCCCACCGCCAAGAAATACTTGTCGGCATTGGTCAAAGCGTTGGCGTTGGTGTTGGTGAAACTGGGACTTGACCAGGACTGGATGGCACCGTGGGCAGTGTAGTTGACAAAGCCGACACCGGTATTCAGGTGATCATAGCATCCTGTGTAGGTGGAAGTGACGTAGCCATGGACGTTGCTGAATCCATGTTCCGTGTTGAAATAGCTGTTGAGGGCATATTGGATGGTGGGGCGACCAGCGGCTTCATCCCATCCATTTTGGTCGTATCCGGCAATCAGGACTGCATTGTCTAAGTAACTCGGGTCAGACATGGTGTATTTCTCGTAGGTCAGAATCTTATGGACGAGGTTGCCCAACTCGGTGACGTTCGACACCGCCATGCGGCTCATATAAAGATCGTGATAGATGTCGTTGTCAACAGAAGCGTAGGGATTGTCGCTGACGTATGGGTTGAAATAGTTGCCTTCTACGTTATACGTCTCATAGTTGGTGACATCGTTCTCGTCGCCTACAATGACCAGAAAAGTCGGGTGGTTGGCGTTGTACCGGTTTTGGATCAAGGAGCGGATGGTGGCGCCGTTGGTGCTGCTGGTCACGGTCTGCAAGTCCACGTCGATGCCTTTCTGTTTCTTCCAGGCCAGCCAGGTCTGGAAAGGCTCGCTGCTGGTGTATTTCGTGGTGGTCACGACGAGCATCTTCACCGGTGTGGTGTAGAGTTCGGGGAAGTTTTCGTAAGCGGTGCGGATGGCCTTGCCGTTGAACAATTGTTTGTAGACGATGTCAAAATAAGGACTGTAGGTGTCCACTAACAGTTTTTCGGTGGCTTTGGTGTCTGCACCCTCAAAATGCACTTCCACCTCGATGTCGTTAAACACGCGCAGGGTGTTATTGACGGGGTCGTAGCTCACAGGCTCGATGGTCATCTTGCCGAGTTGGACGCCACGCATGGTGCCCATCACTTCAACGATGGCCTTGGGTGTTGAGCGCATTCCACGGGTTTGGTAGGCCTCGGTGTTATAAACGAAGGGAACGTCTTCGGGTTTCTGATCTCTTCGGAGCGAAGGCTGGCGGGGAATAATCCTTTCAATGCCCAGCTCGTCCAGCTTGTAATCGGTGGTGGAGTAGCTGGTCACCTGGATGGTCGGACGGGCACCGACAGGTACGGCGATGAGTTCGTTGACGACAGGGATTTGCGGGTCGCCCTCATTGCCGCCGATGACGGTGTTGGGTAGGGTGATCCAGGAGAATGCACCTTCTTTGGTGCGTTGGTTCTCCGCTTCGAGGGAAGAGAAAGAGAAGGCGGCCTTGAGGCTTGTCATGTCGCTCTTCAAGCATTCAGCGCGGTTGGAAGAGCGGAGCTGGATCTTGGTCTGTGCAATGGTCTGAAAACCTATGGTAAGGAAAACGATCAGCACTAATATTTTTCTCATGCTTATATCCAATAACATTATTTAATAATCAGTTTTCCATTCCAAGTCTGTCCTTGTTCACCCGTGACGCGGATGGTGTACACGCCAGGCACATCCGGTGTAGAGACGGTGCATGCACCGTCTCTGCCATCAACAACGTTGCGGCAGATAGCGCGTCCCATCATATCAATGATTTCAACAATGACATCGCCCATGTTCTCAGGCAGTTCGAGGCGCACCTCTTGTCCCTGCCCAACGGGGTTGGGGTAGAGGTTGAGGTTGACGTTGGTCTCGTTGACACCGGCGCTCTTGGCAGTCATGGTGAAGGGGA
>JAEEGG010008527.1_pt1 | contig 23238 bp, 16 predicted proteins | sample 9134161 | NCBI WGS metagenome assembly JAEEGG01 (sample SAMN16246543, study PRJNA631951) | gut metagenome | biome: gut microbiome; feature: rumen; material: CR-attached | host: Bos | place: Iran: Karaj | collected 2018-10
CAGGACCGAGCGCCGGCCAGGCAGCAGACGGCCGCGGCAAGGCCGACCGCCGTCCAGGCGATCGCCGGCGCGCGCCAGCCGCCGGAAGCGTCGGCCATCCTGCCGTACAGGACGGTGAACGAGGAGGAACCGGCAAAGAGAATAGCGTTGAGCGTCCCGGAGACGGCCGACGACAGGCCGAGTCCGCGGAAGTGGAACGCCACGTATGACATGAGCTGGCTGTTGACGCCCCACATGCACGCGGCTTCGACGGCAAGCAGGATGAGCGCCGGCACGGCGCGTCCGCTGCCGCTAATGAGGAACAGCCCGAGGCCGCACAGGGCGCTGACGGCGAACAGAACGGCCATCGTAATACACTCGTTGCGGAAGACCCTGCGCGTCAGCGCGACCGCTGCATAAGGGCCGGCGATGCTGACAGCCGGTATCACGACCGCGACCATGGAGGCCGCCGACGGCACAAAGCCGTAATCCGCGGCAAGGAGCTTCGGGATCCAGGAGGCAACGCCCTCCTTCAGGGCGCCGTTGAACAGCGCGGCCGGTATCATGACCCCAAGTCCGCAGGCGAAGAACAGCGACAGGGTGAGCGAGCCCTTCCTGCCGCCTCCGCCGGCGGCGCCGGACGCTCCGTCCGGAGCGGAAACGCGGCAGGCCTCGACCTTTTGCCGGATCCTCCCGCCTAGCGCTCCCACAGAGAAGAACCATGCGGCGGCGCCGGCGACGAGCAGCAGGCCGGCCAGTATGAAGGCGAATCTCCATCCGACGGGAAGCATCGCCGAGCAGATGAGATAGCAGACGATCATGCCGGCGGGGATGGAGACGCTGACGTCGGCGCCCGCGCGGGCACGCTCGCCGTCGTCGAGCCACTCTGAAAACACCCGGATGACCGTGGGCCACAGCATGGAAGTCGCATAGCCGTTGAGCGCCCAGAGCGCCAGCATAAGGAAGCGGTTGCCTGCAACGGCCATAAGGACGTTGCACAGGCCCGACGCGCAAAGGCCCGCGGCCATGAACCGTCGGGGATCGGACCGCGCGACCAGCCGGCCGTTTATGAACTGACCGGCGCCGTAACAGACCAGGAAGGCCGCGGAGATCCAGCTGTCGAAGCCAACCGGAAGAAGGCCCTCGCCCTGCATCTCGGTGATGCACGAGGCAAAGGTGTTCCGGCCGAAATATGAGAACATGTACGCGCCGAAGGTCAGGAGGAAGACCAGTTTCCCCGTCCCGGCGTGCCGGCTGTCGTCTGCCATTAACATACCGCCTTTCCCGGAGGTCCTGCGGGACGATCCCGCCCGGGCCGCCGAGCGGACGCGCGGCGTCCGCAAAAACTATGACAAAAAAGATCGCAAGATTAAAACGGCGGGCCGCACCGGCGGAACTGCCGCAGAAAAGGAGAACAGGATGAACAAATATCTGGAATCGATCGCCGCCGGCAGGATCATAGTAGCCGGGCACAGGGGAGCAAAATCGTGCAGGCCCGAAAATACGATGCCGTCCTTCGCCGCGGCCGTCGAGGCGGGCGTCGACTGCATAGAGACCGACATCCATCAGACGGCCGACGGGAAGCTGGTGCTTATGCACGACGGAAAGGTCGATCGCACCACGGACTCGAGAGGCCTCATCCGCGAGATGACGCTTGAGCAGATCAAGAGCCTTGACGCGGGAAGCTGGTTCTCGGAGGAGTACGCCGGCACGCGTGTGCCGACGCTCGGGGAGCTGCTGGAGTTCGCAAAGCCGCACCGGGACCTTCTTCTGAACCTGGAGCTCAAGGACTACCCGCGCGACGTGGGCGAGATGGCATATGTGACCGCGGACAAAGTCATAGCGGCCGTCGAGAGCGCCGGTCTCGCCGACCGGGTGATGATCAACAGCTTCTCCTGGCAGATCCTGAAGTACGTTCACGACAGGTACGGCGACAGATACCCGCTGCACGGCTTCCATCCGGGCTTTATCATGCAGAGCCCCGAGGAGGACATATTCCCGATACTGACCTACGTGTGCATGTTCAACTGCGTCAGGCGCGAGGACGGCAGCGTGAACTGGTCCCCGGACAAGAGCCGCGAGGAGCGGCGCAGGGATTTCGAGGACGTAAAAAAGGTCCTGGGATGCGAGCCCTGCGTGTGCGGGTGGGAGTCGCCCGAAACGATGCAGACCGGCATCGAATACGGGGTGTCGATGTTCACCTGCAACGATCCGGCAAAGGCCATAGGGGTCCTGAAAGAGCTGGGAGCCAGGTGAGACAGCCGGCGCCGCCCGAGCCCGGCCCGGTCCGGCAGGGATGCCGGCGCGTATGAGCCTGCGGGGCTCGGGCGGCAGCAGCGGCGTATGAGCCGCTCCGGTTCAGGCCAGGGGAGGCAGCTCGTCCGCGAAGTAGGCGCGGGTCCATGCCCGGAAGCCGCGGGCGTCCCTGACGGTGATGCGGAACCACTTCTTCTCGTACGGGAAGTTGAAATCGAGCGAATTGACGGCGCCTGCGGGCCCGGCTGACACGGCCGCGGCTCCCCTTACGCCGAATTTCGCGTTGATGAACGCCGCGTCGGAGGTGCCTATGTGGACCCGGCCGTCCTCGATCCACAGCTCGCGGATCTCGGGGCCGGTCGACGCGTAACAGTCGCCGGCCGCCAGGGCCGAGGTAACGGCGGAATACTCGAGCGCCGGGGCCTTGATCATGGTCCAGCCGCCGCAGGAATCGCTCCTCGGGTCGTCGAGGGGGAGCTTGTTGTGGTTGTCGTCGGCGGCAACGCAGAAGATGCGCTCGCCGGCGTGAAGGAACTCGTCGTAGACGCGGTAGTTCACGTCGTCGTAGCCGCTCATGACGCAGCCGTAGTTGACTATCTCCATGGCGTGCATGCCGTGGTAGCCGCCGTAATCGCCGAACACCTCGAGCGACCAGTCCGGGTGGTTGTAGATGACGAAAAAGCCTTTCTCGCGGCCGGTGCGCATGAGTTTCGTTATGTTCTCCGGCGAGTACTCCGCTACGTAAGTCTCGGCCTCGGGGGCCAGGCGGCACTTCTCAATAGTCTCGACGGCGCCCTTCTTGAGGTTGTCGCGGAAGAGGACCGGCTGGACGTCGTTGTCCTCGTCCATGGCAATGAAGTTGAAGTGCGCTGTCTTTCTGGCGGGGCCGTTTACGTTCAGTTCGTAGCCGGTCAGCGGCAGGAAGTCGGGAGTGCGCAGCTCCGGATGCGGCAGCATGGCGTTGTGGTCGGTGAACGCGACGACGGAGTATCCGCGGCTCCTGTAGAGCTCGCGGACCTGGAGCGGCGTCAGCATGCCGTCGGACAGCACGGTGTGGCAGTGAAGATTGGCTTTGTAAAACGTTCCTTTTTCCGGGAGAAGATACTTTCTCATTATTGGCCTCCTCGGTCGTCTTTTCGGTCGCGCAAGAGCGCGGCGCGCCTTTCATATTATACCATCAGCGGCCCCCGGTGTCAATCGCCGGGGGCCGTTTCGCGCTCGCGATCCGCGGCGAAAAAAACCGCTCTCAGGACGGATTCGGCATTGATTACGGAGGCCGGCCGTGGTAAAATATAAGAGCGGCCGAAAAGGCCGTTCAGGGCGGACGGTCCGCGGCACTGCGGCCCCGGAGGATGCCGCCCCGGTCAGGAGACGGAATCATAGACGGCTATCCCGAATCATTCATCGCTTTCTCACGGCGCCTCGGCAGGGAACTGAGCCCGCAGCAGTGCGCCGCGGTATGCTCGATCAAAGGCCCCGTGCTGCTTCTGGCCGTGCCCGGAAGCGGGAAGACGACCGTGCTCATATCCAGGCTCGGCTACATGATCTACGGCCTCGGCATCCCGCCCGAGTCGATACTGACGATGACGTATACGGTTGCCGCCACAAAGGACATGAAGCGGCGGTTTACGAGCTTCTTCGGCACGGAGCACGCCGACAGGGTCGAGTTCAGGACCATAAACGGCGTGTGCGAGAAGATCATAATGTACTACGCCCGCACCGAGGGGAGGAAGATCTTCGACATCGCCGACGACGGCCGTGCCTCGGCCCTGGTCCGCGACATCTGCCGCGAAAAGCTTGGCGCCGGGCCTACCGACAACGACGTCGTCGAGGTTCGCACGAAGCTTGCCTACGCGAGAAACATGATGCTGAGCGACGCCGAGGCGGACGCCCTTGAATGCGGAGACCTTCCTTTCGGCGACATCGCCCGCGAATACCGTGCAAGGCTGCGCGCCGAGGGCCTCATGGACTACGACGACCAGCTCGCCTACGCCCTGGAGATCCTGCGCAGGCGCCCGGCGGTCCTCGAGCACTGGAGGAGGACCTATCCCTACGTCTGCGTCGACGAGGCTCAGGACACCTCGAAGATCCAGCATGAAATAATCCGGCTGCTTGCCGGAGACGGCGGAAATCTTTTCATGGTCGGCGATGAAGACCAGAGTATTTACGGCTTCAGGGCCGCATATCCCGAGGCCCTGATGACCTTCGGCCGCGACCATCCTGGGGCCAGGATACTGGTCATGGACCGGAATTACCGCTCGGACGCCAACATCGTCGCCTGCGCGGACCGGTTCATAGGCAGCAACATGCGCCGCTACGATAAAAAGATGACGGCGGACCGGCCGGCGGTGGCGGAGCCGGTGAGGATCGCCGTCCGAGACAGGGGAGAGCAGTACAGGATGCTGCTGGAGGCCGCCAGGACGGCAAAGGAGCAGACCGCGGTCCTCTACCGCGACAACGCGAGCGCGGTGCCTCTCGTCGACCTCCTTGACCGCGAGGGCATTCCGTTCCGCATCAGAGGCGGGGACTACGCCTTTTTCTCCGGCAGGACCGTCACAGACATCAGGAACATTATCCGCTTCGCGCACGACACGTCCGACGCGCGGAGCTTCATGAAGATCTATTCGCGCCTTAGGACGGGCCTCAGCCGCGCCGAGGCCGAGGCGGCCTGCGAACTTGCCGGGAGGCGGAAGTGTCCGGTCACCGACGCACTGCTGCGCGTGGACGGCCTCGACGACGGGGTGCGCGACGCCTGCGCCGTCATTAGGCGGCAGTTGGCAAGGCTGACCCGCGACCGCGCGCCGGCCGCCCTTGTCCGCATCGTGAGGGAGCTCGGGTACGGCGAGCGAATGAAGCGCGGCAGCCAGAGCGTCGCCTGCCTTCAGACGCTGGAGCTCATTGCCCGGCATGAGAACAGCGCGCTCGGCCTCGCCAGACGCCTGGACGAGCTGGAGGCCCTGCTCAAGGGCCGCGAAGGCGGCGATCCCGCCCGCCGCGGACCGGGAGTGCCCGACGGTGCGGAACAGGACGGCGCATCGGGCGGGAGCCCGGCGCAGACACCGGGCCGCGGAGTGCCGGATTCGGCCGAGCTGATCCTTACGACCGTGCACTCGGCCAAGGGGCTGGAGTTCAAAAACGTTTACATCGCCGACGTCCTCGACGGGATATTTCCGTCGGAGGTGCCGTCGGACGCGGATCTCGAAGCCGCGCGCGATGAGATCCGAAGGCTGGGCAGGGACGCGCCGTCGCTGCCGGTATACGACCGCCGGGTCAAGCTGTACGAGGAGGAGCGGAGGCTGTTTTACGTCGCCGTGACCCGAGCCGTCGACCGGCTGTACGTCTTTTCCTTCAAAGGAGAGAGCTCGGTGTTTTCCGACGGCCTCTTCGACGAGGGCGGCGAGGAAAACAACGACATCATAAACAGACCAAACACGGGAGGCAGTCCATGGAAAACGAAGAGAAGAGCATTTTAAGATCGGTCGAATATCTGGAGAGGGGCGAGCTGCTCACGGCATACGTCAGGGTCTGGGAGAAGACGAACGGCAGGGCCGTGCTCGGCGGGACCGGGTACCCTGAGACCGGGAACCAGAGGGAGCCTTACGACTTCCGCCTGCACACGTTCGACTTCCCGGCCGCGCAGCTGCGCGCCCTGGGCGCCTTCGACGTCACGCTTGCCCGCAGGCTGAAGCGCCCGAGCGAGTTCTTCGCTGGGGACGAAACCGTGCTGGACCTTCACATCGCCTTCGATCCCGGGGCGGTCATATCCTTCGGCCAGGCGCTCAACCGCTCGGTCCGGGGAATGAAAAAAGAAAAGCTGTGCGCCTCCGGAGGGGCGAACGGCTTCGAATGGAAAAACGAGTTATACAGGACGCCGGAAGGCGCGCCGGTCGAGGTCTTTACGGCGTTTGCCGACCCGCGGCTGACCTCGGTGTATGCGGGTACGCCCGGAGCGGAGCCCGAGTTCCGTCCGGATTTCATACAGACGGTCATGGACGAGGCCCTTGCAAAGGAGGCGCGCACCGGAAGAAAGGTGCTCTGCGCGACCAACGCCGACTTTTTCGACATGTTCGGCGACGGCCACCCGTCCGGGCTCTGCGTGAGCGGAGGCACCGTCGTGGCCAATCCCGAGTCCGGGAACGCGTTCTTCGGTATCACCGAGGACGGCGAGCCGGTCATATCGACGCCGCGCGAGTTCGACATAAGCCGTCTGCGCGAGGCGGTCGGCGGCCGCGAGGTCATTGTGAAGGACGGCAGGATCGGGGCCACGGCGCCGCTCGAATCCTTCGGCGATACGCCCCATCCCCGCACGGCGTTCGGCATCGACGGCCGCGGCAGGGTCATACTTATGGTCGTGGACGGCCGCAGGCCGGCCTGGTCGAACGGCGCGTCTCTGACCGAACTGGCCATGCTCATGCTCGAGAACGGAGCCGTCACCGCCATGAACACGGACGGGGGAGGCTCGTCCACCTTCATCGTGCGCAAGGAGGACGGGCTCGAGATGATCAACCACCCGGCCGACCTTGAGCGCCCCATGGAGGACCTCATAAGGCCGCTGTTCGACTCGCTGATCGTAACCGAGAAGCCGGAGCGCTGACTGCCGTATCACTGACGGCAGATGCCCTGACCATCGATGAACTGACTGCCGGAGCGCTGACTGCCGGATTATTGACGCTCTGGCGCGGTCAGATCCCGAGGCCCCTTACGATCTCGGCCGAGACCCTTTCGGACGGACCGGTGGCATCGACCCTGACCACCTTCATGCCGTCGGCGGCGATGATCTCGAGGGCCCGCATATAGTTTTCGTAGATCCGGATCTGCCGCTCCATGCGGTCGTAGATCTCCTCGTCCGAGCGCTCCGCGGCCCGGCGGCGGGCCGTCTCCTGAGGCGGGACGTCGAGGAAAACGACGGCGTCGGGACGCAGTTTCTCGAAGCAGGGGCGGTTCAGCTCGTATATGCGCTCCACGGACAGCGTGTCCGAGGCGTTGTAGGCCATGTTGGATACGAAATACCTGTCGCATATTATGGACGTGCCCTGCGCAAGAATGGGCTGCATGTAGGCGATGTGCTCAAGCCTGTCCGCCACGTGCAGATAGGCCATGGCCTCGGGCGAGATCCTCACGCTGCCGTACAGGGCGGAGCGTATGATGGCGCCTATGATGTCGCGCGAGTCGGGCTCCCGCTCGACTATGCATTTTCCGCCGGTCCGGCGCGCGAGCTCCCTGCTGAGCAGTTCGGCGTGCGTCGTCTTTCCGCAGCCGTCGATGCCCTCCAGCACTATGAATCTTCCTTTTTCTGCCATGATACGCGTCCTTCCGCCCCGCGAAACGCGGGGCTCTTTTCTTTGGCGCCGCTCAGTGCGGCCAGTATTTCCGGTCCAGGCTGCGAAGGCCGACGGCCTGGGCGATGTGCGCTTCTTCGATCATTTCCGATCCGTCGAGATCGGCCACTGTCCGGGCCAGCCTAAGTATGCGGTCGTAGCCCCGGGCCGACAGGCCGAGGCGCTCGTACGCGGCGCGGAGCAAAAGTTCCGCTCCGGCGGTCGGCACGCAGGTGCGCCTTACGGCGGCGCAGTCGAGCTGGGCGTTACACCGCACACCGGCAAGGGGCACGCCCTTCTCACTCTCCCTGCGGAGCCGTTCGGTCATGAATTCCCGGGCGGCGACGACTCTCCCGCGTATGACGGCCGAGCTTTCGGCCGCGCTGCCGTCCGAGACGAGTTCGTCGTATGAGAGGGAGGGGAGCTCGACTTCTATATCTATCCTGTCCAAAAGCGGACCGCTTATCTTCGATATGTAGCGGTTGATCTCAGCCGGGGAGCAGGTGCATTTCTTTTCCGGGTGGCCGAAATACCCGCATCTGCACGGGTTCATGGCGGCCACGAGCGTGAACGAGCACGGGTAGGTTATCCTGCCAAGCGCCCGGGTTATGGTGACTTTGCGGTCCTCGAGCGGCTGTCTGAGCGTGTCGATGACCTGCCTCGGGAACTCCGGGAGCTCGTCGAGGAACAGAACGCCGTTGTGGGCAAGGGAGATCTCACCCGGGACCGGGTTCGAGCCGCCGCCGACGAGCGAAGCGGCGGACATGGTATGGTGAGGGGCGCGGAACGGCCTCTGTCTCATAAGGGAGACGTTCTGCGGCAGCGTTCCCGCCACGGAATGTATCTTTGTGGTCTCGATGGCCTCGTCGAACGTCATGGGCGGCAGGATGGAGGCCATTCGGCCCGCCAGCATGGATTTCCCGGTGCCGGGCGGTCCTATCAGCAGCACGTTGTGCCCTCCTGCGGCGGCGATCTCCATGGCCCTCCTGGCCGCGCCCTGTCCTCTGACGTCGGCAAAATCGGGTCCGGGCGACATCGGGGCGGGCTCCGCGGGCTCTCCGCGGAACGGGGCCATAAGGCAGGTGCCGTTGAGATGGTCTATCAGCTGTCTTACGCTGTCAACGGCAAAGACCGTGATGCCCTCGACGGCGGCGGCCTCGCCGGCATTGCAGGCCGGGGCGTAAAACTCGCGGAAGCCGGCGTCCCTGGCGGCGGCGCACATGCACAGCGCGCCCCGCACTCCCCGCAGCGAGCCGGTGAGGGAGAGCTCGCCGGTAAACACGCGGCAGGAAAGATCGGCGTCCCTTCTGAGCGCCCCCTCGGTCCTGAGTATCCCCAGGAGCATGGGGACGTCGAACGAGGTCCCTTCCTTTCTCCGGTCGGCCGGAGCCAGATTCACGGTGAGGGCGAGCTCGGGAAAGCGATAACCCGAGTTGAAACAGGCGCTGCGTATGCGCTCGCCGGCCTCTTTGACGGAGGAATCGGGCAGGCCGACGAGGTGAAAATCGGGGATCGCGGGGTAGCCGTCGACCTCGACCGAGACGATGTAGCCGTCTATCCCGGACAGGCCGGCGCTGAAGACTGTAGATAGCATCAGCCACCTTCTTTCGTCGAAAACTTGATATCGTCGGATTTTTGTTGTATAATACTGGGGTAATTCCAGTCCGGGGGGGGAACGCCATGATCCTTGCAACGATAGGGGAAGTGCTTTTGGACGCACTGAAGGATCTCTGTCTGATCCTGCCGGTGCTGTTCGTCACGTATTATCTTATGGAGCTGCTGGAGCACGTGGCGGGCGAGAAGACCCTCGGCTTTCTCAGAAAGGCGAAGGGCTGGGGCCCGCTGGCCGGCGGCATCCTCGGAGTCATTCCCGAATGCGGCGTGGCGGGCGGCGTGGCGAGCCTCTACGCGGGCGGCGTAATAACGGCCGGGGCGTTCATTGCCGCGGTGCTGTCCACCTCCGACGAGATGCTCCCCGTGATGCTGGCCGGGGGAAGGGTGGCCGAACTGGCCGGCTTCATCGGCTTCAAACTGGTATACGGCGTTGCCGCCGGCTTTGCCGCCGACGGGCTGTCGAGGCTCTTCGTGCGCCGGAAATGGACCGAGTTCGCAAAGGACTTCGGCGGCGCGGGCGCGGGCGAGATCTGCTCGATCTGCAAGCGGGAAGGCTGCAACTGCGGCCACGAGCACGGCGGCGGACCGGAGGACCGGGACGGGCACCGCGGGCACAGGATTTGGCTCGCGGCGCTCATCCATACGCTCAAGGTCGGAGGCCTGATCTTTGCCTTTTCCGTCCTGATAGGACTGGCTATGGAGTTCCTGGGCCTCGAGAGGCTGGCCTCCCTGGGAAGCGGCATTCCGGTGGTCGCGGAGCTCACCGCCGCCCTGTTCGGCCTGATACCGAACTGTTCGGTGTCCGTGGCCCTTACGAACCTGTACCTGAGCGGCGTCATAGGAGCCGGTCCGGCAATGGCGGGCCTGCTTACGAACGGCGGCGCCGGGCTTCTGGTCCTGTTCCGCATAAACCGCGGGAAGGACCGGCTGCCGGGCAACCTGGCCATATGCGGGGCGCTTGTCGCGTTCGGTCTGGCCGGCGGGCTGCTGGCGGGACTGATATTCTGAGCGAGCGGTCTCTGCCGCCGCGGGAGGACTTCCTCCCGCGGCTTTTTTTGCTTATTTGAGCGGCTCCGTGCGGGTGATGATGCCGCCGCAGGCCTTTATCTTCTCCTCGCTGCCGACGACGCACACAGCCGCGTCGGCGCATACGGCGTCGAGCAGATCGGCGGCCGCGAGCAGCTTTTCGGGCGTCACGGCAAGGATCTCGGCGCGGAGCGTCTGCGGGGCGTCGAGCGGAACGTTGCAGAACCAGTAGCCGTCGTCGCGGGCGCTCTCGGTCTTGGGCGTGAGCAGGGGCTCGGTCTTGGAGAGGGTGGAGATGATGTATTTTTCGAAGTTCTCGCCCGCTCCGACGGCCTCGCGGATGTGGTCGCCGGACCTGTCATATACGCCGAGCGAGCGCGCCGCCTGCGGGTCGCGGTACGATGTGAACGCGACCTGGCCGCATCTGCGGAATCGCAGGCCCGTGCCGTAGGCGCCGCCGTTGACCCTGACCTGCAGCCAGAGCCAGTCGTAGGTGAGGAACTGGTCGGCGACGGAGAGCACACCCGAGAAGCCGTAGCCCTTGGTCTTGAAGTTGCCGGCCTTACACGCGAACGAGGTGTCCGCGGGGATGACGATGCCGATGTTCTCCTTGGGCAGGAGCCCGAAGCTCCTTGCGGGTCCGACCGGTGCGGGCGAGGCGGCAAGGCAGCCGAGCAGCTCCCCGGCCCAGCCCTCGGGCACGTTGCCGGTGATGCTGAGGACGGCCCTCTCGCGGCCGAAGATCCTGGCCGCGAGACCGGCAAGGGCCCTGCATATGTCCGCCATACCGCCGCTTTCGGCGGCCTTTACGGCGGCCTGCTTCCAGCGGAGCTGCGAGAAGCCCGACACGGTCTCCTCGACGGCGGCCGAAAGCACGCTGGACGCGGCGGCGCGGCGGGAGGCGTAGCCGTTGCCCCTCATGGTTATGGCCCTCTCCTGGCCGAGCAGCGACTGGCGCAGCATGGCGGCGATCTCGTCCTCCGCCGTGTACTGCGTCCTGTTCAGGATCTCGGAGACGATGCCGGGGATCCTGGCGGCGTTCGATTCCAGCGCGCTGAACATCACGTCGAAGGTCACGGTGACGCGGCCGCCGTCGGCGGCGTCGGGCCTCACGGATACCGACGGGGAGAACGCGCCCAGCCAGGCCTTCGTGATGTTCATTATCTCGAGCGCGGTGTGGTCCGCCGTGGCGAGCTCGCCGAGGACGGACTGAAGCAGGTCGGCCGTGTGGAGCTCCTCGTCGGACAGATCGCTTATGTCGAAATACAGTCTGCCGTAGACGATGCCGTTCGTGTCTTGAGGATGAAGCAGCAGGGGCCTGCCGGCGGCTTCGGAGACGCGCATCCTGGCGGGCTTCACGGCGTCGTTGATGTCAGTGAGCCTGAGCATGGGTATGGTGGCCAGCTGCTCGGGAGTGTCCGGGGTGTTCTGGAAGGCGCGAAGTTCGGCAAGCTCGTCGACGACGCGCCTGCGGTCGGCATCGGACCAGCCGAGCTTTGCCTTTTCGCACCGCTCTGCCTCCTCGGCCAGCGTGCGCTCGGCAAGGTCGGCGGACGGAACGAGGCAGACCCTGGCGACGTGCCGGCAGTCGACGAACACCTCTTTGAGGAGGTTCTCGAAGTAGCCGCTTCCGTCGTTTATGCGGGCGCGAAGCACGCGGAAATGCTCCTCTTCGCGGAGCGGGGCTGCGGGATCTCCGCCGTAAAGCCAGCTGTCGAAGGTCGAGAGCCCGTAAACGAGCCCCTTAGGCGTGGAGCCGAAGTCCTTTTCGCGGCTGCTGAACTCGTAGGAGTTGAGCGTCGCGAAGAGCTCGTCGCGGTCTATCCCGTCGCGGATCTGCTGATCTATGACTTTCGCGACGGCGTCCCAGATCTCGCCGCGCCTGTCGGGGTCGGCGTTGCGGACGGTAAGGGTCACGTATTCCTGCAGCAGGCCGTTGTCGACGCTGAGCGAGACGTCCTCTGCCAGCCCGCCCCCTATTATGGCCTTCGACAGGGGGGCCTCGTTGGATCCGGCCAGAACGTCCGCGATCACGCTGAGGGCAATGGTCTTCTCGGTGTCGGTGTAGTCGCCGTAGACCCTGCCTTCCGCAAGCAGCGCGCGGTTCCCGGTCTGCTCACCCTGGCCGACCGCGTATTCGCCGACATATTCTTCGGGGGCGACGGGCGCCTGGAGCGGGATGTCCGAGTCGACCTCGGTGCGGTCGAATTCGCGGAGATAGGAGTCGAGCTTTTCAAAGGTCTCCTCGAACGGGATCTTTCCGTCGAGGAAGATGCGCGCGTTGGACGGCGAGTAGAACCTGCGGTGCCCCTCCTTATACTGCTCGAAGGTGAGCTCGGGGATGTGAGCCGGGTCTCCGCCGGACGAGAAGCCGTAGCAGTTGTCGGGGAAGAGGCGCTCCTCAAGAGCGGCTCCGAGCCTGCGGTCGGGCGACGCGTAAGCGCCCTTCATCTCGTTGTAGACCACGCCGTTGCAGGTGACGGTGTCGGTGTCGGCGTCGAGCTCGTAATGCCAGCCCTCCTGGCGGAAGGCCAGGGGCGATCTTACGCTCAGCGGGTGGAGCACGGCGTCGAGATATACGTCGGTCAGGTTCAGGAAATCCCTGTCGTTGCGGCTGGCGATGGGATACACCGTCCTGTCGGGGTAGGTGATGGCGTTGAGGAAGGTGTGGAGCGAGCTCTTTATCAGCTCGACGAACGGTTCGCGCGTCGGATACTTTTCGGAGCCGCACAGCACCGAGTGCTCGATGATGTGAAAGATGCCCGTACTGTCGGACGGTACGGTCTTGAAACCGATGCCGAAGACCTTGTTTCCGCCCTCGTCCTCGCGGTCGAGCCAGATCAGGTCGGCCCCGTTCTTTTCGTATTCCATGCGCCACATGACGGCGCCGATCTCGTCGATCTTTGTCGCGGATTTGACACGAAAGCCGTGTATCAGGTCGTTGACTTTCATGGGGTCTGCCTTTCTTGTCTGTATCAGATTTCGCGGACCGCAGCCCTGCCGGCACACGGTACGCCTTATATATTGTACCTTTTTTTGATTCGGGTGTCAACAGAAAAGACGGCCCCGGGGCCGCGGCCGGAGCGGGGACGGCGCGGCCCTCCTGAACCTATTATACCGCGCAGTTCACAAAAAGTCAATAATTTATTTAATTTTTCGCAACAAAAATCCGGCCGGTACAGGACGGCCCTCAAGCCTGTCCGCGGCAAGGTTTTTCAAAAAACCGGGAGGTTTCGAAAAAAAATCGCTCCGCTCCCGGCGGAGGCGCGGTTGGTGTAAAATAATACTGGGAGATTTAGGTAGAAAAAAAGGCTCTGCTCCCCGCGGGGAGCAGAGCGCGGCGAAAAAACAGGGGGAGGCGATAAGCGCAGAAATGAAAAAGGAGAGAGGAGACAGCCTTTTTGTGTTATAATTTTTTTACCACAAAAAACCAAAACGAAAGGAGTCTCCTCATGGATACTATTATAGCACAGAGTGCAAGTGAAGTGGTAGGGAAAATTGTAAAATATATAGCTGAAAAAGGGATATCTTCGGTAGGAGAGACCGCGGAAGGTCTAATGGAGATCTTAAAAGAAGGGGCGCTGGAGATTCTTGCCCAGACGATCCAAGTGGTCGACGAAGCCATGCTCAGGGCCAAGAAGGACAGAAAGGCCGACGGACTCACAGTAAAGGCAAGAAACGTCGAGCGAGTGTATATAACGGAAATAGGCGAGCTCAGATACCGCAGGACATATTACCAGTGTTCTGACAAAACGAAGATATATCCTGTAGATCATCTCATAGGCGTCGAGCCTTTTGAGAGGATAAGTAAAGAGTTCTGCGCAAAGCTTGTAGGGAATGCGGCGAGCTGTTCGATGGCGAAGGCAGCCGAGGCCTACGGAGGGACGGTAAGCCGGCAGTCGGTCAACAACAAGATCCTTGCGATGAAGGACGTTGTGAGTGACATAAGCAGAGTGGAAGAGACTCCGGAAGAACTGCATTTGTTTGCCGATGAGGATCATGTGCACATGAGACCGAAAGGAAGCGTGATGGTCCCTCTGGTAACCGTTACCGAGGGAATCGATACTACTAACGAAAAGAGACACAAAACCATACGCGCGACCCATTTTCAGGGATACGGAGTAAGCAACGAGGCATTTGTGGAGAACGTTATGGCGGCGATATATGAGCGTTACGATGTTGAAAAGATTAGGAACATATATATTCATGCCGACGGGGGAAACTGGATCAGGAGGCTGACTGAACTGCTTCCGAACGCTGTGCCCGTAATGGATGGATTCCATGCGGAAAGACAGTTGAAAACACTTCTGGGGCTCAAAGATGCAGCCTGCTATGCAAATGCGCTGAGGCTGGCTCTCAAAAAGAATGACAGAGACGCTTTCCTGAGACACTGCGAATCCTTGCTTCAACGGCAGGATAAAGAAGAGAGCCAGAAAAAGCTTGTAGAGCTTGCCGTGTATTTTAATAACAACTGGAGATCAGTAGCTGAGAGATACAGCGGACGGCACTGCGGAAGCTGCACCGAACCCCTGGTAGGACATATGCTGTCCGAACGGCTCAGCAGGAATCCGCTAGCGTGGAGCAAGGAAGGTCTGGCCAAAATGGCTATGCTCCGTGTTTACGTCAAGAATGGAAATACGGTCAAAGCAGGACATATTCGTATATCCAGAAACAAGGCCGAAAGAAACCGCGACTTTAAAACTCGCAAATGCGGACTTGAAAAGTACAACGGATATGCCGAAAAACAGATCCGGGAATTCTTCAGCGGCAAATATGACTGGAGTGTTTTCGAATCTTCTTCACAACTCCCTGGCCTTACTAACGGAAAATTAACCGGAACGGCTGTTCTTCTTCAAACCCTCTCTCACCTCCCGGCCTGCGCTTCCTAAAAATCCCAGAACAACTTGACACGATCGCGTGGCGCGCGGCGATTGACACCCGGGCGCGGCTGTGATATAATGGCTGTGATCCGATACACATTCGTTCGCGCGGCTATGCCGCGGGGAAGGACAGGTCCGAAATGCATTTCTATCCCGCAGACATACTGCTCCCCGACTTCGGTCCGGGCGCGACCGACGGCACCCGCTGGGCCACGGTCGCCTGCGACCAGTACACATCCGAGCCAGCCTACTGGAAGAGGGTCGCCGATTTCGTCGGCGACGCCCCGTCGACCCTCAGGCTCATGCTGCCCGAGATCTATCTCGCCGACAGCGCGGAACTCGTGCCGCGCATCCGGGGGGCCATGTACTCGTACCTTGACGGCGGGATACTCCGAGAGCACCTCGGCTGCGGGATCTTCCTGGAACGGACGCTCGGGGACGGGCGCGTTCGGCGAGGCGTCGTAGGGTGCATCGACCTCGAGGAGTACGATTTCACTCCCGGGTCAAACTCCCCCGTCAGGTCGACGGAGAAGACCGTGACCGAGCGCATCCCGCCGAGGCTCGCCGTGCGGCGCGGGGCGCCTGTCGAGCTGCCTCACGTTCTGCTGCTTACCGACGACCCGGAGGACACCGTCATAGGGCCGCTGCGGGGCAGGGAGGCCGACGCATACTCGTTCCCGCTCATGGAAGGCGGTGGGAGCGTCGCCGGCTCCTTCATAGGCGGGGACGACTTCGTTCGCATGAACGCCGCTCTCGACCGCCTGGCCGAAGGCAGGGACGACCCCATCGTGTTCGCCGTCGGCGACGGGAACCACTCGCTGGCCACCGCCAAGGCCGCGTATGAGGAACTCAAGGCCGCCCGCGGGGAGGAGTTCGCCTCGGGCCACCCGTCAAGATTCGCCCTTGTCGAGGTCGTCAACGTCCACGACCCGTCCATCGAATTCGAGCCCATCTACAGGCTGTGCGCGACCCCCGATCCGGCAGCCCTCTTGTCGGCCTTTGCCGCCTGCCTGTCGGACCTCCGCGGGGGCGCGGCCCCGCAGAAGTTCACCGTCATTACGGCCGCGGGACGGACGGAGCTCACAGCCCCGGCGCCCGAGCTCACCCTGCCCGTCGCCACGCTGCAGGCCTTCCTTGACGGCTACTCGGCCGGCCACCCCGAAGTCTCGACCGATTACATACACGGGGCGCGGACGCTCGAGCGCCTGGCCTCGGAGGACGGCTTCTGCGGCTTCCTCTTCGAGGGCATGTCAAAGTCCGAGCTGTTCCCGGCCGTCGAGCGCGACGGCAACCTCCCTCGCAAGACCTTTTCCATGGGCCGGGCGGAGGACAAGCGGTTCTACATCGAGGCAAGAAAAATAGTATGAGTCGCGCTTCGAGCTAATGAAGCTGCCGCTTCGCGGCAAATGAAGACGCGGGCTGCGCCCGCTTATGAAGTTGCTCTTTATTCCTTCATTGCCGGCCGCGGGCCGGCACTTCATTTGCGCGCCATGCGCGCAACTTCATTGCCGCCGCAGGCGGCACTTCATTAGCGCGGCTCCGCCGAGCGACTTCATTTTAAAAAACCTAAAAAAACTCTTGCATTTTTGCCGGTTCTGTGATACAATAGCAAGGCATGCGGCCCGGACGGCAAAATCCGTCCCAAATCTGCGCCGAGAAAGGTTTTTTGCTATGAAAGAGGGTATCCATCCCAAATATGAAGAGGTGATCATCCGCTGCGCCTGCGGCGAAGCCGTGACCACCCGTTCCACCAATCCCAAGGGCGGCAAAGAGATCAGAGTCGAGATCTGCTCCAAGTGCCATCCTTTCTTCACCGGCAAGCAGAAGCTCGTCGACGTCGGAGGAAGGGTCGACAGGTTCAAGCAGAGGCTCGAGGCCGCCAAAAAGTAAGCCGTTCCGCAGCCGGTTAGCCGGTCCGCGGACAAAGGAAAGAGGGCAGGAGGAACTCTCCGCCCTTTTCCTTTTACCGTTGCCGCCGCTCGGCGGCAGGGAGGATCGATTGAAAGCAGACGGAAAGATAGAAGCCGGACGGGTCGTCGCAGTCGGCGTAGACACGGACGATATGAGAGAGGGGGAGTGCGACGTCTCCCTGGCCGAGCTGCGCCGCCTCGTGGAGACGGCCGGCGGCGAGGTCGCCGCGGAACTCGTTCAGTCGCGGTGCACGCCCGACGCGCGCACCTACATAGGCTCGGGCAAGCTGCGTGAGCTCGCCGAGCTATGCAGGACGGAGGAGATCGACCTCGCGGTCTTCGACTGCGAGCTCACCCCGTCGCAGATACGCAACATAGAGGACGAGCTCGACGGAGTGCGCGTCATCGACCGCTCCATGCTCATCCTCGACATCTTCGCGCTCCACGCGGTAACCGCCGAGGGCAAGCTCCAGGTAGAGCTCGCCCAGCTGAAGTACACGGCTCCGAGGCTCGTCGGCAAGGGCACGTCTATGTCCAGGCTCGGAGGCGGCATCGGCACGAGGGGCCCGGGCGAGTCCAAGCTCGAGTCCGACCGCAGGCACATAAAGCGCAGGATAGCTGCGCTCGAGGCCGAACTTGACGCCGTCGCCGGCCGCAGGAAGACGCTCAGATCCGCAAGGGAGCGCGGCGGCCTGCCGAAGATAGCCATCGTCGGCTACACAAACGCGGGCAAGTCCACGCTGCTGAACGCCCTCACGGACGCCGGGATACTGGCCGAGGACAAGCTTTTCGCCACCCTCGACCCGACCACAAGAAAGTTTACGCTCCCGGGAGGCGAGGACGTTCTTCTCACCGACACGGTCGGCTTCATCAGGAGGCTGCCCACGCATCTGATCAAGGCCTTCAGGTCGACGCTCGACGAGGCCGTCTTCGCCGACATGCTGATGATAGTCGTCGACGCCTCCGACCCGGAGTACCCGTCGCAGCTCGAGGTCACGGAGAACCTTCTCTCCGAGCTCGGAGCCGGCGACAAGCCCGCGGTGATAGTTTACAACAAGTGCGACCGCGAGGCCGCGGAGGCGATCCCCGCGCCAAGGGCAGAGACGTCGCCCGACCGCAGGTCTGTGTGCATATCCGCGCTCACCGGCCGGGGCCTCGGCGACCTTGCTGACGCGGTGAGCGGACTGCTGAGGGCGGGCAGGAGCCGTGTCAGGTTCGTCATACCCAACAGCGACGCCGGCCAGCTGAACCTGCTGTACGGCAGCGCATCGGTTGAGTCGGTCGAGTACGGCGACAGTTCCGCGACCGTCGTGGCAACCGTCGACGCCCGGGTGCGCGGCATGCTTTCCGCGTACGATCACGGTGACGTGAAATGAGCGACGTCATAACGCTCCGCGGCCCCGGCACCGGGACCGTCGAGGACAGGCGCTCTGAATTCATAGGCTTCGCCCGGCCGGTCGCGGACGAGGATGCCGCTCAGGAGTTCGTGAAGTCGGTGAGGAAGGCCCATCCCGCGGCCAGGCACACGGTCTACGCGTACGTCCTCGGGGGCGGCTCGCTCAAGCGATACTCCGACGACGGCGAGCCCCAGGGCAGCGCCGGGAGGCCGGTGCTCGACGTAATTGAAAAGAACGGCCTCGACGGCGCCGCGGTGGCCGTCGTAAGGTATTTCGGCGGGATACTGCTCGGAACAGGCGGCCTCGTCAGGGCCTATTCCGGTGCGGCGGCCGCCGCGATCCGGGACGCCGGCACCGTCAGACTGACCGAGTGCCGCCTCGTCGAGATCAGGCTCTCGTACAACGACTACGCGAAGCTCGGCGTCGAACGCGGCATCCCCGGCGCCGTGTGCTCCGGGACCGATTTCGGCGAGGAGGTCACGCTGCGCCTGTCGGTGAGGCTTTGCGACCTCGGACGCACGCTGAAGCGCGTCACCGAGGCGACCTCCGGCAGGGCGGCCGTCGCCGAACTCGGGACCGTGTTGATACCGGATCCCGGGGAGGGCGGGGATGACCGCCGCTCCTGACCGCGCGACGGGACTGTGACAGCTATGGGAAAAAGGACAAGACTTGCTGACAGGAAGCTCCCTGACTATACCAGGGGCGAGGAGATAACCAACGCCGTCACCCACATAGCCGGCGGGGCTTTCGGCATTGCCGCGCTCGTTCTGTGCGTGGTCTTCGCGGCCATCCGCGGCGACGCCTTCCGCGTCGTCGGCGCGGCCGTCTACGGCGTGTCCCTCACGGCGCTCTACACGATATCGAGCGTCTACCACGCCCTGCGCCCGGGGACCGGAAAAAAGGTGCTCCAGGTGCTCGACCACTGCACCATATACTTTCTCATCGGGGGCACCTACACCCCGGTGGTATTCGGCCCCGTTCACGACCGCTTTCCGGCGGTGTCCTGGGTCATCTTTGGTCTGGTCTGGGGCCTCTGCTGCTTCGCCACCGTGTTCACGGCCATCGATCATAACGAGTACGCGGTCCTGTCCATGACCTGCTAAATCCTGATAGGCTGGATCATCATCTTCTTCTGCGGACAGACCGTGAGTTCGCTCGGCCTCAGGGGCTTTCTCTGGCTGCTCGCGGGGGGCGTCGCCTACACTGCCGGCGTGGTCTTCTACGCCATAGGCGGGCTCCGCAAGGTCAGATACATGCATTCGGTCTTTCACGTCTTCGTGCTGCTCGGGACCGTCCTGCAGTTCGTGGCCGTGTTCGTATACTGCATCCTCAACTGACAGTCGAGGGGAACAAAGAAAGTAAATTTTAACGGCGGGATCCGGAAGAAAAAAGTATTTTCCGGGTCGCCGCCGTATATTATATACGGAGCGAAAAAGAAAGGGGAGGCCGAAATGATACCGCGCGAGGTGATCGAGGAAGTCATACGCAGGAACGACATAGAGCAGGTCATCGGCCGCTATGTCGAACTGCGCCGCGCCGGTTCGAATCTCGTCGGTCTGTGCCCCTTCCACTCCGAGAAGACTCCCTCGTTCACGGTCTTCCGCAACACCGACTCGTTCTACTGCTTCGGCTGCTCGGCCGGAGGGAACGTCATAACCTTCGTCCAGAAGATCGAGAACCTGGATTACGTGTCCGCGGTGACCCTGCTCGCGAAGAACGCGGGCGTCGAGATCCCCGATGACAGGTCCGGGGACGACCGCGGGCCGTCGCGCGACCGGGTCCTGCGGATGAACGTTGACGCGGCAAAGTTCTTCCGCGCCTGCCTCCTGGAGGGGGACGATGCCGCCCCGGCGCGCGCTTATCTCGAAAAGCGCGAGCTCTCCGGGGCCACGCAGCAGCATTTTTACATAGGTTACGCCCCGGGCCGCGACAGGCTGGTCTCACATCTGAAGGGCCTCGGCTATAGCGAGGACGAGATGTGCGCCGCCTTCCTCGCCTCCAGGACGTCAAAGGGGCGCATATACGACCTGTTTTTCAACCGCGTCATCTTTCCGATAGTCGACACCTCCAGAAACATCATCGCCTTCGGCGGCAGGGTGCTCGACGACTCGAAGCCGAAATATCTCAACACGTCCAACACCGCGGCCTTCAGGAAGAGCCGCAGTCTGTTCGCCCTGAACTACGCCCGCGGCCACTGCGCCGAGAGGCTGCTCGTCTGCGAGGGCTACATGGACGTGGTGACCCTGCACCAGGCCGGGATCGAGAACGCCGTGGCCACCCTCGGCACCTCCATAACGGAGGAGCACGCCAGGCTTCTCTCCAGATACACGAAGCGCGTGATCCTGTCCTACGACTCGGACGAGGCCGGCGTCAGGGCCACGAGCCGTGCTATGTCCATCCTCGACGGCGTCGGACTCGAGGTCAGGGTGCTTACCATGAGCGGCGCAAAGGACCCCGACGAGTACGTTAAGAAGTTCGGCGCCGACGCCTTCCGCCGCCTGCTCGAGGACAGCTCCACCGGCTTCGAATACAAGCTGTCGGCGGCGCTGTCCCGCTACAATCTCGCCGATACCGCCGAGAAGATCCGCGCGGTACGCGAGGCGACCGAGATCATCGCCGAGTATCCGTCGAGCGTCGAGCGCGACATATACACCTCCAGGGCCGCCGCCAGGCTCGAGGTCTCGGCGCAGTCGCTCTCCGAGGACGTTGAGAAGCAGAGAAGGGCCATCGTAAGGAAATACGCGGCCGGAGAGATGAGCGAGGCCAGATCCGTCGCCGCCCGCTACGGCGACCGCATTAACACCGAGGCTGTCTCCAACGTTAAGGCCGTATCCGCCGAGGAGGCTGTGCTGGGCCTGATGCTCATATACCAGGAGTACCGCGACGAGGTCGCCCGCGGAGGAGTCGAGCTCTCGTCCGGCGATTTCCGCACCTCGTTCTCGAGGAAGGTCTTCGACAGGATCATGGACCTGAACGCGTCGGAGGGAGGCTTCTCGACGCCGCTGCTCGGCGAGTTCTTCACGCCCGACGAGATGGGGCGCATTGAGAGCATGGAGATGCGGCGGCGGGAGCTCACCGGCAACGGCATGGATGTGTTCCGCTCCGCGGTCGGGGCTCTGAAGTCCGCCGGCCGGGAAGACGGAGGCGCGGAGGGGTCCCTCAGCGATCTCATCGCCGAGAAACGCCGCAGGCTGGACGAGGAGAGGCGCAAGCGCGGCCTCGGACGCTGACAAATACCGAAAATATACATCGCGGCTCTGCCGCGCGGAGGAAGATATGAACGACAAAAAAGAGATCGACGTGAACGAGATACTGGAGAGCGAGAAGGGCCTTGACTTTGCCAACGCCATCGACGACATAGACCTCGTTCCGCTCGACAAGGACGACGATTACTTCGGCAGTCTCGACGAGCCAGTCGACGGCGACGTGCCGGCCGGCGAGATGAGCAAGCTCGAGAGCGAGGTCGAAAAGCTCGGCGACGCCGACGAGATGGAGCGCATGCTCGAGCAGGAGGGCCTGGCCATAGACGACCCCGTGAGGATGTACCTCAAGGAGATCGGCCTCGTGGAGCTGCTCGACCCGAACACCGAGTGCGAGCTCGCCAGAAAGATGAACGACCCCGCCTACAGCGAGGCCGAGAGGGACGCCGCAAAGGAAAAACTCGTCGTGGCCAACCTGAGGCTGGTCGTCAGCATAGCCAAGAGGTACGTGGGGAAGGGCATGTTCTTCCTTGACCTCATCCAGGAGGGCAACCTCGGCCTTATGAAGGCCGTCGACAAGTTCGACTGGCAGAAGGGCTTCAAGTTCAGCACCTACGCGACCTGGTGGATACGCCAGGCGATAACCCGCGCCATTGCCGATCAGGCAAGGACTATCAGGATCCCGGTGCATATGGTGGAAACCATAAACAAGCTGATGCGCGTGCAGAGGCAGCTGCTGCAGGAATTGGGGCGTGAACCTACCACCGAGGAAGTGGCGGCCGAGATGAAGATTCCCGTGGAGAGGGTGGCTGAGATACAGAAGATCAGCCAGGAGCCGGTGTCGCTCGAGACTCCCATAGGTGAAGAGGAAGACAGCCACTTAGGCGATTTCATCATGGACGAGAAGGTTCCTGTACCTGCTGAAGCGGCTTCGCAGACGATCCTGCGGGAGGAACTCTTAAAAGTCCTGCAGACTCTCACAGACCGCGAACAGAAGGTATTACGGCTCAGATTCGGACTCGATGACGGAAGGACCAGAACACTTGAGGAAGTGGGAAGGGAATTTAACGTAACCCGTGAGCGCATCAGGCAGATAGAGGCAAAGGCACTCAGGAAGCTCCGTCATCCGAGCAGGAGCAAGAAATTAAAGGATTTCCTCGAGGATGGCTGATAAGATCTCTTTATCTTTAAAGAAGATAAAACGGATGTATGAATGTAAGTTTATCTAACCGGCTTATGATGTCCGCAAAAATGGCAGGAAACAACAACTGCGTTGCGGACATAGGCTGTGATCATGCGCATATGGACATCTGGCTGCTTCAGCAGGGGATGACGAAACACTGTATTGCGATGGATGTGAGATCCGGGCCGCTCGAAAAAGCGGCCCGGAATCTGGAAGTCTACGGATGTTCCGGTCAGGTCGAATTAAGGCTGAGCAACGGCTTTGACGCATTAGAGCCAAAAGAAGCTGACTGTGCGTTTCTGACAGGCATGGGCGGAGCTTTAATGAGCGGGATACTGGAAAAAGGGCTTGGCAAGGACGGTCATCTGTACTTTGTCCCTCCCGCAAAACTGTTCCTCCAGCCCCAGTCTCATGTTTATGATGTACGAAAGTGGCTGGATGCGCATCATTGGACTATCGCAGATGAAAATATGGT
>JAEEGG010008532.1_pt1 | contig 23230 bp, 26 predicted proteins | sample 9134161 | NCBI WGS metagenome assembly JAEEGG01 (sample SAMN16246543, study PRJNA631951) | gut metagenome | biome: gut microbiome; feature: rumen; material: CR-attached | host: Bos | place: Iran: Karaj | collected 2018-10
GAACGCCAGCGTCCATCAAGCTGAGGCAGCCACCGCAAACAGAGGCCATGGAAGAAGAACCGTTGGATTCCTGAATTTCGGAAACCACGCGGATGGTGTACGGGAAGTCTTCCGGCAGCGGAAGAACTGCAGCGAGAGAACGTTCGGCGAGGTGACCGTGACCGATTTCGCGACGGCTCATGCCGAGACGCTTGCATTCACCCACGCTGTACGGCGGGAAGTTGTAATGCAGCATGTAGCTCTTGGAGCCTTCGCCCTGCAAGCTTTCGTAGCGCTGTTCGTCGGCCTTGGAGCCGAGCGTGCAGACCACGAGACCCTGGGTTTCACCACGCTGGAAGATTGCGGAACCGTGGGCGCTCGGGAGAACGCCGAGTTCGATTTCGATCGGACGGACTTCGGTGGTCAGACGACCATCGAGACGCACGTCTTCGTTCAAGATCATTTCGCGCATGGCAGTGCGTTCATAGTCGCTGAAGATTGCCTTTGCATCGGCAACGAGAGCGGCATCCTGTTCTTCGTCCTTGCCGACGATAGCGAGAATGCGTTCATCTTCGAGCATCTTGGCGCAGAGGTCTGCCATAGCCGGATAGAAGTCGGTCTTCACCATGTTGGAGTGGACGTCCTTGTTCAGTTCGTCCCAGACCACTTCCTTCACCGTGGCCAAAAGCTTGTCGTGGGCTTCGCCGACATGCTGCGGCTTGAGCTCCATCTTCGGCTTGGCGCAGCGGTCCACCAGTTCCTGTTGGGCCTTGCACATAGCCTTGATAGCTTCGTGACCAGCAAGAATTGCGTTGATCATCGTGTCTTCGGACACTTCGTAGGCACCGCCTTCCACCATGCAGACGGAATCTTCGGTACCGGCGACCACCAGGTCCAGATCGGCGCAGGCCATCTGTTCGTAGGTGGGCATCACGATGTTCTGACCATCGACCACGGCCACGCGCACGGCGGCAACCTGCTGTTCGAAGGGCAGTTCGGAAAGACCGATGGAGAGGGATGCTGCAGACACGCCGAGCACATCCGGTGCAAACTTGCGGTCAGCAGAAAGAACCTGCACAATCACCTGGACTTCGCGCGTGAAGTTCTCGGGGAACATCGGGCGAATCGGGCGGTCGATGATACGGGCAGAGAGAGTTTCCTCGTCGGAGGGGCGACCGGCTTCGCGCTTGTTGTAGCCGCCCGGGAGGCGACCAGCAGCGTAGGCCTTTTCGCGGTATTCGACGGTCAGCGGGAAGAAATCGCCTTCCTTCTCTTCGCCGTAGCAGACAGTAGAGAGCACGAACGCGTCGCCCATCTTGGCGACTGCGGCACCGCGTGCCTGCTTGGCAATACGGCCCGTTTCGAACGTGATGACGCGGCCGTCAGGGAGCGTAACCGACACTTCCTTCGGGTCGAGCATCTTGCCGTATTTTTGATGGTATGCGTCAATAGACATAGATTATCTCCAGTCCGCAGATTAGCCGCGGAGACCGAGTTCCTTGATGAGAGCACGCTGAGCGAGAATATCCTGCTCACCGTAGTACTTGAGGAGGTTGCGGCGCTTGGCAACCATGGCAGACAGACCACGGAGGGAGTGGAAGTCCTTCTTGTGGCTCTTGATGTGTTCCGTCAGATTCTTGATCTTTTCCGTGAGGATTGCGATCTGGACACGGACGTTACCGGTGTCCTTTTCGTTTGCACCAAACTTGGCGGTGAGTTCTGCAGCTTTTTCTTTAGTGATAGTAGCCATTATAGCCATTCCTTTTTTTGATTGTTGTTTCATTACATGTTTTTGTCCGAGTTTCCCTGCTCTTGCACCAGTGGAATTGGCGAATCTGGTCACAGGACCCAGTCAAAAATGCAATTTGGGGGGAAATATAGATATTGGAAGAAAGGACAAAGACGAAAAAAGAGCGAAAAAGGGTACAAAAACGAGTGTTATACCGGATTTAGTTCGGTTTTCTGGAGGCTTTTGATGAATTCCGGGGCGAAATCGACCCCATTTGACCATGTGATTGTGTGCGCTTGCAGCGTGAAATCCCTAAAGGCATCGATATCTGCAAGCTGCTGCACGACGGGTCGGCGGTCCGACTTGATGGCGCTTTCAAAATCGACGACAAAACGGCATCCATCGTTGAATTCGACGGATATCTTGTAATCGCCAATATATTTCGCATCAATCACATGAAGCATATCTAGACCAGTGGATCGATTTTCTTGTATTCTCCGGTGTTCGTCAAAGAATTCCAGTTGTCTAACAAATCCTGCCTATGAAGAGTTGCCCATTCAACAACGAGACCTTTGACCCTTGCCGGAAGATTGCCTTCCAACATCTCAAATGTAGATAATTCGAAGACTCCTTCCAAGTCATTATATATCGCATGGAAGTGCGGAGGCATGTGATCGTTGAAGTACATTTGGATTACGATGCCCAAAAAACGGCATAATTCCGGCATTTTTTACTCCTTGACGCCTACAAGCATAAAAAGGCGGGGTTTGTGGTTTAGTGTCTGCGAGTAAATATAACTTCTTGCAATGTCAGATTATGACAAAAATTGATTTAATTCAAAATTTGACATTCTTGGGCATCACCACCCCGCGGTTTTTATTATATTCCCCGCAAAAAAGGATTGAACATGACGATTGACGAATTCCTGGGCGAAGCGAAAACGGTTGCGATTTTTGGGCACGTGAGGCCCGACGGCGACTGCGTGGGCAGCACCACGGCCATCTACAACTACATCCGCGACAACTTCCCAGGAATCCGTGCGGACCTGTTCCTCGAAAAGTTCCCCGAAAGCTACAAGATCCTGCGCGGGGCAAGCGATGCGCGCGAGGCCTACACCGCGGATTGCAACGGCGGGCAGCCCTACGACCTCGCCTTCCTGATGGATACCCCGAGTTTCGAGCGCGTGGGGGCGAACGGTGCGGAGTGCATCCGCAGCGCAAAGAAAACAATCAACATCGACCACCACATTTCTAACCCGGTGAACCTCTGCACGATGAACCTCGTGGAACCCGAGGCGAGCTCCGCTTGCGAGGTGGTGTACGTGAACATCGACAAGGCGAAGGTCGGGCGCGAGACCGCGAACAGCCTGTACCTGGGTATTGTGCACGATACGGGAGCGTTCAAGTTCAGCAGCACGGGCAAACGCACCATGCAGGTGGTCGGAGACCTCATCGAGAAGGGAATCGACTTCGCGAAAATCGTGAACGAGACGTACTACACGCGCACCTACAAGCAGACGCTCGTGACCGGGTTCGTGATGGAAAACTGCAAACTCGGGCTCGGCGGAAAAGTGGTCTACGCCCACATCACCCCCGAAGACATGGAACGCTTCGGCGTCACGCCCGTGGAGCTCAGCAACGTCATCGACACCGTGCGCGAAGTCGGCGGCACCGAAGCGGCCCTGTTCCTGTATCCGGTGAACGGCAAGTACAAGATTAGCCTGCGCAGCAACTACATCGTGGACGTGAACGCCATTGCCCGCGAGTTCGGCGGTGGCGGCCACACCCGTGCCGCCGGCGGGGACACCAGCGACGCGCCCGAAGTTGCGATTGAAAAGATCCTGGGACTGATAGAAAAGCAACTCGCATAAGTGGTTGCCTCACCATAAGTGGTAATAAAATCCTCAAACCAATTGGTTTGGGATTTTATAATTCTAAGCGAGAAGATTAATCCTTGATACAGCGGACGGAGAACCTACGAGAAGCAGAAAAAACATCAACCATCTCCGTTACTGCCTCATCGCTATCAGCACTCAACTTCATGTACAAGACATCACGTCCACACGTATTCGTTTCAGGATTGTCCCACCCCTCACTAGTAGAAGTCCAAAAATAAGCTTTGTCAGCACTAGCCGGGAGTACACTAAACCCAACTTCATCCGTCCCCAACCCATTTTTCCAACCGTTTGCAGATTTAAGTTTCTTTCCACTATAACCAACGACATCAAGCAATGTTCTCAATTCTTGCTCACTCGGCAAATGCCATCCATTAGGACAAGCACCAACAGCATCATCCCATTCATACAGTCGGCCATATTTCGCGCACATTTTAGGATCTTTAGCGTAGCACTGGCTATTCGCTGTTTGATAATTCAAATTTTCTGCCATCCAGGTTTGACTTCCGATGACAATCGTCTTATACGTCTTTCCATCACGACTATCGGCAAGAGTTCCTTTTGAAGATTCCACTTTTTCTTTCGCCTTTTCAAATTTCAATATAGCTTCACTCACCGCCGAGCACTTCTTTTGCATAGGCACATAATGCACATTGTTATCATAGACATGTTTTAGCAGGCGGGTACAATCCAAGACTCGTTTGCCATATCCACAAGCGCCAACTTCAAAATCATCGGAATTTGCAAGCAAAATGAATTGTATTCTAACTTTTTCCATCCTTGTGCATTTTTTTTGCAGCTCTAACAAATCGGGAAGTTCCCAGGAGCCAAGATTCTCCATCGAAAAAACAGGCAGTTCATGACTAGCTTCCAAGAATCTCTCTTCTCTAAAATACCACCAAATAAAATCTATAGTCTGTTCACCAGGGGTTCCTTTTGCTTCAACAACTTTTATCCCCTTGTCTGTTTCAAAATACTCCCACTCGACATCACCCAAGACACTTGCTATAGCCTTGCCGATAGTCGTTTGCTTATAACCATTCAGGGTTCCGTCTTTTACCTTATCAATCTGCATTCCGTCGCAGCCCCAAAAACAAAATACGAGCGACAGAGTTATAAGCAATTTCAAATAGCGCCTGACCATTATCGAGCCTCCTTATAAAAGTACACTTTTATGCTCTACAAATTAAATATAATCACTGCGAGCGAAATAATTGTCTATTTAAAAACTGGCGTTCCCTCAAAAATGTCTTCAACGGCATTTTCCATAAGTTCTTCCCAAGTGGATTTAGCCACTCCAAAGAAATAACTTTCCGACGCCTGCAAAGTTCCAACTCCTAAACGCTCATGGGTCTTCCCATCATAAAAAGCATACGTCGCCTCAAAAAACAGATCTCCGCCATGCATTATATAGCCCAACAGTCCAACCCCAGAAGAAGAAGCATCCACATTCTTAATGGTTATACAATCCATAATTAGATAAACATCGGCTTTAGGGAAAGCCATATGTTCATTATCGCCCGCAAAAAAGTCCTTTTCTTCAAGGAGCAGCTCGGTTTCATGCATAACGAAACTAGACGGACCACCAGCACGGCCCGAAGGATAATGCACAACATCTACTCCAATTTTGGTTCCCTCTTTTCCCGACTTCACATTTGCTTCGATATATTTCTTAAATTCCGACGTCACCCATGTCGAAAATGAATTCACATACTCAGGCAAATCATCGGCGACATCATCCATATTCTCCACAATAGGATTTGTAAAAATCACGGCTATAGATGCAGGGGGCTCATCCCAATCTTCAGAGATAAAACAATCCGAGCCAGCACATCCAGCCAAGAAAAATACGGTGAAAAATACTAGAAAAAATTTCAATGACTTCATACAATCTCCTCCCAGGACAAATTTTCGAACAAAATCATTCGAATGTCACATTTAGGATAAATATACAAAATTGTCCCAGCCGCCGAACCTACGCGGGGAGATCAAACCAAAAAGAGCGCGACGGCGAGAAACACGAACACGCAACCGCTGAACCAGTTGAGGTTGCGGTTCGCCTTTGGGCTATTGAGCATAAACTTCTTCACTGCACCCGCAAGTAGCGCGATGGAGCCGAACACGATGAAGGTCGCCGTCACGAATTCCGCACCGAGAACAACCATCTGGAGCGACGGGCTCATGTCGCGGCTCATGTCGACTGCCGGCGGAATAAACGAAAGCGCAAAAAGAACCGCCTTCGGGTTCGTAAGGTTCATGATGATGCCGCGCAGGTAGAGCCTGCGGAACGAAGGGGGTTCTATCGCGTCGCCCTCCGGGCTAGCTCCAGAATGACATTCGTCGGAACCCGCGTCCAGTTTCACGACGCCGGCGCGAACCTGGAAACTCTTGTACGCGAGGTAAAGCAGGTACGCCGCCCCGCAGCACTGCAGCACGAAGAACGCAACCGGGCTTGCCGCAATCAGCGCGGATACACCCACAATCAGGAGGGCCGTCTGCACGCAGATACCCGTGCACAGCCCGCAAATCACGCTGAAACCCGCCTTGGCGCCGTGCGTCGCACTCTGGGCGAGCACGAACAGGTTGTCGGGGCCGGGGGCAAGCGCCACCACGAGGGCTGCAATGAAAAAATTAAGCATTAACTACATCTTCTCGAGGAAGGTGTCCACGTCGAGTTCGGCGAGGCCCTTCTGCAAGCTTTCGAGCGCATCGTCCGAAATTACCGGTTTCTCGGATTCGTGACGGCTTTCGGCCAGGGCATTCGAGTCATCGACCAGGTGCTTGAGGGAGGCCGCCACGTCGCTCATGGTCCCCTCGCGGTTCATCACGCCGTTCAGCACGCGCACCAGGCGCTCGCGCAGCTTCTGGAATTCATCGCGGTCGAGTTCCGAAGTCACCCCGCCGCAATACATCAGCGGGGTCTTGCACTTGGCACAGGCAAAGACCATCATGGACGAGGGTTCCCCGTCCAGCATGACGTTGAAGCTGGATCCGCAATGGGGGCAGTCGATACGCAATTCACTCATGCCCTATAATGTAGAAATTTCGGGCCGCCCAAAGCCAACATAGGCACAATATTTTATCTTTGCCCTGTATAGAACCCAAGTTCCGAGACTTTTATAACTATGCTCTGTCATTGGCTTTACCACGTTACTAGCATTGATCTTTTCGACGGGCGTCTCTTCCGTGCAGGCGTCGCCGCCATGCTCTCCATCATCCTCGTGCTGTTCTTCATGCCCAAGTACATCCGCCTGTTGCAGGGGCTCGATGCCACCAGCGACTTCGACAAGGACGGCAAGACCAAGTCTCCCCCGATCATGGGCGGGCTCCTCCTGGTGGTGGTTGTCGAGGTGGTCTCGCTCCTCGTCTGCAAGATGAACGGCTACACCATATCGACCCTCGTGATTCTCGCGGCCTTCTCAGCCGTGGGCGCCATCGACGACATCGCGAAAGTCCGCGCCAAGCGCCTCATCAAGCTCGGAAAGCTCAAGGCCGCCGACTACATGGACAAGGCGGACGGCATTTCCAGCAGCCTGCGCCTGTTCCTCTACTTCCTTTTCAGCTTCATCGTTGCGATTTTCTGCTACAAGTTCATCCCCGAGCTCAAGGGCGACCTCACCATCCCCTTCTGCCCCATCGAAATATTCCAGCTACACCTCCCCAACTGGATTTTTGTCGCCTTCATGACGTTCGTCATCGCGGCTAGCGCGAACGGAACGAACTTTACCGACGGTCTCGACAGCCTTGTCTCAGTACCTATCCTTACCAGCATGATTTTCGTGGGCCTTGTCGCCTACGTGAGCGGCAACTTCATCTTCAGTACGTACCTGCACGTGCCGTACCTGCCCGGCTGCGACGAGCTCTTCCCGATAGCGCTTTCCATCGCGGGTGCGCTGCTCGCCTACCTGTGGTTCAACAGCCCTCCGGCCGAAATCTACATGGGCGACGCGGGCTCCGTAGGCTTTGGCGCAACCATCGGCATCATGTTCATCCTGGTGCAGGCGGGGCTGTTCCTCCCTATCGTGTGCATCATCATCATCGCCGAAGCCTGCTCCGTGCTCCTCCAGATTCTCTGGTTCAAATTCACCAAGAAGACTACCGGCACCGGCAAGCGCATATTCCTGTGCGCCCCGCTCCACCACCACTACCAAAAGAAGTGGGAAGGCCGCTTCCCGAGCAAGCCCCTGATGAACTCGAAAATTGTGTGGCGCATGCACCTCGTGAGCATCTTCGCGCTCATCGTGAGCATGGTGATATTCTTCGGCTTAAGGTAATCTGGGCCGCCTCACTATTAATTTTTAAGGCAACGGACGGACAACAAGTTTCTCGTTTTTTGGCTATGGCCATCAACCATTTTGTCACGTTTATCAAAGCATATATCGTACACGTCCAGCTCACTATAGGCATAATCTGTCGATGTCCAGAAAATCGCAGATTCATATAAATCCCTGAATCCACTACCATGCAGATCCCTGAAGGCTCCGGCAGGCAAAACGGAAAAGCCATAGTCGTCAGTTCCTTCAGCATCGGGATTCATCCAGCCGGAAGTCGCCCTAAGTTTCGAAGCAGACGTATAAATTCCTCCCGCATAGGTATACAGAATTTTCCATTCATCCAGACTCGGCAAATGCCAGCCAGAGGGACAAACTTCCATAGCATCTGCCCACGAGTAAAGACGACCATAAAGGTCGCAATATTCTAGACTATCGTTGTAGCATTTGCTGCTTTCTGAAGCATAGTTCAAGTTTTCCGCCATCCAGGTCTGCTCACCGATATCAACCGTGCGGTAACTCTGCCCGTCGCGTTCATCAGCCAAGATGCCGTACTTGCAGTTATCATCTTCTTCATCACGACACGGAGACACGTACGGAATGGTATCAAGCCATGCATCCGAACTTGACGAACTGCACTGTTCGCTGCTAGACGAGGAACGCGAAGAACTAGACGAAAGTTCGTCATCTTCTTCACTCGAATACGAGGCAGTGTCACCCCTCACGAGGAAGTTGTCCGAATCGTCGTCACTGCAGGCAATGAGAAAAGCGCAAAGAAACAGAAGACGAAATAAAGCGCGCATCGTTTGGTCATCCTTATTCAATCAGAACAAATATAATATGTAAATCGTCATTGCAAAGATTCAATTTCTATATTAAAACGCATGGATATTATCGAGACTCTGAACGCGGCCGGCCAGCAGGAACTGGCGGCGCACCTTGAAACACTTTCCGGGGAAGCCCGCAAGCTCCTCGAACGAGACATCGCCAGCCAGGACTGGGAAGAACTGAAGGCGCTCTACGTCGAAAAATCGGCAGCAAGCAAGGCGGACAACGTTTCTGCCGACCTGAAGCCGATGCCATTCCGCATTGCCGAAGACGACCTCAAGTACAACTACTGGAAAGAAATCGGCGAGATGCTGCTCGGGCAGGGCAAGGTGGCGGCGTTCCTCGTCGCAGGCGGCCAGGGTTCACGTCTCGGCTTCGACGGCCCCAAGGGCATGTTCGACATCGGGCTTCCGAGCCACAAGAGCCTCTTCCAGCTCCAGGCAGAACGCCTGCAGAACCTTTCCGCACAGGTCGGGCACCCGATTCCCTGGTGCATCATGACGAGCCCGCTGAACCACGAGGCGACCGTCAACTTCTTTACCGAACACAACTTCTTCGGGATGGACCGCGACAACATCCGCTTCTTTGAGCAGGGCACCATCTGCGCGCTCACTCCCGATGGCAAGGCCGTACTCGATGGCGACAGGCTCGCACTCGTACCCGACGGCAACGGCGGCTGTTTCCGCGCACTCGCCCAGAGCGGCTCGCTCGCATGGCTCGTAGAAAAGGGCGTGCAGTACGTGTTCCTCTACAGCGTCGACAACGCGCTCTGCCGCATCTGCGACCCCGCATTCATCGGGGCCCTCGCCGACAACGGCATGGCGGCCAGCGCATCGAAGGTGGTTCACAAGGCGAACGCGCAGGAACGCGTGGGCATTTTCGCCTTCCAGAACAACAAGCCCGGCGTGGTCGAATACAGCGACTTGCCCGAGGAATACCGCGACATGACGAACCCGGACGGAAGCCTCGTCTTCGACGGCGGCAACCTCGCGATTCATCTGTTCCGGGTAAGCGGACTGCGCAAGTTGCAGACCAGCAAGCTCCCCTGGCATACCGCCCGCAAGACCGTCTGCGGCATCGAAAACTGCTTCAAGTTCGAGCAGTTCCTTTTCGACGCGTTCCCGCAACTCGGCTCCATGCTCCCCTTCGGCGTCATCCGCGAGGAGGAATTCTCCCCCGTCAAGAACGCGGACGGCACGGACAGCCCGAAAACGGCCCGTACGATGATCGGCAAGCTCCACCGCGAATGGCTCGTGAAAGCGCATGTCGAAGTGAAGCCTGGCAAGCTCTACGAAGTCTCGCCCACCATCAGCTACGCCGGCGAGAACCTCTCGCGCAGGCTGTTCGAACGCGAGCTCGGGCGCAACATCCTGGAGTTTGACGAGGAATAGATTCCGGTTGGCAGGCGCCGCAGCCCCATGCACAAGCTCAAGGTAATTACATATAAATTACTCTTCAAAATCCTGCTGCGGCTGCCGGACTTTTTCTACTCGTTCCTTTTCGCCATCGCATTTCCCGTCTACAAGGCGCTCCACACCGAGCGCGCCTACGGGCGTGTCGTGAAGCACCTAGACGCGGCAAGGGGATATTTGAAGCAAAGCGTGACTGCGCGCGACGTTTTCAAGGGCATCTACTGGAACGCGCTGGATTCGTACCGCGGCCTCGCCCGCTTCAAGAGCGTGGAACGCCGCATCGTATTCGAGAACGAGGACATCATCAAGGACGCCGTCGCCGAATGCTCGAAAATCGGCATGCCCATCGCCGGCATCAGCATCCACCAGGGTTCCTTCGAACTGATGCACCGCATCCTCTGCCGCTACAGCGAGCATGTCCACCTCATCACCGATTCCGTCGGGGACGTCGCCTTCCGCGAAGTCCTCAGGGAACTCCGCAGCGACCCGCACCTCACCGAATACCACCCCGAAGAAACCGGCAGGCTCATCCGCGAACTCTTCCGCACCAAGGGAATCCTCGCGATGGTCTTTGACCAGGGCAAGAACACGAAGGGGAACACCGTAGAACTCTTCGGCCGGCAAACCACGCTCTACCTGCGGCTCATCCAGAAGATCAACCAGATGGGAGCGGGCATCGTCACCTTCCGCACCTGGACCGAAAACTCGCCCGAACGCCGCATCGTCATCCACTTCGAGACGTACTACCCGCCGAAATACGACGCGCAGGGACGCGACCTCGCAAACGACATCGCCCGCGAAACCGAGCACTGGATTGCCGAGCACCCCGACCAGTGGAGCTGGAACTACCACGGGAATTTTAGGGCCTAGGCCAGTTTCTATATTTGGGGCCGAGGATTCGACATGGCATTGAACGCGGAAGAAGAATTCCAGATGCAGTGGATCATGAACCACCGCATGGAAGACAAGGACGAGCAGATGCAGAAGCAGGCGGAAGCAGACGCCGCCGTGAGGCCCGTGCGCATGGCGCGCGGGCGCAAGATGCGCCGCAACCCCGCCGCCTGGGACCTCCCCATGCCCGAAGACGAGATCGACCTGCACGGCATGACCGCCGACGAAGCAGCGGAAGCCGTCGAGCGGCGCATCGATGACCTCACCATCGCCGGACTGAAAGTCCTCCGGGTCATCCACGGCGGCGGAAACCCGAGCTACGGGAACGTGAAACGCATCATCGACCGCAAGGTCAGGTCCGAATGGAGCAACCGCATCCGCCTGTACAAGGTCGAACCCGATAACGCCGGATCGAGCATCCTGATCATCGGGAAACCCGCCAACAGCGATGCCCCTGCACGCCCCGCCCCCCAAAAGCCCTCGAAAAAAGCCCGCAAAAAGTAAAAATTGGGCAATTTTTCAATTTTTTCGCCCCCGACCCCTTTGAAAACCCCGAATTTTTATCTATAATTGTGCCCACCAAACCGGAATATAGCTCAGCCTGGTAGAGCGCTTGCTTCGGGAGCAAGAGGTCGTGAGTTCGAATCTCGCTATTCCGATAAAACGACAAAGGACCCCACCAAGGGGTCCTTTTCGTTTTCATTCGGGATAACAAGCGAGATGAGAACTCACGAAGTGAGTTCGACTAAATCGCCATTTGAACGCAGTGAATTTAGGCGATTTAGAGATTACGCCGCCAGGCGTAACCCGAAGGGCGAAAGTTGAACACCGTGAAACTTTTGTCTTATCTCGCCATTCTGATGGGAAAAGCGAACGCTATTTCGATGCGAGATGCAATCTCACCATACTGATAGCGCCCTCCCCCAAAATAAATCCAACTTACCCTACCAGCATTGACATGCCCTAACTAAAAAGAAAACCCCGACAATACAAAAGAATCCCACTACAGACCAGAACTTTTTTGGATGTTCTTTTCTTGTCAGGATTACCGCCCATCCTATTAGGTATATCTTAATCTTTCCATCGATTAAATTGCATAATCCTACAATTAAGCACCCAAGACCGCTGAGAAAAAGAGATATTGGATTCGAACTGATTTCTGCAAGGTGGGGATTTCGCGGCCACACACCTCCTATTAACATTAGGACAACTCCAAAAATTCCAAGCCCGACTGCCAAAGGATTGGTCGTCTCGATATATTCCTGTTCTACTTTTTTATTAAACTCTTCACGTGGCAAAATGGAATCTTTGTCGCCAGTAAGTTCAATAATGCGCTTTTCAACAATCTGGACTCTTTCAGGAGAATCATCTGCTTTTAAGGGATGATCACGAATTGTGTCAAGTATTTCATAAAGTTCATCGACAGGGAGCTTCTGAATTTTATTTTCGTAATCTTTGAGGTATTCTTCTGAAAAAGGCATGAGTAGAATATAAAAAAAAGGGAGTCAAAACAAGTGAACACCCCGCTTCTATTACTTTTACGCCATGCACTACACACCCTACCGCGATTTACTGCTCAAGATTTTCCCCAACTACATCAAGGTGCGCAAGCTCCCGCTGAACGGCGGCATGAGGTGCCCCAACCTCGACGGCACCAAGGGATTCTCGGGCTGCAGCTACTGCAACAACCGCAGCTTTAGCCCGGTGTTCGACCAGGCGAAGGTTTCCATCCAGGTCTGATTGCCAATCTTTACGGTCTTATATTTTTTTCCGTCACGTTTGTCGAACAAAGTTCCTTGCGTCTCCGCAAAAGCCGATGCCGCAACAAGCAAAAGAGCTGGTATCAAAAGCGAATATTTCATATCTCTAAAATAATATTATTTTCTGCAATCGCCTCCCCTTTTCGCAAGTCAGCGAAAAAAAAACGGCAAAAAGGTAACGTTTTCGCGTTTCAATCGTTTTTATAGGTAGGTACGCCCCAATTCCGGGGTACCGCCAACCCAAAGGGGAGATTAAATGAGCAAAAAACGCAACGTAGTCCGCAACAAGCCTATTCCCGAGGCTTTCAAGGGGCAGACCTATCTCGATCCGACCTACGACCCAGCCTTCAAGGAACTTTTTGACAACGAAGACGCCCTGAAGGACTTCCTCAACGGGATTCTCGAACTCGAAGGCGACGAAATGATCAAGGAGCTTCGCTTCCGGTTCGAGAAACCTATCGAGTTCCGTGTGCCGCAGCGCAAGAAGGTCATCTTCGACATTTTCGCGACAACCGGCAGCGGGCGCTTTTTGAATATTGAAATGCAACGTCTGGAACATGACTACTTCATCGACCGAACCATCCTCTACAAGGCTTTCCTCGTCATCAAGGGGCGCAAGGAGATGGAAGAATCCGCAGAATTCAAGGCGTTGCAAAAGTATGAACGGGAAAAGCGTCGCTACCAGTTGCCAGAGACCATTTCTGTCTGGATTTGCGACTTTGACCTTCCAGGTGCGAAAGACGAATACTGGGACGAATGGGCGCTCTACAGCAGGCAAGCCATCAGGAACGGGATGGCGGTACCGCTTTCGAAGAAAAATAAGTATATTTTCCTTAGCGTTTCCAACTTCACGAAGTCTGCCGACGAAGTGAAAGGGTCTGCCGAGATGTGGCTCTACCTGCTGAACCATGCTCGGGACGGAGGCGAACTTCCGGATTTCGGTAGCGAAATCGTCGAGGAAGCACTCGATCGGATCCGTGTGGAAAACGCCGACGACAAACTTTTGGAAGCACAGGAGCATGACATGACAACGAAAGAGGATTACGAATGCTGGGCTGCCGGGAAGATTATTGCTGCTGAGGCTAAAGGTGAAGCTCGCGGCGAATCTAAAGGCCATGCTGATGCTCTCTGCGTATTCAAGAAACTGGGCGTATCTTCGGAACTAATTGCTCAAGCGAAAGCCATGCTCACGGCAGAAAGCTCTCAATCGCAAAAGTAATTCACCTTTCAACCTTTACACAAAACAGCTCCCGTCCTGGGAGCTGTATGGTTTTTCCGAGCCAATTTGTCTAGTCCTTCACACAGCGCACCGAGAACCCGTGGGTCTTATAGAAGCTGTTCAGGAACGCATCGTCTTTGCTGAAGTCCAAGCCCATGTAGTACGCGCTGCCGCTAACGCTCTCTGTAGAACTCCAGAAGTACGCGCGGTTGCCCTCGTTGTTGAAATCCCCATTGCCGTTCCTGTAGCCAGCAGGGAGCGCCGAGAACCCGAAAGCATCATTACCATTGCCATCTTTTCCTTCATATTCATTCCATCCGTTGGTGGACTTCAGCATTTTCCCCGCATTTTCCCATTTCCAAGCATCTTCCTGAGCCCCGCCCACGAACTTAAACAAAATTTCGAATTCCTCTTTGCTGGGCAAGTGCCAGCCTACGGGGCAGGCAACTTTTGCCGCGTCCCAGTTATAGAGCCAACCGTATTTCTGACAGCTCGATTCCTTATCCTCGTAGCACCAGCTACCCTCGGTTTTCACCTTCAGATTCTCTGCCATCCAAATCTGTTTACCAATCCTTACAGTCTGGTACGATTCGCCGTCGCGGGCGTCTGTCATGGTTCCCTTTTTCGGGGCTGCGAAGGCTCCCTCCGCACAGAACACAACCACGAGAGCCAGGGTCAAAGCCAGTCGTTTCATAAAACCTCCTCAAACTAGTCCTTCACACAACGCACCGAGAACGCGATGTTCTTACTGCCGTCGCCGCTCAGGGACGCATTGAGGCCGAAGCAGCTCAAGCTCATGTAGTATGCCTTGCTGCTATTGTTCTCGGCCGAACTCCAGAAGACCGCGCTAAAGCCCTCCTGGCCAGATTTTCCTTTGTCGTCCGTATAGCCAGCAGGGAGTACCGAGAACCCGAAAGAATCCGTGCCGTTGCCGCTATAGTTCCAGCCTTCCTTGGACTTAAAATATCTGCCTGCGACCAGCTTATCGCCAACAGATCCGATCAATGTTTCAAATTCTGCCTTACTCGGCAAGTGCCAACCGCTCGGACAAGCCCTTAATGCATCATCCCATTTATAAAAGCGACCGTACTTGGCGCAGTTGCTTTCCTCTTTGTCGTAGCAGAAGCTAGAGTCCGCTTTGTAGTTCAGGTTCTTCGCCATCCAAGTCTGCGTACCGATTTTAACAGTCTTGTAGGTTTGACCATCGCGAGAATCAGTCACCGAGTCCACGGTCACTTCGGTTGCAGGAACAACAGTTTCGTCCTTTATACAACGGACCGACCACCTGAAGTCCTTACTGCCGGATTCCAGGTTCACACTGTCGGCGCCAAAGTTCAACAGCAAGCCGAACGCTTTGTCGCAATCTTTCTCCATAGAGCCCCAGAAGAGCGTGAGGTAGCCCTCAACGATGTAACGCCCATTGTTGTCCTTTGCGCCAGCAGGGAGCGCCGAGAACCCGAAATCATCCGTGCCGTTGCCGTTATTGTTCCAGCCTTCCTTGGTCTTTAATTTTTTGCCAGCGACCTGTTTACCGCCGACAGATTCGTACAATGTTTTAAAATCAATATTGCCCGGCAAATGCCAACCTACAGGGCAAGCATATAGCGCAGCCTTCCAAGAGTACAAACGGCCATTCTTTTTGCAGTTTGATTCATTGTCATTATAGCAATAGCTATCCTGCGTCTTGTAGTTCAGGTTCTCCGCCATCCACGTCTGGTCGCCAATCTTTACTGTCTTATATTTTTTCCCGTCGCGTTTATCGACCAATGTTCCTTGCGTCGCCGCAAAAGCCGATGCAGCAACAAGCAATAAAGCTGATATCAAGAGTGAATATTTCATATCTCTAAGATAATATTATTTTCTGCTATCACCTTCCCTTTTTCGCGAACACGCGAAAAAAATTGGCCAAAAGGTAACGTTTTCGCGTTTCAATCGTTTTTATAGGTAGGCACGCCCCAATTCCGGGATGTCGCCAACCCAAGGGGAGATTAAATGAACCGCATCGAATACATCGCCATGGCAAAGGACGTGCACGAGCACCCCGAGCGTCTAGCATACTACCGCAAGAAATACAAGAATGTCTATCCGTTCAGCGACGGCATCTTCAAGATGCTCCTGGCGAACGAGGCAAAGCCCGAACGCACCGTGAAGTTCCTGAACGCCATGCTCGGCCTCACCGGAGAAAAGGCGATTAGGTCTTATACGCTAGGAGTTCCCGAAAATCCCGGCGTTCTCAACGACAAGACGGCGATTTTCGACATTTACGGAACTACGCAGACTGGCGAACCCGTGCTGATTGAGGTCCAGCAGAACTTCAACACGCTTTTTGTGGACCGGCTTCTCTACTATACCGCCCGTGTTGTATCGCGCACGGTCAAGAAATCACAGAATTACAACCTGCCGCACATCTATGTACTCTCCATCCTGACCGAGAACCAGTTCCCGAAGGAGCGGAACACCTATCTGCACCACGCCCAACTGGTGCGGAATCGCCATCTCTACTATGACAAGATGGACATCTACCTGGTCGAAATCGAGAAGTTCTTCGCCATCGATGACCGCACCCCGCTCGAAAAGCGCGATACGTCCGACAGGGCCGAAATGCTGCGTTTGTTTCGCGATGTACTTGAAGAGAAAGAAATCCCCGAAGAAAAGCTGAAACGCCTCCTTGACAAGGAGTTCGCAAAAGATGTATCTTTAAAGGGGTATACAGATGAAATTATTCTGAACGAGGTTGACGGAATGACGGACATGCTTTACGAAAAACAGGGATCCTACCTGCAAGGAAAGGAAGATCGCGGTCTAGAAGATGCTCGGATTCTGATAAACGCAGGCAAACTGACTCCTGATGAAGCAGTCAGCCTTCTTCACGTTTCCAAAAGCGATATTCTGTCAAACGCGAAATAACTTTCCCCGCCCGTCACCTATGATGATACGGGTGGTTCTGCATCACCATCTGCACGCGGTAGAGCTGCTCCGCCATGATCACGCGCGCATGGTCGTGCGTGAACGTCAGGGGTGAAAGCGAAAGCAGCAGGTCGGCCGTCTTTTTCAGGCCTTCGTCGATACCGTAGGCAGACCCAATCAAGAAAACGATATTTCCCGGAAAGCGGTCGCGCAGAGTATCGGACAGCTTCACCGTATCCATGAGCTTGCCTTCTTCGGACAAGATCACGCGGCGGTATTCCGACTTGGGGAACTTCTTTTCGAAGAGTGCCGCCTCCTGGGCAAGCGACTGCACGCGGTCATCGAGTTTCGATTCCTTGAGTTCCACGACCTCGAGCGGGAACATGCCGCCCCGCAGGCGCTTCACGTACTTATCCACCTCGTCCGCAATGAACGGCGAGCCGGCCTTACCGAAAACTGCGAGGACCCACTTCATGGGGCTAACGGCCCACGCTCAACCGGTCGATGAGGAAACTCGGCATTCCCGCCTTGCGCATGCGTTCCTGCGTCTGGAACACGTCGTATTCCACGCGGATGAGCCTCACGCACTTGGTCTCGGTATCGAGCAGGCACCAGCAGGCGCGACAATCGCGGTCGCGGGGCTGCCCCACGCTGCCCACGTTCACCAGCAGGCGTTCCGTATTCACGATGGTGTATTCGTACTCGTCGAGGATCTTGGGGATGGCCATCGGGCGGCTCGCGACAATCACGGGGCTGTGCGTGTGGCCAATAAAGCAGTAGGTGCCACGGAAATGGTCGAACGCCTCGAGCGCCTCCTCGAGGTCGGTCACGTAGACCCAGTCGGCGGGCGAAAGCGGAGATGCATGCACGAAGGTGATGTCGTTCTCCTCGCGGATATAGGGCAGTGCCTTCAGGTATTCCGCGGATTCCTCGCTCAGGTGGGCCTGGGTCCAGTCGATGGCCTGCTTCGCGTAGGGGTTGAAGCCGACGCTCGATTCGTACTTGATGGCCACGCTGTCGTGATTCCCGATAAGGCAAATATCCATCTTGTCGCGGGCGAGCTTCACACATTCGTCGGGGTCGGCGCCGTAGCCCACCAGGTCACCCAGGCAGACGCGCCTCTCGACCTTATTGTCTTCCATGGACTGGAGCACCGCCTCGAAGGCCGTCGCGTTGGAATGAATGTCAGAACAAATTCCGTAGAGCATGGGCTGCAATGTAGCAAAAAAATCTATATTTGCGCGCGTATGGAAGTAATCGAAGACAGGACAAAGGTCAGTATCGCCTACGTGCTCATGGAAAAGGGGCGTATTCTCGAAGAAATTCCCGCCTCCTACCCCTTTGTCTACATTCACGGCTACAACAACATCATCCCGGGACTCGAAACCGCCCTCGCCGGTCGAAGGCTCGGCGAGAGGTTCTCCGTCGACATCCCCGCGAACCTCGGCTACGGCCCCTTCCGCGAGGACCTCATCATGAAGGTGCCCAAGGAGGAGCTCCAGGACGTGGGCGAACTCTGGCTCGGCATGGAGCTCGAGATGTTCATGGACAACGACATCCGCGAATTCCAGCTGCCCGACACCGCCGACGAGTTCTTCGACGACCTCCATCTCGATGACGAAGAGAGCGACGGCATCTTCATCGTCAAGGAAATCTACCGCGATTCCGTCCTGGTCGACGGGAACCACCCCTTCGCGGGCAAGGACCTCACCTTCGAGGTCGAAGTCGTCGCCATCGAGGAACCGAGCTTCACAGAACTCGAATCGGGCTTCCCGGACAGCGACGAATACGACGACGGGTACGAAGACGGCTACGACAACCGCTACGACGAAAAATTCTAGCCTTTGAGAACAAACTAAAAATCCCCCGGTCCAGGACCGAGGGATTTTTAAGCTTTTAGGCTTTTATCGCGGGTTGCGATTAAGCGTCGTCCCCGAGTTCGGGAAGCTTCTTAATCACGTTGCGGCGGCCATAGCGGACCTTGTTCGGATCGAACTCGGTCGGAGTGGCGACAACCGGAGCTTCGGCAGCAGCGGGAGCGGCGGCGGGAGCTTCGACGGCCGGAGCGGCAGGGGCAGCCGGGGTTTCAACCGGGATACGCGGAGCGAGCGGACGGCGGGCTTCGGTAGCGGCGGGAGCGGCAGCTTCGACTGCGGGGGCCTGAGCGGCCTCGGCAGGAGCGGCGGCTTCGGCAGCCGGCTTGTTGAAGTCGCGGCGCTGGCGTTCGGGACGGCCTTCACGGCGGTCACGGCGCTGGCCACGGTCACCACGCTGTTCGTTACGGTCACGGTTCTGGGCAGGCTGGGCCTGCTTGTCGCCGCGAGCTTCCTTGTTGTTCTGGCGATCCTTGCCATGATCCTTATTGTTGTTGCGTTCACCGCGCTGAGCCATTTCCTGGGCACCGACGGGGCGGCGGGAATTCGGCTTCAAGTTCATATCCGGGGTGAGCTTTTTAACAATCGGAGTATGGAGATTGTCGAGAACCTTGTTAACCTTAGTCAGGATAACGATGCTCAAAATCACTGCGACGAGCGACAGAGCAATTGCGATGTATGTTTCCATCTGGGCACCTCATAAATAAGGGTTAAGCCGCAACGGAAGGCTGGAAAAGACCCGCCGAAGGGGTGATTGCATGTGTGTGTTGTTTAGGGCCATCTTAATAGCGCTTCTAGGGAAGCTTGACGGCCAGGAGGGCTCCTATCCAGCGGATCTAGTCCGGCTCAGGAAATTGGAGCAAGGCAGTTTTCGCCGCAGCGATAAACCGCAGGGGGCAATCACGGGCGGAAATTTAACAAAAAATTCCGTCAAAAAATGCTAATTCAGCGCTTTTTCGACAACTTTTTCCATTTTTTCGGCCATCGCGTCCCAACTCATGGTGAGGGCGCGTTCGCGGGCGTTCTTTTCGAGTTCGGCGAGGCGCGCCTTGTCATGGAGGACGGCCGCGGCCTTCTGGCAGAACCCCTCGGGGTCGTCGTTCTCGTACAGAAGGCCGGTCACGCCGTCGACCACGGAATCCTTGAGGCCCGCGACGTTGTTGCTCATCGAAATCGTGCCGCAGAGGTTCGCCTCGATGTTGTTGATGCCCCAGCCTTCCTTGAAGGAGGGGTTGATGAACAGCGAGGATCGGCTCAGGAGGTCGCGCTTCTCGTCTTCGGAAACGCGCCCGAGGAACTTCACGGAGTCGCGCACGCCAAGCCTGTCCACCAGCTTCTCGAGTTCGCCGCGATAGTCGCCACCACCGGCAACCTCGAGCCTTATACCCGGCACCAGTTCGCGAAGGCGCGGCATGGCATTGATGACAAACTGCGCGTTCTTGTACTTCATAAGGCGGCCCACGTAAGAAATCACCGGAGGGTCGGCCTTCTTCTCGGTCGGGTGGAAGTACTCGGTATCGATGCCCGGCTCCACCACCTCGGTCCACTTGGCCTTGATTCCCATATCGACAATCTCGTCGGCGGTACTCTGCGAGATGGCAAGGAAGTTCTCACCCTTGTAGAAGAGCGCCACCGCACGTTCCATCAGGTAAACGTAAAGCGCCATCGGGAAGAACGCCTCGCGGAAAATCGACTTGCGGAAGAAGTGCATCACCATGTGGAGGCGCTTGACCTTCGTGTTGCAGGGCGTGAAGAACGGGATCTTGTTCAGGTCCTCCACGATGAGGTCGTATTCCTTCTGGTGCTTGCGGGCATAGAGGTGCGCCGTGTAGTTGAACAGGAACTTGTTGCCCGTGCGGATAGTGCGCATGCCATCGACAACTTCTTCGGCGGGAAGACCCTTCACGCTATGCGAAAGGACGGTCACCTCGTAGTTGCGGGCGTTGATGCGCTTGAAAATCTCGTGAAAGTACAGTTCGGCGCCGCCCGCTTCCGGGTTCTTGATGTCGCGCCAGTTGATGAGCAAAATCTTCTTCTTTTCCACGTTACAACCTAATTTTTATCCGCGTGTAATATACAAATTTTCAGGCACTAGGAATCCGCAAGCGAGCACATCCTCGCTACCGCCTCGTTAAACAGCGCCGGGTCCTGCAGGAGCGAGACCACTACCCAGCCGTCCTCGTCGAAATCGAAGAAGAACCCGGGCTGCACCAGCACATGCTTTTCACGGAGCAGGCGGAGCGTGAGTTCCTCGTCGTCTGCGCCCAGGCGGATAACCGCATACCAGCCGCCGAGAACCTCGGGGCAGTACTTTGCCGGGAAGGCTTCACGCAGGGTCTGCCAGTTGGCAAGCAAGCGTTCCTTGACGCGCGATTCGTAGGCGGCGGACTGTTTGAGGAGCGAAGTGCCAAGCGCCTGCGCAGGTGCGGAGACGCTCAGGTAGGCATCTTCTACAAATTCAAGCGCCGCGCGGATTTCTTCAAAGCGTTCGCGGGGCGCGTAGAAAGCCATCCAGCCGAGCTTGAGCTGCGGCGAGCCCACAGCCTTGCTGAGGCCGTTCAGCCAGAAAATCGGGCACTTGGGACCATTGTCGCACAAGTCATCCTGGAGCGAGGCTTCGACGACGCGATAGGAACCATATTCCCACGTACGATTTACTTTATCCGTAAATGCATAGTCGCCGAAGACTTCGTCCACCACGAGAATTAAATTATTCTCTTCGCAGAAACGGACAGCCTCGTTCCATTCCTCGCGCGAGATGCAGTGGCCCGTCGGATTGTGCGGCGAGACGAGCAGCAGGATTTTCGCCTTTTCGGGCGCCGCCAGCAGGCTGTCGGAATCCAGGACAAACCGGAATGAGTTCACTTCGGCTGGCGCAGAGCGCCGCTCAGTGACCTTCTTAAGGTCGGTGAGCTTGTCGAACCGCTCCCGCTTCAACTGCAAAAAATACGGGGCGCATTCCAGGTGTTCCAACTGCGCGAGGGTATCGAGCAGCGGGTAGCCTGGCATCGGCGTCAGAATTATATCGCCCGGGTCGCAGAACGCCTTGAACAATACGGAATAAGCTTCGCTCGTACTTGCGGTAAGGATAATCTGGCCCGCATCAAAGTTGCCGCCACGTTCGCGATAGTATTCCACCACCGCCTCGCGCGCGGACTTCCAGCCCGCAGCATCAGGATTCCAGCAACCGAAAGATTCGCGGCCTTCATCAACCGCCACATCCATATCAATCGGCAAGCCAGCCTTCACCGGGCTACTTACCGTCATGTCGATAAACGGGAGAGCATTCGCGCTGGCACATTCCGCAAGCACATCGGCCTTAGCACGTTCCAGTTCGGCAAAGAACGGCGACGGAGAAAGATCTTTAGGCAAGCGGGAAGAAAGCATCGTTTAATCCTTCACGCAGCGGACGGAGCATGTATTTTCATCTGTAATACAAGATTTTCCACCATAATCAGAAAACAAGGTCCAACCGCCATTGCATTCTTCGTTTTCGGGTACTCCGCAGATATATGCGGTCTCGTCGCCACGCAAATAGTCCTTAGCTGAACGATTCCATTCCCCACCGGGAATTATGGAAAGCCCATACATATCTGTAGCATAAGGCCATTTTTCAATCCCTTTTGCCTGCCACCTGTTATTATCAAAACCAGTCACCTTATCAAGGACTCTCCATTCGTCAGTCGCGGGCAAATGCCAACCCTTGGGGCAGGCGTTCTGAGCAGCAGTCACACTATACAGCCGCCCCTTCTTGATGCAGTTAAGAGAATCATCCCCATAGCAGCTGCTGTTTTCCATTTCATAATTCAGGTTTTCGGCCATCCAGGTCTGCGTACCGACTTTCACAGTCTTGTATGTCTGACCATCGCGTTCATCGGTCAAGGTTCCGTATTCACAGGAATCCGTACGATCCGTTTTACAAGGTTGTACATAATACAGTCCATCGGGATTTTGAACGCAGCGAACCCATTTCCACCAACCACTACGAAAAATATCGTTTACCGAAGAAGAACCACCACCTTCTTTGGAACTAAAGGACCAAGCCTTATTCGAGGCAATAGTACCTTCGTCTTCGGGCCAAAATGAAGTACCAGAGCCCTCCTCACCATCAAAAGACTTTATAGACACGTCACCATCAGGCTCATATAGAGCAGGAATGAGTTTTACAGAAAACCCATACGCATCCACGCCCCCATACTCTTCCGCAACAAGCGCTTCAAAGGAACTTCCTGTATTCAGTTCCAATTCATATATTTCACTGCTTGTAGGCAAGAACCAGCCGTTCGGACAGCCTCCCCCGCGAACGACGTCATCCCAAGGATAGAGGCGACCATACTTAGTACAGTTGGAATCGGCCAATTTGTAACAGAGGCTGCTGTCCGTTTTATAATTCAGGTTCTCGGCCATCCACCACTGCTTACCGATTTTTACGATTTTGTAAGTCTGCCCGTCACGTTCATCGTACA
>JAEEGG010008534.1_pt1 | contig 23229 bp, 21 predicted proteins | sample 9134161 | NCBI WGS metagenome assembly JAEEGG01 (sample SAMN16246543, study PRJNA631951) | gut metagenome | biome: gut microbiome; feature: rumen; material: CR-attached | host: Bos | place: Iran: Karaj | collected 2018-10
CTGGACAGATTCCGGGAAGAAAGTTACTATACGCCCCTCATGGACGTCCAAAAAGACTGTCGCCGTCCCCGATGTCGATGGTAAATGGTCTGCAAAGATTCAGACGCCTTCAGCCGGCGGTCCATACACCGTAACCATTTCTGACGGCGAAAATATTGTTCTGAAAAACGTCTTGGTGGGAGAAGTCTGGTTCTGTTCCGGCCAGTCCAATATGGAAATGCCGATGAAAGGCTTTGGATGCCAGCCTGTGGAGGACGCTGCTGACATCATCCTTTCAGCAAAACCCGATCGTCAGATAAGGATGTGTCGCATCAAGCGTAAGGCCTCCCTTAAGCCTGTGTTCGAATGCGAAGGCTCATGGGAAGAGAATATCCCGGAGGCCGTGGCTTCCACTAGCGCAACTGCATACTATTTTGCCCTCAAGATACAGGAAATTCTGGGCGTGCCTGTCGGTCTCCTGATTTCCGAATGGGGCGCTTCTACAATTGAGACTTGGATGGACAGGGAGACGATAAGCACTCTGTTTCCCGGCGAATTCGACCTCTCCTTCCTGGATGGCACAGAACTCCCCAGGCTCAAACATCAGACACCCTGCACTCTTTTCAATGGCCAGATAAATCCCCTTATTCCTTTTACTTTCAAAGGAATGCTGTGGTATCAGGGGGAGTCCAATAGATACCGTCCGGAACAGTATGTGCGGCTGCAGAAGGAATACGTTGCGATGATGCGCCGGCTTTTCCATAATCAGGACGCTCCGTTTTATTTCGTGCAGATAGCCCCATACCGTCAGGAGGGCAAGGATGATTTCACCTCGGGCTATTTTTGTGAAGCACAACAGAAGTCTCTGGAGGTAATTCCCCACAGTGGTATGGTGACGACTATGGATGTCGGTGAATGCGGCTGCATCCATCCCCGCAAGAAGAAGGAAGTCGGCTTCCGTCTCGCATACAACGCCCTTGTGGGAGAATACGGCCTGAAAGGCATTAACCCCGTAGCGCCCACTTATGAGAGTGTCAAGTTTGAAAACGGCAAGGCCATAGTCACGATGAAGGCTGACAAGCAGGGGCTCTCTCCCTGGGGCCGGGATGTCACAGGATTTGAGCTGGCTGGTTCGGACATGATATTTCACCCGGCTACCGGATGGGTGAAGGACAACAAGACTGTCGAGGTAGTCTGCTCTGACGTTCCCGAGCCGATAGCTGTCCGTTACTGCTTCCGCAACTGGTCAGAAGGTAACTTGGCCAGTAGCTGGGGATTCCCCGTGGGCCCTTTCCGCACCGACGATTGGGACATCGAGCGCATGAACGGAAGTTTACTCCGGGTTATGTCATACAACATACGTAACTCCCACGCCAAGGACGGCGAAAACGACTGGATCGTTCGTCGGGACGCCACCCCGGAGATGATCTATACCGTCCGTCCGGAAGTGTTCGGGATCCAGGAAGCCTATCAGGACCAGGTCGACTATATCCTTGAGAAGTGCCCCGACTACAAAATGGTGGGCGTAGGCCGCGATGACGGAGTGCAGAAGGGCGAACAGATGTCGGTCTTCTACGACAGCCGCAAGATAGAACTGCTGGACTGGGGCACCTACTGGCTGTCAGAGACACCTGACGTTCCGAGTTACGGCTGGGACGCCGCCTGCAGGCGCACGGCCACCTGGGCACTGCTGGAGCAGAAGTCCACCGGACGCAGATTCTACTTCGTCAACACCCATCTGGATCATAAGGGAGAGACTGCCCGAAAAGAAGGTCTGGCCTTGATTTACAACAATATCAAGAAGATGAATTCAGATGGCTTACCACTAGTGCTTGTAGGTGATTTCAATGTTTTTCCTGATGATAAGTGTTTGACCGATATTAATTCGCTTTTGAAGAGTGCCCGTTTCTCTTCAAGGGATGCTGATCCAAAAGGTTCATTCAACGGATTCGGTCAATATGGTTTGGATGAATTGGAAAAGATTGACTATATCTACTACAATGGTTTCTCCTACAGTCGTTGCTTTAAGGTAGAAACAGCAAGCTATGCCGGTAGACCCTACATTTCGGATCATTATCCGGTTTATGCGGATATAGCGTTCTAACCTACGGTCTTGTAAACCTTATTTCGAATTTGGGATTGCCGCTGGGGACGGGACGGTGGGAGGCTTCGATGAGGTCCCACATGCGGGAGACGATTTCCGGGTGCCGGGCGGATATGTCTTCAGACTCCCGGGGGTCGTCCTCGAGGTTGTAGATTTCCATGTGGCTGTTGCCGCGGGCCACGTTCTGCACCAGGCCTTTCCAAGGGCCCTGGCGCACGGCGAGCCAGCCTTTGCTGGCCGGGTACTCCCAATAGAGGTAGTCGTGCTGTGGCTGCTTCTGCCCGCGCAGGGTGGGCACGAAGGAGATGCCGTCGCATTCAGGCGTTCTGGCGCCGGCGAGTTCGGCGAAGGTGGGCATCAGGTCGGTGAACTGGCCCATGTAGCCGCTGCGGCCGGGCTTGAGCCTGGAGCCCCAGCAGGCGATGAAGGGCATACGGATGCCGCCTTCGCGCAGCGAACTCTTGCCCCAGCCCTGTATGCACTTGAACGGTCCGCCGCTGCGGAAGTACTCCAGAGGGGAGTTGGAATTGCAGGCCGGACCATTGTCGGAGGTGATGATTATCAGGGTGTTGTCGTAGATGCCGAGCTCCTTCAGCCGCTCGACCAGCCGGCCCACCTGGGTGTCGATGTGGGTGACCATCGCGGCATAGGCTGAATGTGGGTAAAGCACGGGGTAGTACCAGCCGCCGTCGGTGACAGGGGTTTTCTCCTCGCCTAGCTTGCCGACGTAGTACATCACCTCGTCCTCCGGCGCCTGGACGGTGCTGTGCGGGACGGTTGTGGTCCACATCAGGAAGAATGGATTGCCTGCGTTTTCGGTGACCCAGCGCTCCAGCTTGTCGTACATCAGGTCGCAGGAGTAGGCCTTTTGGTTGAACTTGTCGTAGCTGCGGATGTCGAAGGGGTCGGCGCCCGGATCGAGGCGGCGGTTGATGGGCATGTACTCGTTGCCTGTCAGTACTTTACGGTCGTTCTCCCAGAGGTAGTCGGGGTAATATGAATGGGCCAGCATCTGGCAGTTGAAGCCGTAGAAGTAGTCGAAGCCGCAGTCGTTCGGGGCGGAGCCGGAGCCCGGGCCGCCGAGTCCCCATTTGCCAATCATTGCGGTGCTGTAGCCGGCGTCGCGGAGCATAGTAGCCAGAGTCGGGGTGCCGGGAGCGAGCGGCCACTGGCCTTCGAGCGAGGGGTTCTCGTGGATGGCATCGAAGTACCAGTCGGCCTCGCCGAGCACCATGCCTTCGGGGCGGGGCCAGCGTTCGTCGTTGGCGCGTATCTGGCTGTGGCCGCTGTGGAGGCCGGTCATGATGCTGCAGCGCGATGGCGCGGACAGCGGGGCGGCGGTGTACATGTCCGTGAACACTATGCCCCGGGCCGCCAGCGCGTCGATGTTGGGGGTCTCGATAAGTTCCTGGCCATAGCAGCCAAGGTCGCCGTAGCCCAGGTCGTCGAAGAGCAGGAAGATGATGTTCGGCCTCTCCGGGGCCTTCTGGCAGCCGGAGGAGAGCGACAGCAGGGCAAGTCCGCCGGCCTTTATGCAGGTTTTCATGTCCATATACGCTCCCAAAAATAGCAATTTTCGCGCGAAATAACCTATAATACCAAATTTAGTATGCAGGCATCCGGTCCAGGAAGCGGTAGGAGGCGGCCTCGGATATATGGCGGGGCAGGATGTCAGGGCAGGCCTCCAGGTCGGCGATGGTGCGGGCAACCTTGATTATGCGGAAATAGGCACGCATCGACAGTCCAAGATGGTCCATCAATGAAATCAGCAGCTTGCTGCACTCTTCCGAGAGGCCGCAGAACCGTTCTATATGCTTGTTGCTCATTTCTGCATTCGTGAAGATTCCCTCTCCGGCAAATCGCCGCTTCTGGATATCACGGGCGGCTTCCACGCGCCTGGCCACCTCGGCGCTGCTCTCCTCCGCGTGCCCCTCCGCCTTGATCCGCGCCAGGTCGGCGGGAGGCAGCCCCGGCACGAGAAGCTGCAGGTCTATCCTGTCCATCAACGGGCCGCTCAGGCGGGAAAGGTACGAGAGGCGCTGGGCCGGGGTGCAGGTGCAGCGGTCTCCAACGCCCCAGTAGCCGCACGGGCAAGGATTCGATGCCAGCACAAGCATAAATGACGCTGGATACTCCACCTTGGTTTTAAGTCTGGAAATCACCACTTTGCGGTCTTCCATCGGGCCTCGCAGGGCTTCGATGACGCCACGCGGCATCTGCGCCGCTTCATCCAGGAACAGCACTCCGTTCTGGGCCAGGCTCACTTCCCCCGGCATTATGTTGTCGCCGGCGCCTCCGCCTACGATGGCCGGAAGCGAGGCCGAATAGTGCGGCGCGCGGAAAGGCCTGCGGTCCATCAGTCCGTGCCGCAGGCTGCCCTTGCCGGCAATGCTGAAAATCTTCGAAGTGACGAGGCTCTCCTCGCGCGTCATCGGCGGCAGTATGCCTGAAAGGGCCTTTGCCAGCGAGCTTTTTCCGGAGCCTGGCGGACCTATCATGCAGACGTTGTGCGCTCCTGCCGCGGCAATTTCCATCCCCCGCTTGACACCGGCCTGTCCGATGATGTCTCGGAAATCGGGAATATCGGAGGTCTTGTCGGAGTCCGGCGGCGCGGGCCTGGCCAGGAATTCCGAACAATCCTCCTGCCCCGACAGGATTCGCACGACGTCTTCCAGGTTCTCCACCCCGAACACCCGGGTCCCATGCAGTTCCGCCGCTTCCTGGGCCGAATTGAGCGGCAGCACTATGCCGTCCAGCCCTTCGCGCCCCACCAGCTCCGCGACTGCCAGTCCTCCCGGCACATCACGCACGCTGCCGTCCAGGCCCAGTTCTCCCATAAGCAGGAAGCGTCCGGCAAGCGGAAGATCGCACTGCTCCGAAGCGGCTATGATTCCCACGGCGATGGGCAGGTCGTAGCCGCTGCCGTTCTTGTGCACGTCCGCAGGCGCAAGATTGATGACAATGCGTTTTCCCGGGATATGGTATCCTATTGCCTGCAGGGCCGTCGTCGTGCGCAGGAGGCTCTCTTTCACTGCCACGTCCGCGAGTCCGACCAAATGTATGCCTATTCCTTTGTCGATGTGGGTTTCAACAGTGACCAGCGCGGCGTCGATGCCCACGCACTTGGCTCCCAAAGTCCTGATCAGCATATCATTCCTCCGTGACCACGGACACTCCGGCAAGGAAACCGTGCATTGCATACCGTATCTTCTTCCCCCTGTAGGCCAGGTAGGGGTCAAGGGCCGGATTCTTCGGCGTGAGCACATAAGCGAGGTCGCCTCCGGCAAGGCAGGCGCAGTGGCGGTTGAAAAAGAAGCTGTAGTCCCACTCCGGATCCGACAGGTCGATGAACTTGTAGTGCGAACCGTCGGTGTAGAAATAGTCCACGTTGCCGCCCACCTCGCGGACGGCGCCCACCGATCCGATGCCGAATCCGCTCCCGGAAGAGCTGTTATAAGTCCCTATCACCGAGGGCATTCCGTTAAACAGTATCAATCCTGCATTGCTCCATCTGACGGACTCACCGCCGCGTATGTCGATAAAATTGTTGCCGTACTTCAGAACAGGTGAGCCGCCGTCGTTGTAGGCCTGCGCCACCACTCCTTCGATCTGCCGCACATCCATATATTCAGCCGACGGCGAGCTTGCCAGCAATTCTGACACCCCGTCCCGGACTATATACACAGAGCACATGCCGTCCAGTACTGTCTGGTAGGCAAAACACACGGTCCCGCGGTCTTCATAGAGCGCCCCGGTCGGGCCGTAGGAATCCCTGGCGAAACTCCCGAACAGCTGCCCTCTCTCGATTTTCATGGCCACCTGTCCGTTGCGGCGATAGGTGAAACCGTGCGACTTGAACTCTATTCCTACGGTGTGGAGCACGCCGTTTTTCATCAGCAGACCCTGCAGCAATTCGGCCTCTGGCCAGCTTGCGATCGAACGGCCGTCCTTCTTCACCCATGTGCCTTTGAGGTCTGAGTATTCGGTGAATAAAGAACTGCCCAGCAGATGGTTGCGATGTGGCGAGGCGCTGATGCCGCTGGATGGGCCGGCGGGCAGGGTCAGCACCGGCACGGCGCCTTTGAAGACCTTCAGAGTGCAGGCGACGTTGCCGTAGGCCGTGTCGCGCTGCCAGTCGTAGGAAGCCGGAAAAGTGATGGCCGACACATAGAATGTGGTGTCTTTCCGGTTCTTCAGGGAAGAGGCGGAATCATCTTCGGAGCCGCTCCTGTTGTCGTTTTCGTCTTTCCTGAAGGAACCCATCGGCAGCTCCGGATCCAGAAGGGAGCAGCCGGCAAACAATAGCAAAGAAATCAATGATGAAGCTTTCATGGCGTTAAGCGTTTTCGGCAAAGGAAAGAATAAAGCGCCGAAATACAAACGCCGGCCGAGGGGGCCGACGTCACTTTTTTACGATTTTTAAAGAAATTGCGGATTATTTAAAGCCGCTTTAAAAATCTTGCTGCTGTTTCTTTTGACCGTAGGTGGCTCCGGGACCGTGCTTGCGGAAGAAATGCCTGTCTTCGAGAGCCTGGTCACAGGCGGCGGAAGGGTTGATCTGCAGGGTCAGGAAGGCCATCTTCGCAACTTCTTCAAGGACTTTTGCGTGGTAGGCCGCCTGGGCCGGAGTGGCGCCCCAGGTGAAAGGGCCGTGATTGCGCACCAGCACTCCAGGGGTAAAGGCCGGGTCAAGCCCGGAAAAACGGCTGGCAATGACCTCTCCTACAGCTTTTTCGTAATCTCCGGCAAGCTGCCCGGCCGTCAGATTGTCTGTGCAGGGCACAGGGCCGCGGAAATAGTCGGCATGGGTGGTCCCGAGGCAGGGAAGGTCCCGGCCGGCCTGCGCCCAGGCCGTTGCGTAGGTGGAATGGGTGTGCACTATGCCCCCGATTCCGGGAAAAGACTTATACAGCCCGATGTGGGTAGGCGTGTCGGAAGACGGATTCAGCCTTCCTTCCACGACCCGGCCATCCAGGTCCAGCACCACGAGGTCGTCTACGGTCATGGATTCATACGGCACTCCGCTGGGCTTGATGACCACGAGTCCGCGTTCCCTGTCTATCCCGGAGGCATTCCCCCAGGTGTAGAACACCAGCCCTTCCCGCACCAGGGCGAGATTGGCCTCCAATACTTGTTTTTTTAGCTCTTTCATGGTAATCAGTCTTCCCAGGTGAGGATGCGCGAGCCGTCGGCTTGCGGCGCTATATACACGCGCAAGGTTTCTTCCGGAAGGAGTTCTTCGACGTTCTCGGGCCACTCCATAAGGCACAGGGCTCCGCTGTCGAGATAGTCGTAGAGGCCTATGTCCAGGGCTTCCGCAGTCTTTTCAATGCGGTAGAAATCAAAGTGATACACCGGATCTCCCGCCCCGGTCCGATACTCGTTCACTATGGCGAACGTGGGGGAACTGACCGCGTCTTCGCGCACGCCGAGTTCCTTGCAGAGAGCCGTCGTGAAAGTGGTCTTGCCTGCGCCCATCGGGGCGTAGAATGCAATGAGTTCATGCCCTGCCGTCTCAGACAGGAACTGCCGCGCGGCCCTGGCCAGATCCGGCAGGCCGTCAATTATAATCTCGTGTTTCAATCTGCTGCTACTGCTTCGGGGAAGGAAATCTTCGTCTCATATTTGGGGAAGCCGAGCACGGAAGGCTCGTGGCTTTCGCGCACGATTTCCCACATCCTGTTGATAATGTCGGGGTGTTCCGCAGCCACGTTCACGCTCTCGCGCGGATCGGTGGAAAGATCGTAGAGCTCCATGTCCTGGTTGCCCTTGTTGGCCCTCTGAAGGAGTCCCTTCCACTTGCCGATGCGCACGGCAACCCATCCCTGGGCTCCGGGGAATTCCCAGTAGAGGTAGTCGTGCTCCTGCTGCCTGCCCGGCTTGCCGCGCAGGATGGGAGCGAAGGAGATGCCGTCATTCTCCGGTGCCTGTGCGCCCGCAAGGTCGGCAAAGGTGGGCATCAGGTCGGCAAAGATGCCTATGTGGCTGCTCTTCCGGCCTTTGAGTCGGTCGCCCCAGGCCACCACAAACGGCATACGTATGCCTCCTTCGTGGAGGGAACTCTTGCCCCAGCCGGCCGCGCAGCAGAACGGACCACCGCTGCGGAAGTACTCCATGGGCGAGTTGCCGTTGTGGGCCGGACCGTTGTCGGAAGTCACTATGAAGATGGTGTTGTCCCAGATGCCGAGCTCCTTGAGTTTTGCGACCAGCTTGCCCACCTGGGTGTCGATGTGGGTGACCATTGCTGCATAGGTGGCGTGGGGATAGCGGCTCGGGAGATACATTCCTCCGTGGGTGAGGGGCTCTTCATCGCCGAGCTTCTCCACGTAGTGCATCACCTCGTCGGCGGGAGCCTGCACGGCGCTGTGCGGCACTGTGGTGGTCCACATCAGGAAGAAGGGGCCGCCGGCGTTGTCGCACACCCATTTCTCGAGCTTGTCGTACATCAGGTCGGGGCTGTAGAATTTGCCGCCGTAGCGCTCGTAGCTTGCCGGGTCGCGGGGATCCAATCCCTCGGGAAGAGGTTCGCCCTGCATCACCATTTCATTGCCCGTGGCGAACTTGGTGTCGTTTTCCCACAGGTGGGTGGGGTAGTAGCAGTGGGCGAGGGCCTGGCAGTTGAAGCCGTAGAAGTAGTCGAAGCCCATCTTGAGGGGCGTGGAGTCGCTGGCGGGGAAGCCGAGCCCCCATTTGCCCACCATTGCGGTCTTGTAGCCGGCCTCCTGCATCATCTTGCCGATGGTGGGGGTGCCGGCGAGCATAGGCTGCTGGCCTTCCATCGTCTGGTCGAGGTAGAGGCCGTTCCATCCGCGGCCGTCGGTGGGGGTGTAGTGCTCTTTGTTGTGGCGTATCTGGCTGTGGCCCATGTGCTTGCCCGTCATTATGCAGCAGCGGGAAGGCGACGACAGCGGGGCGGCGGAATACATGTCGGTGAAGAGTATTCCATTGGCTGCGAGGGCGTCGATATTCGGGGTCTCGATCATTTCCTGGCCATAGCAGCCGAGGTCGCCGTAGCCGAGGTCGTCGAACATCAGGTAGATGATATTGGGTTTTTCCGGAACGGCTTTTCCGCCCGTGCATCCGCAGGCCGCCGCAGCGGCTGCAGTCAGCATCAGTTTATACGATTTCATAATATGTGTTTTAGCATAGCAATATTCGCAATTATTTGTTGATTCTCCAAATATTCGTTAATTTTGCTAACAATGTTTCTGTGGCGGTGCAGCCCCCCGGGGCCCGTAAAACATGGGGAAAAAGCCCCTCCGGGGAGTGCCCGTCCGCCGAAGAGACAGAATGAACCAAAACAAACCAATATGGCAGTAATTGACTGGTTAATCGTCGCCCTGTTCCTTGGTGCCCTAGTCACCATCGGCTACCTTTTCTCCCACAAAAACAAGAACATAGAGGACTACTTCGTCGCCGGACGCTCGATGCCTGGCTGGCTCGTCGCAATTGCAGCTACGGGCACTACCATCAGCGCAGGCACCTTCGTGGGCTCCCCGGAGCTGGGCTTCAACACCAACCTGACCTATGTCCTTAACCTCCTGGGTTCGATTTTCGGCGGCATCCTTGTGGCTGCTCTGATACTCCCGAAGCTCTATAACGCCAAGACTATCACCATCTACGGTTTCATAGGCGACCGCTTCGGCGAAGGGTCCAAGCAGGCCAACTCGGTGATGTTCCTCATCGGCCAGCTGCTGACCAGCGGCAGCCGCCTCTTCATCGCCGCCATCGCCATCAGCGTCATCGCCTTCGGCAGCATACAGTTCCAGTTCATGGTCTGGAGCATCATAATCCTCGGCGTCGTGTCCACTTTCTACACTATGATGGGCGGCATCAAGGGCCTGCTCTACATCGACACCTTCCAGACGCTGCTGATGATCTTCACCGGTGTGGTGGGCCTCGTGCTCGTGGCCTGCGACCTGGGCGGCATCAGTCTCCGGGAGGTCTGGGAGACCCTGACCACGAACGGAATGGTCAAGTCTCCTGCGGCCGCAGGCGTGGCCCCCGGCATTGCCGCGGACGGCACCCTGACCGGCTGGGTCCCGGGCAGCAAGGTCCAGATGTTCGACCCCAGCATCGACTTCAGCAAGCCCTACACCATCATCGGAGGAATGATAGGAGTGGCGTTCTTCAAGATAGCCCAGTACACCACCGACCAGGAGTTCGTGCAGCGCCAGCTCGCCTGCAAGGACGTCAAGAAAGCCGGTTCGTCCCTGGTGGCCTCCCAGCTGCTCGCCCTCCCCGTGGTGCTTATCTTCCTCTGTATCGGACTCTTGCTCTATGTGAAGTACATCCACGATCCGCAGGCGGACGGGGCCCTCAGCGCGGCATTCTTCACCGACGCGCGCGACGTGTTCCCTCAGTATATCAAGAATCACATTCCCGTGGGAGTGCGCGGCCTGATGATCACCGGCCTGCTCGCAGCGGCCCTTTCGAGCTTCAACTCCGCCATCAATTCGATGGCCTCAAGCTTCGTTGCCGACCTGTATCTTCCGCTGCGCGCCAGGCGCGGCAAGGCCGTCAAGAGCGACAAGGACCAGATTGCCTCCTCCCGCTGGATGGTGGGCCTCATGGGTATGTGCCTCACCGGCTTCGCCATCGTGACCTGCGTGATGCAGCAGAGCAGCGGCCTCAATCTTGTGGACTTCGCCACCGGCATCATGTGCTTCGCCTATGCCGGTATGATAGGTGTCTTCCTGACCGCCATTTTCACCAAACGCGGCAACAAGGCCAGCGTGCTGGCAGCCCTCGTGGTCGGCGCCCTCATAATCATCCCGCTGATGTTCCAGAAGGAGTTCTTCGGCCAGTCCTACATCGCCTGGACCTGGTGGTGCCCCATCGGCGGACTCGTGTCCACTCTTGTATGTATGCTCGGTAAACCTAAGACTGTAAAATGAAAAGAATCATCATTTCAGCCGCGTGCCTGCTGGCCTCCGCGCTCGCCTTTGCAGGCAATGTCAGGGGCCGCGTCATCTGTGAGGGCCTGCCCGTGCAGGGAGTACCCGTGTCCGACGGCGCCTCCATCGTGCTCACCGACGCCTCCGGCCGCTACGACCTGGAGTCGGACAAGAGCGACGGATCCGTGTTCATAATCACTCCATCCGGATTCATCGCCCGCACCCTGGACGGCTTGCGCCCCGGCTTCTGGCAGCCGCTCTATCTCCCTGCCACCCAGGAAGAAGTCCACGATTTCGTGCTTGAAAAGCAGGACCAGCGCCGCTACACGATGCTCATGCTTGCCGACCTCCACCTCACCAACGACCCCGACCGCCAGGATCTGCGCCGCTTCAGGGAAGAGGTCCTGCCCTGCATTCGTGAGCAAGCCGCCAGGGCCGCGTCCAAAGGCCCCGTGTACACCGTCAACCTCGGCGACACCACCCACGACGTCTATTGGGGCGAAATGGGGTTCAACGAGTTCGACGGCCTGCGCTATCTCCAGGACCTGCCGTATCCCACGCCCTTCTACAGCATCATGGGCAACCACGACCACGATCCTTCCGTCGTGGGCGAGGATGTGGACAGGCGGGCCGGCTGGCTCAACCGCGACTGCTGGGGCCCCGGAGCCTATTCCGTGAACATAGGCGGCGACCACTGGGTGTTCCTGGACAACATTTTCTACATCAACGTGGAGGGCAAGGGGAAGAAGGCCCCGGGCGTCAAGGGCGACCGCAGCTATAAGTCCAAACTCACCGCCCGCCAGATCGAGTGGCTTGCCGCCGATCTCGCCCTCGTGGACAAGGATGCCCGCATCTACATATGCACCCACGCTCCCGTGCTCTACACGGGCGGCAAAAACGGCCTGCTGATGCCGCAGTCGCAGGTGGAACGCATTGCGGCCCTCTGCGCCCCGTTCCGGCACGACGTGACGGTCTTCTCCGGCCACATCCACCGCAACGACATCTGCGACCATCCGGACTTCCCGCGCATCCACCAGCGCTCGCTTCCGGCCACCTCCGGAATAATGTGGACCACCCCCGTGGGCTGGCCGCTCTACGGCAATGAAGGCTCGGATGCCGGCTTCTGGGTGGGTGAATTCGAAGCTGGAGAGGCCCCGCGCTACCGTCTGGAGACTTATCTCTACGGCGAAAAGTACTGCCGCATCTACGACCTGAACGAGGTCGGCAAGGCCTACCGCTCGAGCGAAGGCATCAAGAAAATGAAGGAACTATACAGCGGCGGCTCACGCCTGGACTATGGCGACAAGAAATGGCGCGACTATGTGTTCCTGAACTACTGGGGCTGGGAGCCCGGAGATTCTGTGCAGATACTGGAAAAGAACCGCAGCCTCAAGGTGGAGGCCACCCGCTATGAAGATCCGGCGAAGACCTTCGCCTATGAGCTTCCCCGTATCATGAACCCCTACAAGCATAGTACGCCAAAGCCCAAGGACAACACTTTCCATATGTTCGTGGCCAGGGCCTCGTTCGCCAAATCACCTGTGACGGTGCGCATCTACGCTTCCGACGGCCGTCTGAAGTTCGAGAAGACCGTCCAGCGGCCGATAGCGTTCGATCCGTCGGAGCCGGAGGAATGAATTAAAAAATCAGGGGCGTCCGGACGGGCGCCCCTGACTGGTATCGGAAGGTTAGAATTACTTCCTGTCTTCGCCACGACGTCCGCCACGACGGTCGCCACGGCCACGACGGTCACCACCACGGCGGTCTCCGCGAGGAGCGCCGGCGGCCTGTGCGTTGGCTGCTGCGAGAGCGGCGGGGGTCAGGTCCTGACGGCCGTACTTCTCACCGTTGCAGATCCACACCTTGATACCGAGGGTACCGACTTTGGTGTTGGCCACTGCAAGGGCGTAGTCGATGTCTGCGCGGAAGGTGTGCAGAGGGGTACGACCCTCTTTGAACATCTCGCTGCGAGCCATTTCAGCGCCACCGACACGGCCTGCGATCTGGATCTTGATGCCCTCTGCACCGACACGCATGGTGTTGGCGATGGCCATCTTGATGGCGCGGCGATAGCTCACGCGGCCCTCGATCTGACGGGCGATGGAGTCTGCCACGATGTGGGCGTCAACCTCGGGGCGCTTGACCTCGTAGATGTTGATCTGGATGTCCTTGCTCGTGACTTTCTTGAGTTCTTCCTTGAGTTTGTCAACCTCGGTGCCGCCCTTGCCGATGATGAAACCGGGGCGTGCGGCGTAGATGGTCACGGTAATGAGCTTCAGTGTGCGCTCGATGACAATCTTGCTGAGGCTGGCCTTGGCAAGGCGGTTGCCGAGATATTCGCGGATCTTGTAGTCTTCAGCGATCTTCTCTGCATAGTTGCCACCACACCAGTTGGAGTCCCAACCACGGGTGATACCGATTCTGTTGCTGATAGGATTAGTTTTCTGTCCCATATTACTTATTCTCCACTGGTTGTTTTACATCGAGGATCACGGTCACGTGGTTCGAACGCTTGCGGATGCGGCCGGCGCGGCCCTGAGGGCAGGGACGGATGCGTTTCAGCGTGCGACCTTCGTCGACCATGATGGTCTTGACATAGACGTTGCCGTTGTCCAGCTCCTTGGCCTGATCCTGGTTCTTGGCTTCCCAGTTCGCAATTGCGCTGCGGAGAAGCTTCTCCAGGCGGATGGATGCCTCACGCTTGCTGAACTTGAGCAGGTCGAGGGCGAGGTTGACCTCCTTGCCGCGGATGGTGTCTGCTACCAGACGCATCTTGCGGGGGGAAGTGGGGACGTCATTCAGCTTGGCAACAGCTGTAACCTTCTTAGCCTCCTTGAGGCTTTCGGCCATAAGTCTTTTACGCTTTCCCATAGTGATTACTTCTTATTGTTACCTGAATGACCCTTGAATGTGCGGGTGGGGGCGAACTCGCCGAGCTTGTGGCCGACCATCTGCTCAGTAACGTAAACAGGAATAAACTTGTTTCCATTATGAACGGCGATTGTGTGGCCGATGAAGTCCGGGGAGATCATGCTGGCACGAGACCAGGTCTTGACCACCTCTTTCTTCTTGCTACCATCATTCATAGCAAGAACTCTTTTCTCCAGGGCTTCCTGGATGTACGGTCCTTTTTTAAGTGAACGACTCATAATCTCTTACTTGTTTTATTCCGTTATTTCTTTCTTCTCTCAATGATGAACTTGTTGGACGCAGCCTTCGGGTTGCGGGTCTTGTAGCCCTTTGCAGGCAGACCCTTGCGCGAACGGGGATGTCCGCCGGATGCACGTCCTTCGCCACCACCCATCGGGTGATCGACAGGGTTCATAACGACACCACGGTTGTGGGGGCGCTTGCCGAGCCAGCGGCGGCGGCCAGCCTTGCCATGGGATTCGAGATTGTGGTCGGTGTTGGACACCACGCCCACGGTGGCGCGGCAGCTGACGAGGACCATGCGGGTCTCGCCGGAGGGCAGACGCAGGACTGCGTGGTTGCCTTCGCGGGCTGCGAGCTGAGCGGAAGTACCGGCGGAACGGGCCATAGCGGCGCCCTGGCCGGGACGGAGCTCGATGTTGTGGACGAGGGTACCGACAGGAATTTCAGAAAGAGGGAGAGCGTTACCGACCTCGGGAGCGACGCCGCTGCCGGAGGCGATGACCTGTCCCACCTTGAGACCGTCGGGGGCGATGATATAACGCTTCTCGCCATCCTCATACTGCACGAGGGCGATGCGGGCGCTGCGGTTCGGATCATACTCGATGGTCAGAACGGTTGCGGTGCACTCATCCTTGGAGCGGAGGAAGTCGATGATACGGTACATTCTCTTGTGGCCGCCGCCGATGTAGCGGACGGTCATCTGGCCGGTGTTGTTGCGGCCGCCAGTGCTCTTGAGGGGCTCAAGCAATGATTTCTGGGGCTTCCTGGTGGTGATTTCGCTGAAAGCGCTGATCACTTTGTTCCTTTGACCGGGAGTAACCGGTTTGTATTTCTTAACTGCCATAGCTTGATCCTCCCTTAAATATTAGCGTAGAAGTCGATCTTGTCTTCACCGGCAAGCGTGATGTACGCCTTCTTGAAGTGGTTGGCGCGTCCGCGGAGAAGGCCGGCCTTGGTGTAGCGGCTCTTCCTCTTGCCATGGTAATTGACTGTGTTGACATCTGCCACGGAGACATTGTACATCTTCTCCACGGCGTCCTTTATCTGAAGCTTGTTGGCCTTACGATCAACGATAAAGCCGTAACGGTTCAACTTTTCGCCCTGAGCCGTCAACTTCTCTGTAACGATTGGCTTAATAATGATTCCCATCTTCTTGTGCTTTTAGGCTCTCTCCGAGAGGATGTCCTGCACGCCGTCGATGAGCACCAGGGAATTGGCGTTCATGATTGCGTAGGTGTTGATCTCGTCAACGGTGATGACGTTGACCTGCTGGAGATTGCGGGATGAAAGGAAAATATTGTCGGAGTTCTGGGGAAGCACGATGAGGACCTTGCGGTCGCCGGCCTTGATGGCCTTCATGATTCCGAGGAGCTCCTTGGTCTTGGGGGCCTCCATCTTGAAGGGCTCGAGCATGATGATGGCGTTCTCCTGAGCCTTGTAGCTGAGAGCGGAGAAGCGGGCAAGCTTCTTGACCTTCTTGTTGAGCTTGTTGTGGTAGAAACGGGGCACGGGGCCGAACACGCGACCGCCACCGACGAAGATATTGGCCTTACGTGAACCGTGACGTGCGCCGCCGCCGCCCTTCTGGCGACCGAGCTTCTTTGTGCTGAAGGCTGTCTCGCTGCGGTCCTTGGTCTTGGCATTGCCATGACGCTGGTTGGCAAGGTACTGAACTACATCCAGATAGATGGCGTGGTCGTTCGGGGTGATGCCGAAAACCTTCTCGTCGAGAGTGACGTTCTTCCCGGACTGGGTACCGTCGATTTTCAATACTGCAAGTTCCATACTCTTAAGCCTCCACTAATACATAAGAACCTCTGGCTCCGGGGACGGAACCTTTAACTACGATGATGTTGTTCTCGGGGAGAATCTTGACAACCTTGAGGTTGAACACCTTCACACGGGCGTTGCCCATGTGGCCGGCCATGCGCATACCGGGAAGTACGCGGGAAGGCCATGAGGATGCTCCCATGGAACCGGGGTGACGAAGACGGTTGTGCTGACCGTGGGTCTTGCCGCCGACTCCTGCGAAGCCGTGGCGGTGCACAACGCCCTGGAAACCCTTACCTTTAGAGGTGCCGACCACGTCCACGAAGGGGACCTCAGCCTTGAGGATATCCTCAACGGTGAGAACGTCGCCAAGCTTGAGCTCCCTGCTGTAGTCAGCGGGGAATTCCACGAGCTTGCGCTTGGGAGTGGTACCGGCCTTTTTGAAATGCCCCATCAGAGGCGCGCTGGCGTGCTTTTCGGAGATTTCGTCATAGGCAAGCTGCACTGCTTCGTAACCGTCGGTCTCGACAGTGCGGATTTGCGTGACTACGCACGGACCAGCCTCGATAACAGTGCACGGTATGTTCTTACCGTCGGCACTGAAAACGGAAGTCATTCCGATTTTTTTTCCAATTAATCCAGGCATTGGTTTTGTTAATTAATTGATAATAAATAAATTAGTCTCCGCATCACAATTTTGCGGGCTGCAAAGATACAACTAATTTTTTGATTTACAAAATATTACCGAATCTGTGGAAAAATATTTATTTTTGTGGTATGAAAAAACTCACGCAAGATTGTATCGACTGGATACGGGGCTGGTTCGACGCCAACGGCCCCGCCTGCACCGCTGTGCTCGGGATGAGCGGCGGTAAAGACAGCACCATAGCGGCGGCCCTCTGCGCCCGCGCCCTCGGCCCGGAACGCGTCGTGGGAATAGCCATGCCCGCAGAAGGCCAGAGTCTTAATGAGGCCGACGAAATCTGCCGCTATCTCGGCATCCGTTACCTCTGCCTGCCGATAGGCCGCATCGAGGCCGAATGCGACGCCCTGGGCGCCCTGATGCCCGGCGGCGAATTCTCCCTGCAGAGCATCCAGAACATCCCGCCCCGCATACGTATGACCGTGCTCTACGCCGCGGCGCAGTCTCTAAACGGCATGGTGGCCAACACCTGCAACCACAGCGAAGACTACATCGGCTACGCCACCCTCTACGGCGACGCCGCCGGCTCTTTCTCGCCCCTGGGCGGCCTCGTGGTGCGCGAGGTGCTTGAAATCGGCGACGACCTTGGTCTCCCCCGGAAGTGGGTTCACAAGACCCCCGACGACGGCCTTCCCGGCTCCTGCCCCGACGAGGTCAAGTTCGGATTCTCCTACGCCACCCTCGACCGCTACATCCGCGAGGGCGTCTGCGAAGATCCGGAAATCAAGGAGAAGATAGACCGGATGCACCGCCGCAACCTCTTCAAGACAGAGATACTCCATATCCCCACATTCATTCCGTCCCTATGAACCTTTACGCCGACAGAATTGCCTCCCTGCGCGCCCTGATGCGTGCCAGGGACTGGGACGCGGTGGTCCTCACGGGCTCCGACCCCCACGGCAGCGAGTATCCGGCCGAGCGTTACAAGCAGATCCAGTGGCTCACCGGATTCACCGGGGAGGCGGCCGACCTCGTCGTCACCGCCGACCACGCTGGCCTGTGGACCGACACCCGCTATTTCATCCAGGCCAACGCCCAGCTTGCAGGCACCGGGGTGGAACTGCACAAGACGCGCGTCCCGGAGCAGGTCCTGATTCCCGAGTGGCTCGGGGCGTACTTCTCCGGCCAGAGGGACCCCGTCATCGCCATCGACGGCGCCACCGCCGGGTGCTCGTTCGTTGAAGACATCCTGGCGGCGTTCGGCGAGCCTCCCACCGTTGTCAGTTCTCCCGATTTCATCAACCTGCTGTGGCATGACCGCCCCGGCATACCGCAGACTTCCGTCTTTACGGTCGATCCCGGCGTGCCCCGGGAGGAAAAAATCGCCATGCTGAGGGACTTCTGCGAGGGCAGGGGAGCCGGCGGCATCCTTCTCACCTCCCTTGACGACATCGCCTGGACGCTCAACGTGCGCGCGTCCGACATCGAATATAACCCGTTGGTCATCAGCTATCTGCTCGTTACGCCGGATGCCGTTTCCTGGTTCGTCCTGAAGGACAGCGTGGAGGATCCCGAATCCGAAAGGACCTTCGAACTCCTTGCCTCCGAGGGCATCGCGCTCGAGCCTTACGATTCCGTCGACGAGGCGCTTGCCGACTGCTCCGGGATGCTTCTGTGCGCCGACCCTTCGAGCCTAAACTGGCAGCTGAAGTCCGTGCTGGACGGCTCCGGGGTGCGTCTCGACTGCTGCAAGTCGCCGGTCGCGCTCGCCAAGGCCGTCAAGAATCCGGTTGAAATAGAAGGAATGCGTCAGGCGCATGTGCGTGACGGCGTCGCCATGGTGCGTTTCCTGCATTGGCTCGAAAGGTCCGTCAAGGCCGACAGGGCCGTGTCCGAGTGGGATGCGTCCGTCCGCCTGAGGGAGTTCCGTTCCGAGGGTGACGGATACATCGGCGACAGTTTCGAAACGATATCGGCATACGGCCCCGGCGCCGCCCTGCCGCATTATGTCACCCCGCGTGACGGGGCTCCGATGCTGGAACAGTCGGGCCTGTACCTTTGCGATTCCGGCGGACAGTACCTTGACGGCACCACCGACATCACCCGTACGGTACCCCTTGGAGAATGCACCCCGCTCGAGCGCGAGGATTATACCGCGGTGCTCAAAGGACACATCGACCTGGCGATGGCGGTGTTCCCCGAGGGCACGCCCGGATGCCGCATCGACGCCCTTGCCCGCGAGCCCCTGTGGCGCCTGCAGCGCAATTTCGGCCACGGCACCGGGCACGGCGTAGGCTGGTTCCTCGGCGTGCACGAGGGCCCTCAGGACGTCCGGCAGAACCTCAATCCGGAGCCCCTGCGTGCCGGAATGATCATCTCCGACGAACCCGGCATCTACCGGGAGGGGATGCATGGCGTGCGCCACGAGAACCTGCTGCTCTGCGTTGATGCGGGAGATAACGAATTCGGCCGCTGGCTGGCGTTCGAGCCGCTTACGCTCTGTCCGTTCGACCTCTCCGCTGTCGATGTGGATATGCTTGACGCCGCCGAGACCGAATGGCTCGACGCCTATCATCAGAAAGTATATGATACCCTGTCCCCGCTGCTTGATGAAGAAACGGCCCGATGGTTGCAGGGGAAGTGCCGGAAAATTGCTAACTTTGCATGATTATGGAAAGAGAAGATCCCCTTGAAAGGCTTGAACGCCGCGAACGCGAGCGCAAGCAGAACGGCGGCCCCAAGGCCGTCATGACAGCAATGATAATAGTAGCGGTCCTGCTGGGCGCCGCCCTGGCATACGTGCTCTGGCAGAAGAACTCCCTGGTCGGCGAACTGGAGAAGGACAAGGAAGCCCTTACCGAACAGATCGTCGCACTGCAGACCGACTACGAGAACCTTTCGTCCGATTACGACACCATCAACCTCCAGCTGGATTCGTCCCGCGAGGAGGTCGCGCAGCTGGTCGACCGCATCAAGAAGACGGAGGCCACCAACCGCGCCAAGATGCGCCAGTACGAGAAGGAACTCGGCACGCTGCGTACGATCATGCGCGGCTACATCGTCCAGATTGATTCGCTCAACCAGCTCAACCACAAGCTCACGCTTGATGCCGCCGCCGCCCGCCGCGACGCCGCCGAGCACCGCCGTCTCAACGAGCAGCTCACCGCGCAGGTCGAGGATCTCACCGGCAAGGTGACCACCGGCTCCATCATCAAGGCCCGCGGCCTCCGCCTCGAGGGCTTCAACAGCGCCGGCAAGGTCATCGACCGCAGCCGCAACGTAGTCCGCCTGATGGCCACCCTCAGCCTCGTCGAGAACGCCCTCGCCGAACCGGGCCCCGTGCGGGTTTACCTCCGCGTGAAGGATCCTTCCGGCAACCTGCTCAGCGACGGCAAGGGAGCTACGTTCTCCTATGGCGGCGAGGTGCTTCAGGCCACGGCTTCCCGTGAGGTCGATTACGAAGGCCAGGAGGTCGAGCTCAGCATCTACGTCAACAACATCCCTGCTTTCGAGAAAGGAATCTATTCCTGCGAGGCTTATACCGAGCAGGCCCGTCTGGGATCCGCCGAGCTGATGCTCCGCTGATGGTTTACGTCCATTTTCCGTTCTGCAGGAGTTTCTGCAAGTATTGCGGGTTCTATTCCGAACTCGCTGCTCCGGGGGAGGATTTCGTCCGTGCTGTTTGTGCGGAGATTGAGTCCAGACGGGGAGAAATCGAGGCTTCGGCCGCTGTAGATACGCTTTATTACGGAGGCGGCACCCCATCGGTGCTGCCTTTGGAGTATCTTGGGAGGATTGCCGACGCTTGCGGAGGCCGCAGGTGGCGGGAATGGACGGTCGAGGTCAATCCGGATGATATTACACCGGAGTATGCCCGTGGGCTTAAGGCGCTGGGCGTCAACCGGGTGAGCATGGGGGTGCAGTCGCTGGACGACGGCGTCCTGCGCTGGATGGGGCGCCGGCACGACGCCGACGGCGCGCGGAGGGCGTTCCGGCTTTTGCGCGAGGCGGGATTCGACAATATCAGCGTGGATATAATTTTCGGTATCAACGGGTTCGACTTCAAGGTGCTGGAGGGTACCGTGCGCGAGATTCTCTCCTGGAGGCCGGAGCATATTTCCGCCTATCAGCTTTCCATCGACGACGACAGCGAACTTCGGCAACTGAACAAAGTCGGCAAGTATAACGAACTGGACGACGACCTCTGTCTGGAGCAGTATTCCTTCATCTGCTCCGCCCTGGCAGGTGCAGGTTACAATCATTACGAAATATCCAACTGGGCCCGGCCGGGATACCATGCGGTGCACAACTCCGCTTACTGGGCGCGCGTGCCGTACGTGGGGATCGGTCCGGCCGCACACTCGTTGCGCCAGCCTTTCGCCGGGTCGGCCTCGGCCTGTGCCGCCAGGACCTGGAATTCCGACTCCATAACCAGTTGGTACAGTGCCGGCGAGGACCTTACGGAACGCGAAATCTGGGAGGAACGGATTATGCTCGGCCTCCGCACCGCGGACGGTATCCCCTCCGGACTGGTTTACAACCGTCCCCCGGAAGTCGAAGACAATTACACCCCCGGCGAGTACATCCCCGATCCGCAGAAGTACATCGACAGGCTCGTCCCCTCCCTTGTCCCCGGCAACCTCCGCATCCCGGAGGACCTCTGGTTCATCGCCGACGACATCATCTCCGGCATCATCGCTTAGCCCGTGAGGCTTCTCGTGCTTGCTGCCCGGACCACCAATTGGAGCCGTCGAATGTAACTGTTTTATACTTAGGTGGTTCCTTATAATCGTCCGGGCGTTTTGACCCGGACGATTTTTTGTAAATGGCTGAAGGTTAAATATTTCCATTCGACGCCTTGATGAGAGGTGTGTGCAGGAACTTTGCGATTTGCTCCGGCAGGGCGTCGGAAATCCTTAAAAGATCAAGAAAGACTTCATATTTCTTTTCGGGAGAGAATGAAAGCATTTCGTGGATATCTTTTAGCCTGTACTTCTTAATAATGTATGATGACATAGTTGAGTAATGTGCATCGGACCGTCCTACCGACACTTCATTCAGCTCGTATTCGTTTCCTGTTGTAACGTGCATGGCGGAAATCATTTTCGCAAAGGATCCGAAGAAGCGTATGGCGTAACCGTAGTCGATAACATTGTAGGTACTGATGATGAAATCTGTCAATTGCATCCTTTCCTCCATTGTCAGCGGAGCAGACAGCCTTTTGAGCATGGCATAAGTCATCGGTTTATTGGCCTTGAATTGCGATTTGATTTCTTTTACGGCTTTCTGCATCGGCCATCGGGCTTCCCGGATGACCAGTTTTTCAGAAAAGGGGTTCTTTGAATCAGCATATGCGAGGAAGTTCCATCTGAAATCCTCGGCCTTTTGCGTAAGTTTCCTTTCAACGGGGTTGTTGCCCACATAAATCAGATTGGTTCGGGCTTTCTTGTCTCCAATCTTAGGGGCGCTTCCGAAGGGGCTTTCCATTACGGACCCGGTCAGATGACCCCATTCGTTCCAATCTCTCGAGAAGCCTGAATTGGTTTCCCGCTTGAACTTCTCCAACTGCTCAGGACGCTGCGCGATTATCGTATCGTGAATGTGGTCCGGCATTTGGCAAAGGCTCAGGACCCGTATGCCATATTTCCTGGCAACGATGCAATAACGAGTGAAATGGACCAGATGGTCGCTGTGGGAATAAAACAGCAGACCGCCATCTGCGGACCTTTGATAGCAATGAGTGACAATGTCTCTGATAAATCTCCGACGCTTCATACTTCGCACAAAGTTTAAGTTTCGTCTGCTAATGTCGATATCTTTTTCGATAAATGCAATAGGCAGAACGCAGGTAATCTACAATCGCCGTCGAATGTAATCAGGTGATCTTCAGTGTATTACAAAAAATCGTCCGGGTCAAAACGCCCGGACGATTTTTTGCAACAAGTTGGCAGTCAAAGTGTTCCATTCGACGGGACTTGTTGCGTTTTTTTCTTACCTTCGTGCCATGGTAAAGAATGTCGGTATTATCGGAGCGGGGCACATCGCGGAAAAGGCGGCCACGACGCTCGCAGCAATGGACGATATGTGCTGCCTTGCCATCGGCTCCAGGGCGATTGAAAAGGCGCAGGACTTTGCGGAGCGGTTTGGGATTGAACGTCCGTACGGCTCATATCAGGAAGTCTTTTCCGATCCTGATGTCGACCTTGTTTATATCGCCCTACCCCATTCCTGCCATTTTGCCGCTGCAAGTGAAGCAATCCTTGCCGGCAAGCCATGCCTGGTGGAGAAGAGTTTCATGATGAATTCCGCAGAGGCGGCTGCCATAATCGCCCTTGCCCGCGAAAAAGGTGTCTTTATTGCTGAAGCGATGTGGCCGAGGTATATGCCCGTCAGGCAGATTGGCCGCGAACTTCTGGCGTCGGGAGTCATAGGTCAGCCGCGTATGGTAAATGCAACGCTTGCCTACGAAGTGTCTGCCAAAGAGCGCGTCCTGAAGCCCGAACTTGGCGGCGGGGCATTGCTGGACCTGGGCGTTTACCTTCTCAATTTCGTAAGAATGTATTGTGACAGTCCGGTTGAACGTATCAATACCACCTGCGTATTGGCTGATACGGGCGTCGATGCCACCGAGGATATTACCATGATTCTATCCGACGGCACGATGGCATCCCTGTAGGCCTCGG
>JAEEGG010008540.1_pt1 | contig 23211 bp, 10 predicted proteins | sample 9134161 | NCBI WGS metagenome assembly JAEEGG01 (sample SAMN16246543, study PRJNA631951) | gut metagenome | biome: gut microbiome; feature: rumen; material: CR-attached | host: Bos | place: Iran: Karaj | collected 2018-10
TGACGGTGCAGCGCAAGTTCCCGCGCCTGAACGGTCTGCTCGACTGGCGCCGTGTGTGGCGTTTCAAGGGCGCCGGACGCTACTTCAAGGTGAGCCGTGACATCTTTGTGCGCAGTTTCCTGCTGATGACCGTCAGCCTGGCGTTCGTCTCCATCGGAGCCCGCAGCGGCGACCTCATCCTTGCCGTTAATGCCTTGATTCTTCAACTTTTTACCCTCTACAGCCACTTCATGGACGGCATCGCCTTTGCTGGGGAGGCCGTTGTGGGCAAGTATTACGGCATGGGCGACATGGGGCGCATGAGGCGTTGCGTGCGCCTGCTGTTCGGTTGGGGACTGGGTGTGGCAGCCGTCTTCACTTTGGTTTACTCGTTCCCGCGGGTGGCCTTTTGGCTGCTGACCGATCAGCAGAGCGTCATTGAGGCCGCCATGGACTACCGCGTGTGGTGCGCGCTGATTCCTGCTGCCGGCATGGCCGCTTTCGTTTGGGACGGTGTGTTCATCAGCCTGACGCGATCGATGGGCATGCTCATTTCGGCATTCATCTCCTGGACGCTGTTTTTCATCATCTACTGGATTACCCCCGAGGCATGGGGTAACAACCGCCTGTGGATCGCCTACCTGAGTTTCCTCGCCCTGCGCGGCATCATCCAGACCATCCTCTACAGCGGCTACCTGCGCCACGGCGTGTTGGAACGCTAAAACATACTCCTTCGGTTCCCTGCAAGGTTGATTATTAGCAACTTAGTTTGTATAAAACATGTAGAGACGCAAAATCTTGCGTCTCTAATCATGTGGCATTTGTTCCCGAGACGCAAGATTTTGCGTCTCTACTGTAATCAATTGAGCAGTTTGTCAATCAGGGCGGTGACGTCGGCGATGTTGATCTCGCTGTCGCCGTTCACGTCGGCGCAGAGGGTGCAGGTGGCATTGCCGTTGCTCAGTAGCATGTCAATCAGTGCCGTGACGTCGGCAATGTTCACGTCGCCGTCATGGTTCACGTCGCCGATGGCGTAGTTGTGCTCTTCCTTCATGTACCAGAAGCTGGCAGTGCCGTCCTTATTGATGACCATCTCGGTCACCGGCTTGCCCAGATAGCCGGCCTTGCCGGTGATGTTACCCATCTGGTCCATGTTGAGCACGGTGGCTGGCGAAGTCTCGTCGGTCAATGCGGTGCGGCCATATTGCGGCCATGTGTCGCCGCTCTCGCTGTATTTGCTCAGTTTGTTGTCGGCAGGCAGCAAGGTCACCAGCTGGATTTTGTCGTTGTTGGGTTTGTTGTTGGTCCAGTAGCTGGGGCTGTAGGTGATGTGGGTCACCAGGATGCCCGTGCCAGGCAGAGATCTGTCCCAACCGGTGCGCTGCCTGTTCTCAAAGATGAAATACTCGTTCTTGTTCACATCGCTCACGATGCACACTGCCTTGTCAGACTCCCTTGTCTTCTGGTTCCATGCGGGCAGGGTATAATAGGTATTGGGCTCGGGAGTGATATAATTGACCCATCCCATGAACACCTTTTCATAGGCCGAGTAACCCACGGGCGAGTAGCTGTCGTTGGCATAGCAGCCCAGGCACATGACGTCCCAGTTGCCCATGCCGTAGTTGTCGTTGTTGCCCGTGTCGTAGAGGTCGGGAAGTCCCAGGCAATGGCCAAACTCGTGGACGAAGGTGCCGATGCCGTCGATGGACTTGCCGTTATCGTTGCTGCCGTGTAACTCGTTGAACACGGCAAAGTGGTTGACGTAAGGGTCGCCAACATTGGGACTGAAGGCGCCATTGCCGCCGCGAGAGTAGTACTTGGCGGCATCCAGCGTCCAGTTGCAGGGCCAGATGGCCTCGGGGTGGTAACCCGATGCCTGGGCCTCGCCCACACCGGCAAAGATGACGATGACCACGTCGCAGTAGTAGTCATTGTTGGTGTCGTAGGGCTGGAACGACACGCCGTCGGCAGCTGCCAGCTGGCAGGCCTCGGTCACCAGCCAGCCGATGCCCTTGTCCTTGGTGCTGGAGGTGCGGCCGCCGTAATACTCGCGGTCCTGGGACAGGCTATAGATGCCATACACGTCAAACACGGGCTTGTACATGCCGTTGGACTGGTCGTGGAAGTACTGGCCCACGCTCTCGTGACCCGTGAGCATCGATTCGATGATCTGATCGGGGGTGTGATTGAACTTCTTGTCCTGAAACTCCACCAGAATGATGGGAATGCGGCGTTCGCCCAGGGCGGGCACATCGGCGGTGGCATTGCTGCCCGTGGCACCCAGCTTGCCCTTGGCATTGGGCATCTTGTAGGATTTGTGTGTCATGCCCAGGTGGCTGCGTTGGGCAGCGACAAAAGCTTTCTCGGTAGCCGTGCGTTGCTCGGGATTGTGGGCACGCATAGCCGTGAGTCCCGTCAGCGACGAGATGTAGTAGAAGTCGCCGTCAGCGCCGCGTTCGACAGCCAAGCCGTCGGTGGTGAGAAGGGCATTGTTAAAAGCATTGCCCACGGCCTGAATCTTCAAGGTGGTGCCATCGCTTTGGGTCATGGTGTGCCAGCCTGGCTTGGCGGGTACGGCAAGAGCCAATGCTGTGTAGCACAGCATTGTAAACAGGATAATAATGTACTTTCTCATCGAAACTGGTTTGATGGGGTTAGTGTTAAATTGATTATTCTGCAGATCGGTTGAAGATGCTACAAAACAATGAATGATAGAATAGTTAAGCAGTTAAACTGGGCGCAAAATTAGACATATAAATCCAATTTACCAAATAACTGAGCCTCAACCCTGCTGTTCACCTCCCATCCGCAGCATATAAACCAAGAGGCCTTGCCGTAATGATGGCTCGGTATGTTGACCGTGCTACGCACGGGAAATTAACCAAATCTTTTATTATAATTTGAGAAATTTCCCGCCCGCAGGGCGGTTATCTTCCGGCAATGAATTACGGCAAAGCCTCTAGTGTTGAATTGGTCGGTCGGTTACCTAGATCAGTTGCGGGTGAGCAGTTTGTCGATCAACTCGGTAACGTCGGTGATGCTCACTTTGCCGTCGCCGTCCACGTCGGCACAGATGACGCAGCACTCGCTGGCGCTGTTCAGCAGGTAGTCGATCAGGTCGGTGACATCGGTGATGGTCACCTTGCCGTCATGGTTCACGTCGCCCGTCGCGTAATCGTGTCCAATTCCGGTCAGGGTCACCTGCTGGACGTTGCTCCAGGGGCTCTCGGTGCCGTCGGCAAAGACGCTCTTTACCTTATATATAAAGGAGCCCTCGGCCTCGAGGTTGCGCACGGTGTAGAACTTGTCGGTGATGCCGGTGATCAGACGGTAGGTGGCGTCGCCGGTCTCGGTGGCCTTGTAGGAGAGCGCCGTCAGGTCGCCGGCATAGACGGTGACTTGACGGATGCTGCTGTAGTCGGTCAGCGACTGGATGGTGGCCTTATCCCAGTTGGCGCAGTCCAGCACGATGGTATATTCGGTCCAGGACTGGTTGAGGGTCAGCTCTTGGGAATCGATGCTGGTCGATACGCTGATTGTCGAGTTGTCGTAGTAATAGGATGCTGCCCTGATGACCACGGTCATCTTGTCGTACCCCGTCAAGTTATAGGCCGGAGTCGAGATGGTGCCCTCATAGGCGACAAGCAGCGCACCGCCATAGGCGCCCAGATAAGAGGTCGCCGACCATCCCTCGGGCAGGTAGTCACCATAGTTGCCGCTGATGTCGTCCAGGGCCTGGCCGTCCTCGGTCAGCACGTCGGGCACGTTGCTGAAGTCGGCTGTTTCCAGTAGGTCAACCACGGGTTTGGGGCTCACCTCCAGGGTGTAGCTGGCCACGTTCTGGGCGGGGGTGATGTCGGTCCAGTCGGCACGGAAGCCGGTCAGGCTGATGTAGGCTTCGTCGGCGGCCAGCATCACGGGGGCATAACCCTCGATCAGGCCATGGCCAGTAACGGGAATCACCACATCCTGGGCACTGGGGCTGCTCAACGTCAGCGTGGCGCTGTAGTCCTGGAGGGCGGCGGGAGTGAACGTCACGGTCACTTCCTTGCCGGTCGAGGCATCGGCACTGGTGATGACAGCCGTGTTCACGCTGAACACGCCGCTCGGGTCGTCGAGGGTAACCGAAATGTTGCCCGTCAATGCTTGGCCGAATACCTTGATGGTTTGATCCCCACTGGCGGTCATCATCACGTCACCACAGTCGATGGCATCGGCCGTCACGGTGATGGTGGGCGTGGTGACCGAGCCTTTCATGTACCAGAAGCTGGCTGTGCCGTCCTGATTGATGACCATGTCGGTCACGGGTTTGCCCAGGTAGCCTGCACGCCCAGTGATAGCGCCGCGGGAGTTCATGTTGAGCTTTGCGGCGGGTGTGGATGTGTCGGTGAACTCGGTCTTGCCATTCTGGGGCCACAGATCGGTGGCCTCGTCATAGTAGGACCAAGAGTTGTCGGCGTTCATCAGGGTCATCAGCTGGATGTCCTCATTATTGGGTGAATCGCCCCACCAGCGGTCGGCATTATAGGTAACATGGGTAATCATGATGCCTTCGCCAGGGGCATAGCGGTCCCAACCTTGTTTCTTGCGGTTCTCGAGAATGAAGAACTCGTTGCTGTTCAGGTCGCTCGTGATGCACAGGGCTTTGTCGGTCGAGGCGTTCTTCTGGTTCCACACGGGCAGGGTGTAGTAGGTGCCGGGATTGGGGGTGATCAGCTCAATCCAACCCATGAAATTCTTCTCGTAGGCCGAGTAGCCCGGCGGCGTGAAGCCGTCGTTGTTGTAGCAGCCCATGCACATGATGTCCCAGTCGCCCAGGCCGTAGTGGTCGCCGTCGCCCGTGTCGTAGAAGTCGGGCAGTCCCAGGCAGTGGCCGAACTCGTGGGCAAACGTGCCGATGCCGTCGATGGTGGTACCGTTATCGTTGCTGCCATACAACTCGTTGAACACGGCAAAGTTATCCACAATGGGGTCGCCGCTGCTAGGACGGAAGGCACCATTGCCGCCCGAGCCGTAATAGTATGCCGCCGACAGGCTCCAGTTGCAGGGCCAAACGGCCTCGGGATGGATCCACGAAGCCTGGGCCTCGCCCACGCCGGCATAGATGACGATGACCACGTCGCAGTAGTCGTCGTTGTTGGTGTCATAGGGCGAGAATGCCACACCGTCGGCTGTCGCCAGCTGGCAGGCCTCGGTCACCAGCCATCCCAGCCCCTTGTCATTGTCGTTGCCCTGGTGACCGCCGTAGTACTCGCGGTTCTGTGACAGGGTGTAAATGCCAAATACCTCAAAATCGGGCTCATACATGCCATTGGACTGGTCCCTGAAGTACTGACCCACGCTCTCGTTGCCCGTGAGCATGGCGTCGATGATGTCCTGGCGTGTGTTGTTGAACTTCTTGTCCTTGAACTCCACCAGGATGATGGGGATGCGGCGCTGCCCAAGGGCGGGAACGCCGGCTTCGGCATTGCTGCCGCCCACGCCCAGCTTGCCCTTCTCGCGCGGCATGATGTAGGGCTTGTTGGTCATGGTCAGGCTGCCGCGCTGCACGTTGATGAAGGCGTTTTCGCTGCCGCTGCGCTGGTCCACCTCGTGAGCGCGCATCGTGGTCAGGCCTGTCACAGACGAGATATAATAAAAGTCGCCGTCGCTGCCACGGGCTACCGTCAGCCCGTCTCGGGTCAGCAGGGCATTGTTGAAAGCGTTACCTGCGGCCTGCACCTGCAAGGTGGAGCCGTCGCTCTGGGTCACGGTGTGCCAGCCTGGTTTGGCGGGCACGGCCTGTGCGATAAGTCCCATGCACAGGCAAAACATCAAGATAAAGAGATTCTTATTCATGTCTGGTTCTCGTAAAAAAAGTTATATCCCGCAAATTTAGGCCAAAAACCGCAAATTACCAACTTCAGCAGGATAAAGGGGCTTTTCTTGGGCCATTACGGTCGCTGTGACGTCACCGTCAGGGCGGGGCAGGGGGTGTAACCCGGAACGGTGGCTCAGGGGACTGGAAAAGTGTTAAAAAATAACAACGGGGCAAAAAAAGCGGCCGATTTTTTGCCAGTTCGGCAACTTGCCGTAACTTTGCATAAAAATTGAATATAATTACCTTTTTCGAGGGGTCATTTTTGACTGGAAAGCGTAAATAAAGTTTAATCTAAATATTTGAATATCAATGGAATTACCATTTGCTGAATCTTGGAAAATCAAGATGATCGAGCCCCTGCGCAAGAGCACCCGTGCCGAGCGCGAGCAGTGGCTCAAAGAAGCCCACAACAACGTGTTCATGCTCAAGGCTGAGCAGGTTTACATCGACTGCCTGACCGACTCCGGTACCGGCGCGATGAGCGACCACCAGTGGGCCGAGATGATGCTGGGTGACGAGAGTTACGCCGGTGCCACCTCATTCTACAAGTTCGAGAGCGTGGTACAACGCATCTTCGGCTTCAAGTATGTCATCCCCACCCACCAGGGCCGTGCTGCCGAGAACGTGCTGTTCTCTTATCTGGTGAAGGAAGGCAACGTCATCCCCGGCAACGCCCACTTCGACACCACTAAGGGTCACATTGAGGCCCGCAAGGCCAAGGCCATCGATGTCACCATCGATGAGGCCAAGGACACCCAGCTCGAAATCCCCTTCAAGGGCAATGTATCGCTGGAGAAGCTGGAGAAGGTGCTTGAGGAGAACAAGGGTAACGTCCCCTTCATGGTACTGACCGTGACCAACAACACCGTTGGTGGCCAGCCCGTGTCGATGCAGAACATCAAGGACACCTGCGAACTGTGCCACAAGTATGGCGTGCCCGTAGTGATGGACAGCGCCCGCTTTGCCGAGAACTCCTACTTTATCAAGACCCGTGAGGAGGGCTACGCCGACAAGACCATCAAGGAGATTGCCCGCGAGATGTACTCCTACGTTGACGCCATGACCATGTCGGCCAAGAAGGACGGTGTTGTGAACATGGGCGGTTTCATCGCTACCAACCGCGAGGAGTGGTACGAAGGCGCTAAGCTGTTCTGCATCCCCTTCGAGGGCTTCATCACCTACGGTGGTATGAACGGCCGTGACCTGAACGCTCTGGCTGTCGGTCTGGACGAGAACACCGAGTTTGACATGCTTGAGACCCGCATCCACCAGGTTCAGTATCTGGCCAAGAAGCTCGACGAGTATGGCATTCCTTATCAGCGTCCCGTGGGCGGCCACGCCCTGTTCATCGACGCCGACAAGGTGCTGTGCAACGTTCCCAAGGAAGAGTTCCCCGCTCAGACCCTGACCTGCGAGCTCTACCTCGAGGCAGGCATCCGCGGTTGCGAGATCGGCTACATCCTGGCCGACCGTGACCCCGTGACCCGCGAGAACCGCTTCGGCGGCCTCGACCTGCTGCGTCTGTGCATCGCCCGCCGCGTTTACACCGACAACCACATGAACGTGATTGCCGCAGCCCTGAAGAACGTCTATGACCGCCGCAACGAGATCACCCGCGGTGTCGCCATCGAGTGGGAAGCTCCCCTGATGCGCCACTTCACCGTGAAGCTCAAGCGACTGGGCTAATCCATAAACCCAATACCATTAACAAGACCATGTTCCAAGTGATGGCGGGCAACCCCCGCCGTCACTTTTTTAGTTTTTGCCGTTTTACATCGCCTTTTGGATTTTTTTATTATTTTTGTGGTCCATTCAATTCGTGCAATGAGTCAAACTGTTAGAGCCATAGTGTGTGCCATTATCCTGATGACGGGAGCGGCAGTTCATGCCCCTGCCCAGTCGTGGGAGCACAGCAAGTGGCTCGACCAGCCCATCGACAGGCTGATGGAGATGGCTGGCAAGGACATTGCCGACGGCGGCAGGAAGGACACGGCGCTCATGTGCTACACCATCGTGGCCAACCGCTACGAGGCCTCCCTGTCGCGGGAGCAGCAGGTCATGTGCAAGGATGCCAACATGAGGCTGTGGTCGATCTATTTCTATGACTTCTACGACTATCCCAAGTGCTTTGACTGCTTGACGCGCGCCCTGGAGATCGCCACCGATGCGGGCATCGAGGACGCTAACATTTACCTGGGCTTCGGCTGCATGTACCAGACCATCTCGGAGGAATGCAAGGACTACGAACTGGGCACCACGGCCTTCAAGTATTACCAAAAGGCGCTCGAAACCGGCCTGAAGACGCATGACGACGAGCATACCGACATGGCCTGCACCGACGTGCTGTCGATGGCCTATGCCCAGGGCGGCCTCGACCAGATCAACGGCGTGTGGAGCAATTACCTGCAGCTGCCCGAGGACAACAAGACACAGGTGCTGCGTCGTTACAACAAGCTGCTTTTCCAAGCCCTCAAGAGCATAGAACAAAAGCAATTTGACAAGGCCATCGCATTGTATGACAAACAGTTGCAGCTCATCGACACCACGCAGTATTCCCGCCTGATCTATTTCACCCACGTGGAGAAGGCCAAGGTCCATGCCATGCAGGGCGATTACCGCAGTGCCATCGACGCGTTGAAGCAGTCGGAGCGCATCGCCGTTGACCTGGAGATGAAGGACTGCAAACTGGAGGTGTACGGCATGCTGGCGCAGTACTACCAGCAGCTGGGCGACCGCGCGTTGCGCGAGCATTATTATGACCGCTACACCATGCTCAAGGACACGTTGACCAACTACCAGCAGCTGGCCAGTGTCAACGAGATGGAATTCCGTAACGAGCTCAAGGGAATGGAGCAGGAGATGACCGACATCAAGCGCCACCGCGAGGTGATGAGCTATGTCACCATGGTGTCGCTGGGCTTCCTGCTGGCATTGCTGGTGCTGCTCTATCTCGTGTACCGCAAGAACGGCGAGCTCACCCGCTCCAACCAGTTGCTGTATCAAAAAAATGTGGAGATGCTGAGGGCCGAAGAGGAGGAGCGCCGCATGCGCCGCCAGTTGCAGGACAAGGAGGTGCTGGCCACCGATGCCGACGGTGACGTCAAGTACAAGAGCAGCCACCTGACCGACGAGGACAAGGAGCAGTTGCTGGCGCGCATCATCCAGGTGATGGACACCAGCGATGAGATTTTCTCGCCTGATTTCTCGCTGGAACGGCTGGCGATGCTCTCGGGCTCAAAATATAAATATGTGTCACAGGTCATCAACGAGTACTATGAGCAAAACTTCAACAACTTCCTGAACTCCTACCGCATCAAGGAAGCCTGCAAGCGCATGAGTGATCTGGAGAACTATGGCAACTATACCATCGAGGCCATCAGCGAGAGCGTCGGTTTCAAGTCCCGATCGACGTTTGTGGCCTCGTTCAAGCGCATCACCGGACTGACGCCCTCGCAATACCAACGCATGGCTCGAGAAGAGGCTCATGCCTGAAAAATGCCGATGAAATGGCGCAAAATGCTGTTCGAAAGTACCATTTTCGGGCATTTTTTGTGTAAATTGCCGAAATCTGAACATCTTGCCGAAGGCCACCTCACCGTTTCACGTGACATTTTTTGTATTTTTGCGATGAGATATTATCCGATGTCGTGCTTGTCACATGCTGGTGCGGCACTAATTAATCACCATTAAAAAATTTTTTGGAGAATGAGAAGACTAACCTTACTCGCGATGCTCGCGCTGGTGACCTTGATGGCATCGGCCGCCGAGCAGAACACGGCCTACACGGCGGCGCCCAAGTCGATCAAGCAGGTCGTGCAAACCCCTCAGAGGGCCAAGATGCTCTCAAAACGTGAGGCCACATCTAGGAAAAAGGCGCCCAGTGCCGACCAGTTCCAGGGAATGACCATGTACGTCAACCTGACCAATTCCGATGCCTGGGCTGGCACCAGCATCGGTTCAGTGCCCTATGGCATCTACTCCTATCAAATTGGCGGCGGTGCCGGTTTCCAGGCCCTTGCCACCGACTTGCGCTATGACTTCATGGCTAGCGCCATGGGTCGTGACCAGCTGGTTGGTGCCAGGCCCATGGAGCTGTTCGGCTCGCTCAACGGTGTTGAGTACAACGGCCTGAGCAAGAACGGTTTCGGTGAACTGTGGTCACAGGTCTATCAGTCGGTGGATTACAGTTTCATCCCGTCGGTAATGGCCTATGACGTGACTAGCGACATCATTTACTCGATTCAGTACAACAGCGACCTGACGGGCCTGAACATGGCCACGTGGAATCCCGAGACCCGCATGTTTGAAACCATCGCTCCCTGGCCCAACAATTTCCAGCCGTTGGCCATGGCTTTCACCCCCAATGGTGAGATGTTCTGCGTGGGCAATGACGGCGAGCTCTACTCGCTGGACAAGTACTCGGGTGATGCCCGCTCGGTGGGCACCCTCGACGTTACCCCCACGATGTATATCCAGGGTATGGGCTATGAACCCAGCAGCGGTTGCTTCCTGTGGTTTGCCGTGACTCAGCAGGGTTCGGGCCTCTATGCCATCGACCCCTATGACGCCAGTGTGACGCTTGTCGAGAGATTGAACCAGAACGAGCAGGCCTCGACGGTCTTCTTCATGGACAATGAGGCTCCCGACATGGCTCCCGCAGCCATCAGCGACCTGGCCTTCACCTTTGACGGCAGCTCGACCAACGGTAACATCACCTTTACCGTTCCCACAACTACCTATAACGGTAGCTCATTGAGCGGTAATGTAGTGATGAGCGTTTGGCTCGACGGCGAGCCCATCGCCAACTATGTGAACGTGGCTCCCGGCAGCCAGCAGGCCTTCAACCAGGAGGTGAGCAACGACAACCACTATGTGTATGTGCTGCTCGAGAACGAGGGCGGCTGCTCACCCGTCAACTATGTGTACACCTTTGCAGGCTATGACACCCCGCTGCCCGTTACCAACGTGACCTTCACCGTAGAGGACGGCGTGAGCCACCTGACGTGGGATGCTCCCGCAGCCGGTGTCAACGGCGGTTACCTCGAGAACGTGACCTTCAATGTCGTGCGCATGCCCGGCAACGTGCTCGTGGCCGAGGGTCTGAGCGCTTGTGAGTTCAGCGAGACCCTGCCCACCAAGATGGAGCGCTACTACTACATCGTTACCCCGTTCAATGCCGACGGCAAGCAGGGCGAGCAGGCAGTTTCCAACGCCATCCTCACCGGCAACGCCTTCATGCCTCCCTACTACGACGACTTCAGCGATGCATCGACCCGCGACCTGTGGACCGTTGTCAATGCCAACAACGACGGCACCGATTGGGGTACGGAATATACCTGGAGCTTCAACGACTATAACGGCAACTGGGGCATCTACACGGGTCCCTACAACATGGGCGATGACCAGGATGCTGCCGACGACTACCTGATTTCGCCGGGTATCGCTGTTGAGCAGGGCATTTCCTATGCCTTGATCATGAACATGCGCAACACCTTTGCCAACTACATGGAGCGCGTGAGCCTGATGATCGGTACCGATCCCACCGACGTTACCACCTTCCAGGCACTGGCCACCGACGAGGACTATGACGTGAACGGTACCCTCACCGACTGGGAAGTTGACTTCCAGGTCGAGGAGACCGGCACCTACTACTTTGCTGTGCATGTGTTTACCCACAGAGAGGACAATGCTTCCGGTATCTTTGTTAATGCCATGGCATTGAACAAGTTGGGTGTAAACGAGGCTCCCGCCGAGGTCACCAACCTGACCATCACCCCCGATGAGGCTGGCGAAATGATCGCTGAGGTTACCTTCACTGCACCCGCCACCACGCTCGACGGCAACACCCTGGCCGGCCCGCTGACCGCCAACATCTACCGCGACGGCGGCGAGGAGGCTGTGGCCCAGATTCCCGTTGAGGTGGGTGGCAATGCCAGCTGGACCGACAACACCGTCGAGGGTGTGGGTGTACACACCTACACCGTGGGTGTCAGCAACGAGGCTGGCGAGGGCAAGCGCGTGAGTGCCGAGGCCTTTATCGGCGTTTACACCGCTCCCTATACCAACGCGTTTGACACCGAGGCCGATACGCGCGACTTCATCACCGTCAACGACTCGTCGGTCTACAGCTCCAACGAGTACCGCTGGATCTGGAGCAGTTACAACCAGAATCTGGCCCTGGGCGGCTATGGCTACTTCGTGCAGCATCCCGTCGAGAAGATCTGGCTCTACATGCCCGCCATCAAGCTCGAGAAGGACATGGTTTACACCTACGCCTTCAACTGGACCTACAGTTCCTACAACCAGGTATGCCCGGGTTATGCCGGCATCGGTATGGCTCCCGACTCGACGGCCCAGGCCATCTATCCTGACCAGCTGCCCTTCACCAACTATGGCGAAAAGGTGCTCATCCAGAACGAGGTAATTGCCAGCGAGACCGGCAAGTACTATCCTTCGATCCTCATGGTTGCCGATGTGGCCAGCAGCTACATCTCGCCCAGCATCGACGACATCTCGATCACGCTCGTTGGATCGGCATTTGCTCCCTACAGTGTCGAGAACCTCGTTGTCGAGCACGACAAGACCGGCCTGTTGAAAGTTAACTTCGCCTTCAACGCTCCCAGCGTGGACTATGCACAGCGTCCGCTGGAAGGCCCGCTCAAGGTGTACATCTACCGCAGCGGTTCGGCCATCCCCTTGATGACCTTTGAGAATGTTCAACCCGGTCAAGCTCTGGAATGGGTTGACAATGAGCCTATACACGGCAACAACTCCTACATCATCGTGGCCGAGAACGAGTATGGCCGCGGCAAGGTGAGCGAGGTCACCGTCTTTGCCGGCGTTGACGTGCCCATGGCAGTCGAGAACTTCATGATTCGCGGTAACGAGGACAACCAGAAGGCTGTCCTGACGTGGGATGCTCCCGCTGGGGCCGTGAACGGTGGCGTGATCGACGGTTCGTTGGAGTACACTATCGTTGAGTTCTTCCCCGACGGCACTACCCCCGAGGAGCAGATGACCATCATCGGCACCACCACCGAGACGACCTTCATCGTTGACCGTGAGCCCACCGACGAGATGGAAATCCACTACTATGCAGTGATCCCGTCCACCTCGGCAGGCATTGGCCAGGCTGTTCTCGATGATATCATCCTGGGCAAGCTCAAGGAAGTTCCCTTCACCGAGTCGTTTGCCGACGGTTATGTATATAGCACCGGTTGGCTCGCCGAGGGTGACGTGTCCTCCTATGGCACATCCTGGCTGGTTCTCACCGATGACGACGAGATGACATCACAGGACGGCGACAACGGCTTCGCCTTGTGCTACAACGGTAACTACTATGAGAACTTCCACTGGGCCGACATGGTTACCCCCAAGGTGAAGGTGGATCCCGACCAGCTGTACACCCTTTCGTTCTACGTTTACATGGGCGCAAGCTCCAGCGCTTCGGTAATGCCTACCCTCGTGGTATCGCAGAGCATCGATGACAACCCCTACGAGGAGTTGACGACGATTGACGTGACCCAGGGCGACGGCGAGTGGGTACTCGTTGAGCTCCCGCTGACAGGTGCCGAGTTGGGCAACTTCGTCAAGGTATGCTTCCGTGGCAACATGAGCGTGATGAGCGAGCGCATTTGGCTTGACAACATCCGCATCACCAGCGAGGACAAGCCCAGCAGTGTCAACGAGATTGAAGCACGTCAGCAGGTAGCTGCCGTCAAGGGCGGTATCAGCATCGAGGGCTTTGAGGGCCAGCAGGTGCGCATCTACACCGTTGACGGACGTCAGGCCGGTGCCTTCATCGCCGATGGCTACCGCACCCTGTCGATGGCTCCCGGCATCTACATCGTGACCGTGGGCAAGCAAGCCTTCAAGGTAAGCGTCAGGTAATCAACAACCTGCCACCCTAAACAACAAGTGGGCCGGGAACTCAATCCCTGGCCCACTGTTTTTTAGAAACAACCATCAATATCTTTGGATTTAGAAAACAAGAAATACAAGAAATACAAATCATCAATCAACGTGTTGAATAAGTAGAGACACAAAATCTTGCGTCTCAAGGGCAGGCGTGTTTGATGATACCCAACAAAAAAGAGACGCAAAATTTTGCGTCTCTACGTGTTCTTGTGTTTCTTGTTGAATTACTTCACGAGGATCTTCTTGCCGTTGTGGATGTAGATGCCACCGGCGGGAGCGCTGACGGGCTGGCCCATCAGGTTGTAGTACAGACCGTCGGCCTGCTGGGCGGCCTCGATCTCTTCAACGCTAGAGGGACCTTCCTGATGAGCGGGCATGAAGATGACCAGACCCTTGCTGGGATCATCGACCTGGTGGTAGATGACCTCCTCGATGTTCTCCTCGGTCTGCTCAGCCACGTTCCAGGTGTTGCCTTGTGCCCAGATGGTGGCGGTGCCGTTGTTGAACAGGTCATAGAGCACACCGCTGTTGCCGTTGTTCACGAAGGTGTTGTTACCGGGGTTGTAGTCCTCGGCTTCGGGGTCTTCGACCTTGCCCAGGTTGATGTTGGGAGCGCCGGTGGGCACGGTGATGCCCCACAGGCCGCCTTCCATCCAGTTGCCCTCCATGTAGATGTTGCTGCTACTGCTGCTGTCGTAGATGCTGACGCAGCTGCCGCCGTTGTTGGGGTTGGTCTCGTAGCAGTTGTCAATCATCACGTTGTTCTTGATGATGGCGTCCATCGAGCCGATGGTGGTGATGCCATAGCGGTTCTCAGTAATGTAGTTGTCCTCGATATAGACCTTACCGGTGTGGCCCATGCCCATCATGTTGCTCACGCCGATGCCGCCCGACATGGTGAACTGGCCGCCGATGACCTGGTTGCCGGTGATGTAAACGTCATAGTCGCCGGCGCAGGTGAGGTTGATCTGGGGCTTGTTGCGGTTGTCGGTGGTGTTGTGCCAGAACAGGCAGTCGCGGATGATGATGCCCACGGGGTTGCTGGCGCCGTTGCCGATGGCATTGAGGGTGTTCTCGATAAAGTAGCAGTTCTCGACGATGTTGCCGCCGCACGAGGCGTTGAACGACAGGGCGCCCGAGCTGGACGACTTGCCGTTGTGCAGGGTGAAGGTGCAGTTGTCGGCATGCAGGCTGCTGTTCAGGCCGCCAAAGACAACGCCCACATACTCAAAGGTCACGTTCTTCAGGTTGGCATTGCCGTTCTCGCCCATCATCCAGAAGCCCTTGGGCTTGCTGTCCTCGGCGTCGCGGGTAACGACTGCCGTGTCAGCGGGAGCGAAGTCGGCATCGCCATCGAGGGTGATTCTCACGCCATCGGCCATCTTGATGACGTCATTGTTCTCGAGGCGCAGCACGTCGCCCTCGGCGATGGTGAAGTCGGCGCTCACCAGGTAGGAGCCGTCGTCCTGCACGGTCACGCCGGTGCCCTCGATCTGGCTCAGGGCGTTAAAGGTGTACACGTTGCCGGTGCCGTCGGTGACGAAGTCATCGGCCATTGCTCCAACAGCCACGGCTGCCATGAGCAGTAAAGAGTAGATTTTCTTCATAAATTTATAGTTTATTGATTATTAGATGATTGGGAATGGCCATAATAGGCATTGCCCAAGACGTAAGTACAAAAATAGTCATTTTTCGGGTACGATGGCGACAGATGGCCGATGTTTTTCATTCCATCCAGTCAAAATCTGGCCCATTCACGGTCAATATACAGGGTCATCATGATGATAAAATGCCCTTTATGCAATCGAAATCAGGGCTATGTGCTAAAAATCATAGTCCGTACGCTCGATTTATTGCATTTTTTGTTATAACTTTGTAACCGAATTTTTATCAACCTACTAACACTTGACGTTCAATGGATTATTCCTTTGTTGACTTATTGGCCTTGCTAGGTTCGGTGTGTCTCTTCCTCTATGGTATGAAAATCATGAGTGAAGGTTTGCAGAAGACTGCCGGCAGCCGTTTGCGTTCTATCCTGGCCTGGATGACCAAGAACCGCTTCCTTGCCATCATCACGGGTATTGTCATCACAGCATTGATTCAGAGCTCCTCGGCCTCGGTTTCGATGGTCGTCAGCTTTGTCAACGCCGGTCTGATGCCGCTCGAGCAGTCTCTAGCAGTGAGCTTTGGTGCCGCGCTGGGAACGACGTTCACCGAGTGGATCATCGCCATCTTCGGCTTCAAGGTCAAGATGTCGGCCTTCCTGCTGCCGTTGCTGGCCTTTGCCGTGCCCATGCTCTTCATCAAGCGTAACAACTACAAGAACATCGGCGAGTTGCTCATCGGTTTCGCCTTCCTGTTCATGGGTCTGGACGCCATCAGCGCCAATGTGCCTGACCTGTCCAAGTCGCCCGAGGTGTTCGCCTCGTTGCAGCAGTACACGTCGATGGGCTTCCTGTCCATCCTGTTCTTCACCCTCGTGGGCTGGATAGTGACAATGGTGATCCAGTCGAGTGCCGCCACGTTTGCCATCGTGCTGATCATGGCTGCCAAGGGGTGGATTTCGTTTGACATCGCCTGTGCCATGGTGCTGGGTGCCAGCATCGGTACCTCGATCACGCCGCTGCTGGCGTCGCTGGGCGGTAATGCCGAGGCCAAAAAGGCTGCGCTGGGCCACGCCCTGTTCAACCTGTTTGGCGCCGTGTGGGTGCTGATTATCTTCCAGCCCTTTGTGTCGATGGTGACCTGGGTAGTGAAGGACCTGTTCCACCTGGGCGATCCCTTGGCACTGTACAACAGCGTGAAAGCCGGTGCCAGCGTCGAGGGCAATGCACTGATGCAAGAACAGGTGGCCATGTCCATCGGCATGACCATGTTCCACACCATCTTCAAGTTGTGCAACCTGCTGATCATGATTTGGTTCACCAAGTTGTATGTGAAATTGCTCAACGTGCTCATCAAGAGCAAGAAGAAGGAGGACGAGGAGTTCCAGCTCAAGTATATCCAGGGCGGTCTCATGAGCGCCAGCGAGTTGAATATCGACCAGGCTCAGCGCGAGATCGTCGTGTTTGCCGGACGTGTCGAGCGCATGCTGGGCATGGTCAAGGAACTGGTACATACCAAGACCGGTACCCCCGAGTTCAACAAAATCCTGTCGCGCATCCAGAAGTATGAGGACATCACCGACCGCATGGAGTTTGAGATCGGCAGTTACCTGAACAAGGTGCTGGACGGCCGCTTGAGCAGCCAAGCCAAGGCCCGTGTGGCCAGCCTGCTGAGCATCATCAGCGAGCTCGAGAGCATCGGCGACAGCTGCAACAACATCGCCAAGGCCCTCGTGCGCAAGGAGGAGGCCGACGCCCACTTCAACGAGTACAACTATGCCAACATCGACGAAATGCTCAAGCTGGTGAGTGAGGCCATGACCAACATGTATGCCGTGCTCAGCGACATCGACAACGTGACGGCCGAGGACCTGATGCGCAGCTACAACAAGGAGCGCGAGATCAACAACTTCCGCAACGCATGCCGCACCGAGAACATCGAGAACGTCAACCAGAAGAAGTATCCCTACAAGGCCGGTATCTTCTACATGGACATCGTTTGCGAGGCCGAGAAGCTGGGCGACTTCATCGTCAACGTCATCGACAGCATGGAGGACATCATGCGCCGCAGCTCGTCGGTAACCAGCGGCCTGCCCCTGGGCGAGCTCAACCCCGAAAAGACTGCCATGGGAGGGAAATAACCCACCCCATTGAACTCAAACAACTGAATACCTTGAGTAGCTTGATTATCAGCTATTTCAGGGTATTCAGTTGTTTTTTAGATAAAACAAGAAAAAGTAGAGACGCAAAATCTTGCGTCTCAAGGGCAGGCTCTTAGATGGCGTCTCTACATGTCTTGATAAACACAATCCGGATGGCTTGTTTATTATTTGTTGTTCTGTAGCAGGTGGTCGATGAGTTCCGTGACGTCGGTGATGCTGATGGCGCCGTTGCCGTCCACGTCGGCATTGGCTGTGTTGATCTGTGTCGAACTGCTGTTCAGCAGATAGTCGATGAGTTCGGTCACGTCCTCGATGTTGACCTTGCTGTCATTGTTGACATCCCCGGAGAGGACCACCTGACTGGGATCGGGCACGAAATTGATAGCCATGTCCTGATAGGAGTTGAATTGCAGGCCTCGCACGTCGAGCAAAGCGATGTCGAAGTAGCCATCGTAGTTGCCATACCATCCCCAGTTGACGTGAACCATTCCTTCCTCGTTGTATCCGTCGATGAGGAATGAGTGGCCGGCTGCCATCAGACCCACCGTCGGGTCGAATTTCACATACACACCCTGATAGTACAAGGGGCGGCCATGGCTCAACTCGTTATACACCATATCCATCCATTCGGGCTCGCTATAGTCGCTGCGCACGACGATGGAAGCGTCCTTGCTGTAGCCAAAGTGGTTTTGTGCACCTGCCAGGCCGGAATGGTTGCTTGACCCAGACTCGTTGGTGGCGTAGTCCATTCCGCTAATCAGTCCGCAGACGTAGGACAGCAGAGCCACTGCGCGTCCCTGGGCTTCGGTGTACTGGCCCTCGGGGTAGGTGTCCAGCATGTTGTCCCAGTCAAAGGTGGCGTCAAAGCTGGCGCTGGCATTCTTGTCGCCAATCATGAAATCGGCCGTGCCCGAAGCATGGTCGGGAAAGCGGTAATAGCGGGTCAGTTGGGCCAGGGCGGTAGCCACACATCCCACACAGCAATGGACCACATCGGGCGTGTAGTCGTCACAGATCTCGCCATAGCCCGTGGGGCACCAGTAGCTGTAGGGCGCATCCTGCCCCCATTGCGACGCAATCAAGGCGTCCACTTTGGCAGGATACCTGTCGGGGTCGGGCAGGGTGGTCGTGAAGGTCTTGCCTCCGCTGGTGAGGATGCGCGACACCTGTTCGATGCTGTTACAGAACCACTCAAAGCCTGGATTGGCCTGCGTGGAGGTGCGCGATACCTGGCCGTCACCCACTGCCAGGACTGCCGGCAGGCGGTCGTCGGCCGCAATCAGGGCAAAGGCATCTTGACGGGTTTGGAAGAGGCTGTAGGCGCTGGTCGTCCGGGTCTCGACCAAGGGCGAGGAGGCATTGAAGCGATGACCGTTGCCGGGCAGGGTCATTAGGGCTTGTCTGGCCGATTGCAGCATGGCTTGCTTGTCGCGCGGGGCGCCCCATGCAGGCGTGCTCGACAGGAGCACAACCATCAAAAGCATGAGGCGGTGTAAAACTTCTTTAGACATGGAAGGAAATTTTTTTGATGGTGTTAATAATGAATAAGTTACGATTCGCAAAGATAGTGTCAATAGTTTGATATTTGCAAATAAAAATAAAAAAACAACTGAATATTCTGACAATTCTGATAATCAGACATTTCAGAGTATTCAGTTGTTACGGTTGTACTTCCTGTTTTTAAAACTGTTGTTAGGATTCGGCTTTGAAGTCGCTCAACTTGAAGTTGCCGTCGTCGGTGCGGATGACAGTGGCGCTGATGGTGGGCATGTCGTCGTAGTGGAGCACCTTGCCGACGACGAAGTTCACGCCAGGGGTGACATGTACTGTCAGCGGGCCTTCGATGCCGTAGGCAATCTGCTCGCCGATGTAGATGGCGTCGTCCATAAAGCCGCCCATGTCCTTCATCGTGTTGGTGGCCTTGGCCAGTTCCTTGCCCTCGGCATAGAAGGTGATTTCCTGTCCGTCAATGCTGTAGGTCAACGCCTTACACAGGGCCTGCTGGATTTCGTAGGGGTCAATCTCGCCAGCGATTTCGGCATGGCCGTCAGCGTCAAAGCGCAGCAGATAGGGGCGCTCAACATTGATGCCCGTTCCCTCGATGTCGCTGCCCACGATCCACAGGTCGCCCGTGGTGGCGTCGTAACGTGCCCGTGGCATGCGGCCGTGCCTGATCTGGGGCATAGCAGTGGGCACATCGCCCTTGGCAATGAGCATGCCGTAACCCTCGCAGGACACCTCGTCCGAGCAATTCATCAGGCTATACACGGCCACGCCGTTAGCCTTGTCTTCCATCACCGTTTCCAGGCGTTCGTCGGTCACCGCCAACTTCTTGGTGGCATCCAGCACAGCCTCGGGGGGCGTACCTTTACCGATGAGACCCTCAAACGTTCCATTCACAGGGCGCTGGGCATTGCCCTTGCAGCCCGTCATCATGCCGCACAGTGCAACCACGGCGGCAACCATCAACCATTGCTTCAACTGTTTCATCTTCATAGTTCAGTTATTGATTGTTTTCTGTTGCGGCAAAGGTAATCATTTTTTCTAATTACCTCACAAAACAGAGAAAAAGTGCGGCTATAATCGCGGGGAGAAGCTATAAGCCCGCGAGAATAACCGCAAAGAAGCAGGTTTACTATAGTGAAGAGGGCTTAGTTATCTTTCTTTTTGGCGTCGAGGTGGTAGGTGAACGAGATGCCGATGTAGTGGTGAAGCGTGTCCTGCCACTCGTTGGTCTGCTGATAGGCAGTCTGGCTGCTCCAGCGCCAGTCGTCCTGGTTGAGAATGTCATCGGCAAAGAGCCGGACATTGCCCTTGTTCTTCAGGATTTTCCAAGTGATGGAAGCATCCCAGAGCAGGCGGTTGCGGTTCATGCCACTGGAGGCATAGCCTCGCCGCATGGCCTCGGTGAGGGATGTTTCAAACACAAAGTTGCGGTAGTTGGCCTCAAACTCCATGCCGTAGTTGTTGTTCCACAGGGTGGTGTTCTGGATTGGCGACTGTGAGAAACGCAACCGGTCGGCATTGAGTTCGGCAAAGACCGAAGCTTTGATCCAGTTATGGTCAAACGACACGGTCAGTTTATCTTTGGGGTGGACGCTAGTCTGACGGTTCAGGATACGCTCCTCGTGGGTGGGCAGCATGGTCAAGTAACCGTAGTAGCGCCCACCCATGACCTTGAGGTCGTTCTGCAGGCGGAAGTAGTTGCCCAAGCCGTGGTCATAGTTGAGGTTCACCTCCCACGTGCGGCTGCCGGGCACTGTCTCGGGACGGCTAGTATAGACGTTTGTCGCCAGGTCATAACTGAGCGCCGTGACGTTGCCGTGGTCTGACGTGCTGTAATTGGCGTTGAAGCCGATAGACAGTTGCCTGCTAGGTACCATGGCCTTGTAGGCCAACTGAAATTGGTTGGTGTGGCTGTCTTGCAAATTGGGATTGCCCTCGGTAATGAACAGCGGGTCGCTCATGTCGCGGTAGCCGATGGTCTGGAGCAGTTCGGGACGTGTGGTCTTGTAACTGTAATTCAGCTCAATGTTCATGCCACTGTTCACTTTCCATGAGGCCTTGAACGTGGGTTCAACCTTGAAGCGGTTCCTGACGGCGGTCGTGTCGAGCATCGCACGGGTGTAGTCCTGATGCTCACGGCTCCATGTCATGGCCGCACTGGGCAGCAGCTGCACAGGACCCAGATTGAACGTAGTGCCTGCGGTAATAGTGTGGCCCGTGCTGTGGTAGCTGTTGCTGAACGTGTTTGCGGCATCGGCCACGCCGTCGGTTGTGAAATCCCTGTCAATCCTATAGTTGATATGGTCTAATCGATAGCTCATATTGAGCATCATTTGCTTGGTCAGCCATTGCTGGTAGAGCATGCTGCCGTTGATGCTGAACGTTGATGAAGGCTCAATGGCATATTGGCTGAGAGCCGATGAATTGTTGCCCAGATAGTCGGTGATTGTGCGGTCTATCCATTGCTTGCTCTTTCGGTCGTTATAGCTCAGCCCGCTCGCAAGTGTGAGGGAACCGTCCTTGATAAAGTGCGTCCAGTTGCCGTTAGCGTAGATTTTGGTCTCGTGCCCACGGTTCAGCGTGTTAACTTGCTGCTTGATGATGGGAACGTAGCCGTTGCCAGAATCGACCGACTGCACCGTCTCCCGTCGGTTGGTGGAGCGGTTGTTGTCGTATTCGATTTGTGCCCACAGGAAGATATTGTTGGTCGTGTCGGGTCTCCATCGCATCATGCCCAGGATGGTCGGGTTCAACGAGTGGCTGCGGTCAAAACCCGTCGTCTTGTTATAGCTCTGTGCCTCACCGGGGAAATAATTCTCGGTTTCGCTACCCGAACTTTTCCACTTGTCGTCATGTGCCAATCCGCCACTGATGCTGTAGTAGCTTTTCAGCGTTTTGTAGCCCTGCTCACGGGTCCAGTTGTGTTGGTATCCGCCCGAAATGCCTTGCTCTTGCCCCAAACCGTTGCCTGAATTCAGCGTATATTGGCCTTGGTATTTTCTGTGTCGTTTAGCGACATTATTGGCGTCACCGAATACCATGATCGGGTCATTTTTGGAGAGACGGTTCAATTGCACGTCGGCCTCGTAATGGTCGCGGGTCCTGTAGCCTGCCGTGGCGTCGCCATACCAGCGGTCGAGGAATCCTGGTTTGATACTCAGGTCCAACACCATGTCCTCCCCGCCGTCGTCCTTTCCGGTATGCTCCTTGAGTTCAGATGCCTTGTTATAGGCCTTGATGTTCTGCACGGCCTCGGCAGGCAGTTGGCTCACCAGGTCATCACCGCCAAAGAGGCTCTCGCCGTCCATCGTCAGGCGGATAGGCTTGCCGTTCCACCAGAGTTTGCCCTTGTCATCGACCTCCACGCCAGGTAGTTGCTTGATGAGTTCGTCGAGGCGGGCACCCTCTTGCAGCCTAAAGGCCGACGGGTTGAACACGATGGTGTCGCCGTGCATCGTGAACCGTTTTGCATGGCCCGTGACTTCGATCATCTGCAACATTTGTGAGGACATCTTCAGCTCGATGGCGCCGATGTTGAGCGTGTCCTTGCGGCTGTCGGACAGCGCCATGACGTTTTTCTTCATGTTGTAATAGCCCAGCATGGACACTGTCAGCTCGACACGTCCGTCAGTATAGAACGAGAATCGGCCAAGCGAGTCGGCTATCACGGTGCTGCCTGAATAACTGGTTTCATTGATTTGCTTCAAGTACTGAACCGTTGCGCCAGGCAAGGTCTCTTTGGTATCGGTGTCGATGATTTGTCCGCTGATGATATCGGCATGAGCGAATAGAGTGCTGAAGATCAGCAAAATAGTCACTATAAAGTGTTTCATAACAGGGTGTAGTGATGGCTGTCTCATGCGATGTTTCACATGAAACAATGGGTTAAATGTTGATATGATTAATGGCGGTTAGTTCTTGATTTTGCTATGGAGCAGATCGACCATGCTCTCGAGGAATAGGAGTTCGTTTTCCTTGAGTTTTTTCTTATCCTTTAGTTGCTTATAAACCGATTCAAGCTGTTTTGCCGCGATTTTCAGGTCCATCTGGTCGAGTCCCTCGGTATCCTTGCACAGTTCGTAGAGTTTAGACAAGTAGAGGTAACGGTCTCCCGGCTGTTGCACCTTCTCGACATAGAAGAGCAGCTTCTTCATCCAGTCCTTGGAGTTGGGGTTGCTGGGCG
>JAEEGG010008543.1_pt1 | contig 23204 bp, 25 predicted proteins | sample 9134161 | NCBI WGS metagenome assembly JAEEGG01 (sample SAMN16246543, study PRJNA631951) | gut metagenome | biome: gut microbiome; feature: rumen; material: CR-attached | host: Bos | place: Iran: Karaj | collected 2018-10
CTTATGGAAGAGCTTAAAAAGATAAAAGAGAAAGTATCGCCCACCGAGATACTGCTCGTGGTCGACGCTATGACCGGTCAGGACGCGGTGAACGTCGCAAAGTCGTTCAACGATCTGCTCGACATCACCGGCGTGATACTCACCAAGATGGACGGCGACACCAAGGGCGGCGCCGCGCTTTCGGTCAAATACGTCACGGGCAAGCCCATAAAATTCGTGGGCACCGGCGAAAAACTCGACTGCCTCGACCCGTTCTACCCCGACCGCATGGCGAGCCGCATACTCGATATGGGCGACACGCTGGCGCTTATTGAAAAAGCCGAGCAGGCGTACGACGAAAAGCAGGCCGCCGAGCTGGAGCGCAAAATGCGCGAGGGCTCGTTCACGCTGAACGATTTTCTCGACCAGTTCAAGCAACTCAAGTCGATGGGCAGTATGGAATCGCTTATGTCCATGCTCCCTGGTATGAATTCCGGCAAGATGAAAGACGTGAAGATAGACGAAAAGGCGCTCGACCGCACCGAGGCGATCATCCTTTCAATGACTATGAAAGAACGCAGCCGCCCCGAGATACTCAACTCTTCGCGCAAGCGCCGCATAGCTTCGGGCAGCGGCACCACGGTGGAAGACGTGAACCGCGTGCTGAAACAGTACGAACAGACCAAACAGCTGATGAAACAGATGAACGGCAAAAAGAAGTTCGGCAAGATGCGTTTTCCCTTTTGATCGATTTTTACGGCAATATAACCGCAGAAATAAAAAACAAAATATAACAAAAAACACATTTGGAGGAACAAAAAATGGCAGTTAAGATCAGATTGAGAAGAATGGGCGCTAAAAAGGCTCCTTTCTACAGAATAGTCGTGGCGGATTCCCGTTATCCCCGTGACGGCAGATTCATAGAAGAGATCGGCTACTACAACCCCATGACCAACCCCGCGGACATCAAACTCGACGCTGAAAAAGCCAAGCAGTGGATTTCCAACGGCGCACAGCCCACCGATACCGTCAAAGCCATACTCAAGAACAACGGCGTTCTCTGATATCATCGGGTGACACGGAATGAAACAGCTTCTTATCGACATCGTCACACCGCTTGTCGATAACCCCGACGAGATCGCGGTTATTGAAAAGCAAAGCGGCGATATGACGGTTTTAGAGCTGAGCGTCGCCAAAGGCGACACCGGCAAAGTGATCGGCCGCAACGGCAAGATCGCAAAATCAATACGCACGGTCATCCGCGCCGCCGCCGCCAAGGAAGGCAAGCGCGTGATCGTTGACATCAACTGAGCATGAAACGCTTTCTCGAAGCGGGCAGACTCAATTCGCCGCGAGGCATAAAAGGCGAGATCCGTTTTGCCTGCTACTGCGATTCGCCCGAATTCCTGGCGGGCATCAAACGCCTGTATCTCGATCGTGACGGCAAAAATTTTCTTGAAGTGGCGCTGTACCGCCCCTCGGTGCCCTCGTTCATTTTCAAGGGCTACGAGGACCGCGGGCTCGTTTCGGCGCTCAACGGCCGCACCGTGTGGTTCGACCGCGAGGATTTTCCGCTGGAAGACGGCGCGTTCTATTACGACGACATAATCGGCGCGCCCGTGTTCGACGCCGAAAGCGGCGAAAAAGCGGGCGAAGTGGCCGGCGTTGAAGAAGGCGTGAGCTGCTTTTATTACCTTATCAAGGCGTACGGCAAATGCTGGCGCGTCCCGGCGGTGGATGAGTTCATCCTGAGCGCCGACGTGGAAAAAGGAGTTACCGCGCGCCTTGCGGAAGGGCTTGAGACGAAAGATGAATTTTGAGATCCTGACTCTTTTCCCCGAAATGCTCGCACCGTTCTTTGAACTGAGCATTATCGGCAAAGCCGCCGAAAAAGGGCTCGTTACGGTCAACCTGACCGATATCCGCGGCTACACGCTGGACAAGCACCGCAAGGTGGACGATACGCCTTACGGCGGCGGCTACGGAATGGTGATGGCGTGCCAGCCCGCGGTCGATTGCATTCGGGCGGTAAAGTCGCGCCTGAAGGGAACGGTGCGGACGGTATATATGTCGCCGCAGGGCAAGGTACTCACGCACGAAAAAGCAAAGGAACTTTCGGGGTACGACAACCTTATAATCTTCTGCGGCCACTACGAGGGCGTGGACGAGCGCGTGATAGAGCTCGAGATAGACGAAGAGATATCCATAGGCGACTACGTCCTGACCGGCGGCGAATTGCCCGCCGCGGTGCTTACCGACTGCGTATGCCGTTTTATAGACGGCGTGCTCCCCTGCAGCGAATGCTACGAGGACGAGAGCATAGCGAGCGGTATGCTGGAATATCCGCAGTACACCAAGCCCCGCGTTTACGAAGGGCTGGAAGTGCCCGAGGTGCTGATAAGCGGCCACCACGCCAACATTGTAAAATGGAAGCGCGAGAAATCGCTTGAACGCACCGCCGCCAAGCGCCCCGATCTGCTTGCAAAGGTGGAAGAAAATGCAAAACGTGAGAACGAAAGCTAAAAAGAAAAGCTTTATAGGCAGACTCGTTTCGAGCAGTCTGCTCGTTTCGCTTTTGTCCGAGTGGTCCGAAAAGCTCCGCTCGTTCATCAGCGGCAGTTTTCTCGCGCGCATTTTCGACCGTTCGGAAAAGAACGACAAAAACGCCGCCGAAAGTTTTGCGGTGAGCACCGTCCGCGGAGCCGCGCGCTCCGACGCGGCGAGTTATGCGCGCCACGCCTTTGCTTCCGGCGTTGAAACGAGCGCGGTAGTCGGTATTTACCGCCGCTTTTTCGCCGCGCTCTCTTCGGCTTCGGTGAGGTCGGCGGGAGTGTTTTTGCTTTCGTCGGCGTTCTATTCGGCGCTGGTGTGCGCCGTGAGGGTACTGCGCAAGACCGCGCTGGTACTGCTTTACAAAGATATAATATTCATAGTGCTGGCGCTGATCGCGAGCGCGTTTATGATCGTTTCCAGAAAGTCGCTTGGCGCAAAATTCTGCCAGAGCGCCTTTTTGTCTTTTATTTTCTTCGACGCGCTGGGGCTCAACCGTATGGCGATAGACTCCGACGCTCCGCCGCAGAACCGTTTTGCGTTCGCGTTTTTCTCGGGGCTCGCGTTCGGCGTGGCTTCGTATTTCTTCTCGGCGGTCACGGTGTTTTTGTACGTCGTGGCGGCGCTGATGCTCGCGCTCATAATCTATTCGCCCGAAAGCGGACTGCTCGCGGCGATAATACTCATACCCGCCGCGAATTCCGACATCATCTATATCGTCATAACCGCGGCGCTCGTTTCGTATTTCTTCAAGCTGCTGCGCGGCAAGCGCAATCTCACGCTTAAAAGCGAAGACATCGTGGCGCTGTTCGCCGCCGCGGTGTTCGTGATCGCGTTCCGCACCGAAAGCGCCGCAAAGACCGCCATCACAGTATGCGTGTTCTTTATGGCTTCCAACCTGCTGCGCAGCGCGGATCTGCTGCGCAAGAGCGCGGTCTGCATAACGCTCGGTCTGGGCGTGAACACGGTCTTCGGCGCCGCCGAAAGCATAGCGACCCTGTTCGGGATGGCGCCCGGCACGATATCCGGCGTGCTGCCCGTACGGCTGCTTACGCACGACCCGCTGCTCACCGTGGTTTCGGTGCTTTGGGTGTTCTGCGTGATGCACAGCAGATCGTTCAAGATGCCTTCGGTATTCAAGGTGGTGTTCTTCACCGCCGCCGTGCTCGAGACGGCGTTTTCGCTTTCCGACACGGTGATAGCGGCGGTGCTTATAACCACGTTCATATATTTTGCGTTCCGTTCGGGCAGGTTTTTCAACGTCTTGTTCGCCTACGCCGCGGTCCTGCCTTTGGTGTGGCTGGTGAGGTTCATAGTTTCCGGCTTTGTGACATTTGCGCCGGTCGCTCCCCTGCTCCCGGATCTTTCGGGGCTTTCGGCGACTCAGCTTTTGTTCGGCGGAGCCGAATGCGGGACCAACCTGTTCGCGGTGTTCATCAGCTCGTTCGGCCTGCTAGGCTGCGCGCTGACGCTGCTTATGCTGCTGATGCTGCTTTCGCGGGCGATGGCGGCGGCTTCGGCGCGGGCGGAGGGGATGCGGCAGTTCTGCGCCGCCGCGGTGGCTTCGGTGACCGCGATACTCCTTTTGGGCGTCTGCTACGACACGCTCGGCACGCGGCACGACCTGGTGCTGTTCTGGGCGCTGTGCGGTATGATAAGCGCGTGCGGCAACGCCATCCCCTACGACACGGGCGCGGACTACAGTTGAGGTGAGCGGTATGAAATCGAAATTCAACGTTATTGACATTATCATTTTCACCGCGGTGTTCGCGATCTGCTTTTCGGCGATAATGCTGCTGATACGCGACTTCTCTGTAGCTTCGTACAGCGTGGACTTGACGGTCTGCATAGAAGACGGCGCTTCCGCCGTGTTCATAAAAGGCGAGACGGCGGATTTTGAAGGAAAAGACGGCAAAATAACCGGCGAGACTGTCGCCGACGGCAAGAAATACGTCACCGTGACGTTCGAATCGGCGCGCGCCGACTCGATGCCGCTTATAGGCGAAAAGGTATGCTTTACCACCAAAAGGGTCTACGCCGAAGGCACGGTCTATTCGGTGACCGAAAAAGAGGAGGACAAGGAATGAAAAACAAGAGATTCAATCTGTTCGATCTGCTCGTGATCATAATTATACTCGGCATCGCCGCGGCGCTGATCTTCAGGAACCAGATCAAGGATCTGCTCGTCACCACCGAACTCAAGACGTTTGCGGTGACGGTGCATTCCGACGCCATTTCGAATTCGGCGATAAACGAACTGGAGGAAGGCGGCGAGATGTATCTGCGCTCCGGCTCCAACCCGTTCGGCACGGTAAAAGAGATAAAGACTTCGCCCGCGTACGAGACGCTGGTCGTCGGCACCCAGGAGGTGCAGAAAGAATCTTCGTATTTCAGCGTGCTCGACCTTGTGCTCACGGTAGAAGGTTACGAAAGCGAAGGCAGCTATTTCGCCAAGGACGGCACGCCGCTGCTCGTGCGCGAAAAACTTGTGCTGGAAAACGACAGTTCGCGTTATTCCTACACCGTCACGGCGGTCGTGATAACCGGAGAATGACGGAAACGCCGCTTTTGTTGACGAAAATGCACAAAGCGCGCAAATATATTTTGTTGGAATTGTTATATAAATGGTATTGATTTATAGTTTTTGATTTGCTATAATTGATTTGTTATAAAACAGATGTTACAAGGCAAGGGAGCTTAAAATGTATTCTAGAACCATTACAGTAGAAAACACGGTCGGGCTGCGTGCGCGCCCCGCGACATTCTTTATACAAAAAGCCAACGCTTTCAGGTCCTCTGTATGGGTCGAAAGCAGCGACAGACGCGCCAACGCCAAGAGTTTGCTCGGCGTACTTTCGCTCGGCATCAAAAAGGGCGACACCGTCACCATAATGGCCGAGGGCGAAGACGAGGAAGAGACCGTCAACAGCCTGGTGGATCTGGTTTTAAGCATAGAATAAATTACACAAAGCGGCACACGCCGCGGAACGATCAATCGCCTTGGGCTCATCTTATAAAATGAGTTCAGGGCTTTTTGTAAATTATGACACGAGAAGAATTATTCAAAAACGCGCGCCTGCTCCCCGCGACGCCGGGCGTGTATATAATGCGCAACTCGGCGGGGACCGTCATCTACGTGGGCAAATCCAAGGCGCTGAAGAACCGCGTTTCGAGCTATTTCGCTCCGTACGCCGTGCACAATCAGAAGACGCGCCATATGGTCGCCGCGGTGGACCGCTTCGAGGTGTTCCACACCAAGACCGAGCTCGAGGCGCTTATACTTGAAAACAGCTTTATAAAGCAATATATGCCGCGGTACAACATCAAGCTAAAGGATTCGTCCGATTACCCGTATATTCGGCTTTCGGCGGACGAATACCCTTCGCTTTCGGTGGAATACGAGCGCAAGGACGACAAGAGCGCGTATTTCGGCCCGTATTCTTCAAAGGGGACCGGCTACGCCATAGTCGCGGCGGCGCGCAAGGCGTTCAAGATGCCTTCGTGTTCCAAAAAGTTCCCCGAGGATATAGGCAAAGGGCGCCCCTGCCTGAACTATCACATAGGCAGGTGTATGGGCGTCTGCATAAAAGGCGAAGTCAGCAAGGAAGAATATTCCGCCGCCATAAAAGGCGTGACGCATTTTCTCAAAGGCGATTACGGTTCGCTGCTCAAAGAGCTCGAGCGGGATATGGAGACGTGCTCCGAAAACCTTGAATTCGAAAAAGCCGCCAAGCTGCGCGACACGATACGCGCGGTGAAGAAGCTGGGCGACAGACAGCACATCGTGGCGAGCGAAAAAGTGAACGCCGACGTGATAGGCGTCTATTCCGACGAGCTCGGCAGCGCGGTAAATATCTTTTTTGTGCGGCACGGCGCCATTTTCGACAGAGAATGCCTGTTTTTCGGGAGCGACGAGCTGTTGGATTCCGGCGGGATCACGTCGTTGCTTTTCAGGTTCTACACGCTGCGCGGATTCGTCCCGCACGAGATATATCTGGGCTACGACCTCGCGCCCGAAGACCGCGAACTGCTTTGCGAAAAGCTTTCACCCGCCGGCAAGATACGCGTGATACGCCCGCAGAAAGGCGAAAAAAAAGAACTGCTGCTGCGTTCTGAATCCAACGCGCGCGACCTTATGCTGCACAAGCGCGAAGTGGAAAACAAAACGGGCAGGTTCGCCCGTTCGCTCGCCGATTTCCTGCGGCTTGACGAGCCGCCCGCGCGCATAGAGGCGTACGACGTTTCGAACCACGGCGACGAAGACATAGTCTGCGGAATGGCGGTATGGGAAAACGGCAGGTTCGCCAAACGCAAATACCGTTCGTTCAATATGAAGACGGTCAGCATGCGCGACGACTATTCGTCGATGCGCGAAGCGGTGGGCCGGAGGCTCGCGCACAGCGGCAAAGACTGGGAATACCCGGATATCATAATGCTCGACGGCGGCGAAAACCACGTGGCGGTCATAAAACGCCTGCTTGAGGAGAAAAATACCGATATCCCCGTCTTCGGGATGATAAAGGACGAGCACCACAAGACGCGGACGCTCACCGACGGCGAGAACGAGATATCGCTGAACGGCAGACAGGATATATTCAACTTCTTTTACAAATTCCAGGAAGAAGTCCACAACGCCGCTTTCGGCAAAATGGATATGCAGCGCCGCAAGAAACTGACGACTTCTTCCCTGCTCGAGATCCCCGGCGTAGGGAGAAAGACCGCCGAAACGCTGCTTAACTATTTCGGCGGACTCAAAGCGATAAAAAACGCGTCGTTCGAAGAACTCGCATCCGTAAAAGGCGTTTCACGCAAGACGGCGCAGACAATAAAAGATTTCTATTCGGAGAAGGATAAAAAATGAGGATAATAACGGGAACTGCAAGAGGAACCAAGTTAAAGACGCTCCCCGGCGAACACACGCGCCCCACCACCGAAAAAGTCAAAGAGGCGGTGTTTTCGGCGATACAGTTCGAGCTGCACGACAGGGTGACGCTCGATCTGTTCGGCGGCAGCGGACAGATGGCGCTCGAAGCGCTTTCACGCGGGGCGGCCAAGGCGTATATCGTGGAAAACGACAGGAACGCGACCGCCGTAATAAAGGAAAACGCCGCCAAAGCCAAGCTTATGGAAAAGTGCGTCATACTGAACGCCGACTGGAAAGACTTCGTCAAGCACACCAAGGAGAAGTTTTCGCTCGTCTATCTCGATCCGCCTTACAAAGAGGGCTTTCTGGACGAGGTGCTGGCGCTTATATTCGAGCGCGGCATACTCGCCGAAAACGCAATAGTCATCTGCGAATCCGACGCGTCGGGTCTGCCCGTACCGCCCGAAGGCGTGGAAAACCGCGTTTACAGGTACGGCAAGACGTACGTCACCATATTCAGATTCTGAAAATTTGGGCAGGAGTGTGATAATATGACCACCGCAATCGTTTCGGGGACTTTCGATCCCATAACCGTGGGGCATACCGACCTGATCGCCCGCGCCGCAAAGATATTCGGCAGGGTGATAGTGGCTGTATCCAGAAACACCGAAAAGCAGAATATGTTCAGCGAAAAAGCGCGTTTCGAATCGGTCAAGGCGGCTTTTGAGGGGCAGAAGAACGTAAAAGTCGTACTGCTCAAGGGTCTGCTCGCCGAGCTTGTAAAAAAGCACAACGGAGTGCTGGTGCGCGGAGTGCGCGGCACCGGCGATTACGATTACGAGACCGACCTCGCGCTCATCAACGCCGAGCTCGAAGGCGTGGAGACCGTGTTTATACCCGCGCGCCCGGAATATTCGTTCATTTCGTCGACTTTTGTGCGCGATATGGTAATATATCGCCGCCCCATAGAAAAATATGTGCCGCAGGCGGCGCTGGAAGTGCTTAAAGATGAGATCGGTGACCGTTGAACGCACGGCCGTTTCGCTGGTACGCGAACCGCTCGTGCGGCCGTTCGGCTTTAAGGGGATGCAGATAAACGAGCTCTGGCAGACGGTAGTCAAGCTGAGTTCGGGCGCGCATACCGCGGTCTGTCCTTCCACGCAGAGCGTGCTCTGGGCGGACGCCGACGTGTTTTCGATGTATTCGCAGGACGAATCCAATATGCTTATGCACCGCACGACGCGCCGCGCGCTGGAGCTGATCGAGGGCAGGACTTTCGAGCGTCCCGACCGTTTGATAAAGGAACTGATCCCCGAACTGCGGGAATATGCCGACGCGATAACGGGTACGAAAGTAAAAGAAACTTTCGTGCTCAATTCGCTCGTGGGCGTGGATCTGGCGTTGTGGTCGCTGTACGCCAAAGAAAACGGCATAAATTCGTTTGAAGGGATCATCCCCGAAGAAGCGCGCGATGCGATGAGCAGAAAGCATTCGAAACTCGCGCACATCCCGCTCGTGAGCTATAACGTGGGCGAAAAAGAAATACGCCGCCTGCTCGATAACGGCACCGCGCTTATGAAGATCAAAGTGGGCAAAGAGCTCGAATGGGACAAGGAGCGCCTTATTTCGATACACGATATCGCAAAGGAGTACGAAACTCCGCTGACGACCGACGGAAACGTGAAGTATTATCTCGACGCCAACGGCCGGTATACCCCGGAAGAACTCGATTCCGTGATAGATTTCGCCTCCGAAAAAGGATTTCTGGACCGCATAGCGGTGATAGAAGAGCCGTTTGCGGAAGAAGACGAGACCGACGTTTCGCGCTTTCCGGTGGCGATCAACGCCGACGAATCGGCGCATTCCGCCGCGGATCTGAGAAACCGCATAGCGCTCGGCTACCGTTCCGTGGCGCTGAAGCCGATAGCCAAAACGCTTTCGGTGAGTTTTGAAATGGCGCGGGAAATGCACGCCGCGGGCGGTTCGTGCCTGTGCGCCGACCTCACGGTCAATCCCCTGCTCGCGGAATGGAACAAGCAGTTCGCTTCGCGCATAGCGCCGCTGCCCGGGATGAACGCCGGATGCGTGGAAGTCAACGGCGACGAGAATTACAAAAACTGGAAAGAGCAGATAAAACGCCTGCCGGAAGGGCTTCCGTACTCGTATCCGCGCCGCGGCGCGTTCTGCTGCACAAGGCGTTTTTACGCGAAAAGCGGCGGACTTTTTGAAAACAACGGCTGGGATTTTGAATAAAAATGCTCAATTTACGCAAATGCTATTGATTTTCGGCGCAAAATAAGTTATATTGTAATAAGAAATATCCCGGGAGGCGCATAGAGTGAAGACCGCTTTTATTATGGACCCTTCGACCAGGAATATGGTCATAAACGAAAAGGCGCTCGCGTATTTCCGCACGTTAGGCGAAGTGGCGCTTAACGACGGCGACGCAGGCAGCGACAACGTTATAAAATGCATTGAAAACGCCGATATCGCGGTGACTTCGTGGGGCAACACGTCGCTCGACGGCGATATACTCGCGCACTGCCCGGGGCTGAAATTCGTCGCCCACGCCGCAGGAAGCGTAAAGCCGGTAGTTTCGGACGAGCTGTGGGACAAAGGCGTGCGCGTACTTTCCTGTGCCTGCCCCCTGGGCGAAGGAGTCGCCGAGACCGCGCTGGGGTTCACCATTTCCGCGAGCAAGAACTTTTACGCGCTAAACAAATCGGTCAAAGCCGGCGGCTGGAACGAAGGAAAGCAGAACATACGCGAGCTCTTCGACCTCAAGATAGGCGTTATCGGCTGCGGCTGGGCAGGCAAACATTACATAAAACTGCTTCAGGCGTTCTACGTAGACGTCTTCTGCTACGACCCGTTTATTGGCGAAGAAGCCATGCTTTCGCACGGCGCGCACAAATGCGAGCTCGGCTGGCTGCTTGAAAACTGCGATATAATCTCCATACACGCGCCTTCCATACCTTCCACTTATCATATGATAAACAAAGAAACTCTTTCTTTGATGAAAAAAGACGCCGTGCTCATCAACACGGCGCGCGGCACCATAATCGACGAAGCCGCGCTGTACGAACATATGGCGGCGGGCAATCTGAAATACGCCTGCATAGACGTGTTCGACCCCGAACCGCCCGCAAAAGACAATCCCCTTTTCACGCTCGAAAACGTGATCGTCACGCCTCATCTCGCAGGGCTCGCCAACAACGGGCTCAAACGCATAGGCACGTTCGTATGCGAAGAGACCGCGCATTTCCTTGCCGGCGAACCGGTGCGCGGCGAAGTCACGCGCGAGATGCTCGCCAAAATGGCGTGATCCCTTTATTTGGGTGAAAGGAAAACTATGAAAAAGACAAATGTCATTATCATCTGCTGCGCGCTGCTGCTCGCGGTGTGCGCCGTCGTTTCGGCGTTCGTCATCAAAGGAGGGACCGACGTTCGGGAAACGGTTCAGGACGACAGGACCGTGCGGCTCTACGGCGTGCTCGACGACACCTATTCGCGGCTCGCCGCGGTGCAGAGCGGATCCGCCGCCGCGCCGTCGCTTTCCCCGTCAACGTCCGACGACGCGCAGTTCAAGACCGACCTGCTGCATTTTTACGCGCAGAGCACCAATATAGTTTCCATCCTTCCGTTCACCACCGTACAGGTGACCGAGGCGGCGCTGCTCAAGGCGTTCATGTCTTCGGCGACTTCGGTAAACGAGGCGCTCGCTTATATCGACCGCTATGCCGACAGGACTCTGGCTTCGGCGTACGAGACGATGGACGAGCTTCTGGAAAAATACAGCGCCATACTGCAGAAGTACAACATCTCCACGTCGTCGGCTTACACCGCCAAGTACAACCGCCTGACTTCGATGTTCGCTTCGCTCAAGAATTCGTCGACCCAGCTGCTTTCGCGCACGAGGACGCTCATCAAGAAATCCAAATCCGAAGACTACGACACCTATTACACCAACTACGTGGAACAGCTTTCGGACCTCACTGGCAAGATAGAACAGTACTGCGCCGAGATAAACAACGAGTATTACAACCTGCTTTCGTCGCTGACCGACGATTACGACGACATCCAGTGACGCGGCTCTTGCCCTTTCCGTGCATTCGCAAAAACGAATGCGCGGAATTTTCATATTTGCGCAAAAAAACACTTGCTTATTAGGGCGTTTTATGATATAGTTTATAGGGTATGTATTTATAATAATATGTATGATATAAATTCACCGGAGGTGTAAGAATTGAGCGTACTGGACGATATCCGCGCAGCCGAGGAAAAGGCCGCGCAGATCAAAGAAAACGCCAAAGCCGAATGCGCGGAAGCTTTACGCGCTTCGGAGTTCGAAGCCCGCAGAGAGGCCGCCAAGATAGTCGCCGACGCGCAGGAAAAAGCAAAGCAGATATCCGCGGAAGCGAAAACCGCCTATGAAAGCGCCGAAAAGAAGTTCGCAACCGAGCTGAAGGACGAAAAGGACAGGCTCACGGTACTGGCGACCGCCAACCGCAAAGAGACCGCCGATTTTGCGATCTCGCTGCTTTGAAAAACGCTTAAAACCGAAAATGTGAGGTGATAACACGGATGATAAGATCCGTCAAATTCGTTTCCGTGCTTTGCCTTAAAGAAGATGAACGTCCGGTACTTGACCGGCTGCAGAAATGCGGCGAGATGATGCTTTGCGACACGAAGACTTCGGTGCGAGAGACCGCCGAATCGGCGGAATCGCTGCGCAGACTTGAACTGCTGCGCGAAAACATCAAGCCTTACGCGCCTAAAAAGCCGCTTTTCGGCGAGCCGCCTTCGGTAGACCGTTCGGAGTTCGAAACTGTTTCCGAAGAAGAAAAAGTTTCGGCCCGTGCGACCGAAAGCGCCCTTGCCGAGATCGCCGAAACGGAATCTTCGATAGACAAATCAAAAGACCTTCTCGCACGGCTCGCTCCCTGGGAGGATCTGAGCACGGCGTTTGAAGACCTGGACAAAAACGCGTACGTCACGCTTATCCCCGGAACTGTACGGGAAGCCGGCTACGACAGGTTCGCAAAGGCGGCCGAAGAAAACGGTGTGAGTGTAGACGTCATATCGCGCGACAGCGCCTGCGCGTACGTCGTCGCCGCCGCTATGAAAGACGACGACGTTTCGTGGATGGGCGGCGCCGGGTTCGAAAAAGCCGCGCTTCCGCAAGTGAGCGGGACCGCCAAACAGAATATAGAATCGCTGAGAGCCGAGCTTGCGCAAAAAGAGCCGCGTCTGCAGCAGCTCAAGGATTCGCTGGAGCAAAAGCTAAAGGAAGACCATTCCGCCGACCTGCTCTACGAGCAGACCAAAGCGGCGATCGACCGCGAGACCGCGCCGGTCACCAAGACCGCCGACGCGGTGCTGATAGAAGGCTGGGTGCCCGAGGACCGCGCCGACAGGATTGAAAAAGCGGTAAAAAAAGCCACCGACGTGTATTCGGTGGAATTCAGGGACCCGCTCCCCGGCGAGACTCCGCCGACGGTGCTGGGCAACAACCGTATCGTGAGCAAGTTCGAAGGCATAACCAATATGTTCAGCATACCGCATTACGGCGGCATCGACCCCAACCCGGTGATGACCCCGAGGTACTGGATAATATTCGGGCTTATGATGGGCGACGTGGGCTACGGCGCGATGATGCTCGTGCTGGGGCTGATACTCAAGCTCGTTATGAAACCCAAAGGCGCCATGGCGGACATTTTCGACGTCGTCATCTATTCTTCGGTGACTTCCGTCATAGCGGGCGTGCTGTTCGGCAGCTATTTCGGCGAAACGTGGAACCCGATACTGTTTTCGCCGATGGAAGAGCCGATGAATATGCTCATATTCACGCTGGGCGTGGGCGTGGCGCATATATTCACCGGGCTCATCACCGCGATGTATTACAACGTAAAAGCCGGCAAATGGCTCGACGCCGTCGCCGACCAGCTTTCGTGGATACTCGCGATATCCGGCATAGCCATGCTGCTCATCCCCTCGCTTTCCAAAGTCGGCGTGATACTCGCGATAATCGGCGCGGCGATCATACTGCTCACCGCGGGTCGCGCAAAGCCCACCCTGTTCGGCAAGATATCCGGCGGGCTCGTGGGACTTTACGGTATAACCGGTTATATGAGCGACATACTTTCGTATTCGCGCATACTCGCGCTTTCGCTTTCGACCGGCGTCGTGGGCATGGTGATGAACCTGCTCGCCGGGATGGTGGCGAATTCCATCCCCGTGCTGGGATATGTGTTCGCATTCCTGATCTACGCGGTAGGTCACGTGTTCAACCTCGCTTTGGGACTGCTTTCCGCCTACGTGCACGATTGCCGTCTGCAATATATAGAGTTCTACAGCAAATTCTACGAAGGCAACGGGACGCTGTTCAACGCCTTCAAACTTGAACCTAAAACAATAAAGATCAATAACAATACGGAGGAAAACTAAATGGACTTCATCTCTATTACAAAAGTATTACTCGACGAAACGGTCGGCGCGCTCCCCGAGGTCGCCGAAACGGCAAGCGCCATTTCGGGCAACGTTATAGCTTATATAGGCGCCGCGCTCTGCGCCATACTCGCCGGCTGCGGTTCCGCGCTGGGCGTTATGGCCGCCGGCAAAGCCGCCGCGGGCGTCGCTTCCGAAAAGCCGGAACTCTTCGGTAAACTCCTCGTCCTTCAGGCGCTCCCCGGCACTCAGGGCATTTACGGCTTCCTTACCGCCATACTCGTTCTCATCCAGTTCAACGGTCTCGGTTCAGACGCGGCTACGCTCACAGTCACCCAGGGCTGGCAGCTCTTCTTCGCGGCGGTCCCTATGGCTATAGTCGGCCTCACTTCCGGTATCGCTCAGGGCAAAGCGGCAGTCGCCGCCATCCATATGACCGGCAAGCAGCCCGACGCTTCCGGTAAAGGCATTACGATGACCGCCCTTGTCGAAACATACGCAATACTCGCGCTCCTCATCTCCATCCTCCTTATCCGCGGCGTCGCCGTAGGCTGATAAATATTACCCCCACAGTTCTTTTGGAAGGAGATTTGCAATGGGCGCAGAGACCGTGATCAAAAAAATAGAAGAAAAAGCTCTGGCTGAATGCGAAGCGATACGCGCGTCTTACGCGGCGAAAGCCGAGCAGATTAAAAACAATATTCTTGCAGAAGCCGAATCCAAGGCACGTTCCATTGTAGAAAACGAAAACGAAAAAGCGCGTCTTATGATGATGCGCGGCAAACAGCAATCCACGCTGGAAAAGCGCATACGCACGCTCGACCACAGGCACGCGCTGATAAGCGGCATCAAAGCCGAAACGCTCGCCAGACTCAAAAACGCCGACGCCGCAAGCAAGATCGCGCTTTACACCAAATACGTTGAGAATTCCGGCATTTCGGGCAAGGTGACGGTTTTGGTCCCCGAAAGCGAGCGCGCGCTTTACAAAGACGGCAAAGTGCTTGCAGGTTGGGCGGATAAGCTCACCGGGCTCGCCGGCGTAAAGACCGAGCTGACGCTCGGCGAAACGCCCGCCGAAACAGACGGCGGCGTGATACTGTGCGGCGAGATATACGACATAGATCTTTCGATAGGCTCGATAGTGGACGAAGTTTTTGCAAATAACGAAAAAGCTATTTCGGATAAGCTTTTCGGCGAAGGAGCCGGCGTATGAACGGAGACGTGAAGCGTTCCTATGAATACGCCATAGGCTGTTTCAAAGCCACTTCCCGTCAGCCGCTGAGCGCCGAACAATGGCAGCGCCTTAAAAGCGCCAACCGTACCGGCGCCGAAAAACTGCTTGCCGAATTCGGGTTCCCCGCGGTGAACGAAGAATGCTCCGCCGCCGATTCCATAGAAAAAGATATGGCGGCGACCGTGGCGTTCATACGCGAAAACGCGCCCGACGGCGAACTTGTCGACCTGCTGTTTTTCGAGCAGGACGCGCTGAATCTGAAGATACTCGTCAAATCGGCGCGGATGGGGCAAAAAGAGCCGCCGTTCGAGCTTGCCGAAGGCGGGACGGACCGCGAGATACTCAAAGTCTGCGCGCAGACCGAGGATTTTTCGCTGCTGGGCAAGGACCTTGAAGAATCGCTTGCGCGCGTGCCGGAGATAACCGATCCCGGCGAGCTGAGCTGCGTGATCGACACGGCGTTCCTTATGCATTCGGTGGATACTGCGCGTAAAAAGTTTTCGTTCACGTTCGCGCGGCTGCTCGAGGAATACGGCGCGGGCAGGAACAGACTCACCGCGCTGCGGTTGAGACGGCTGGGCAAGGACCCCGCCGATTTCCCGTACGCCTTCTTCCCCGAAAGCAAAAAGATTGAAAAAGTCAACGACGAAAACAAGACCGAAGACGAGATCGTGCGCGAAGTCGCCAAGGCGTTCGACGACGTCATAGGCGAGCTCGGGTTCGACGAAGGCATGGGCTTTATAGCGCGGTACTATTTCTTAAAGAAAAACGACGCTTCCGCGCTGAGGCTGCTTTTCGCCGAAAAATCCCTTGGCGGAGGTGACGCAGATGAGTGAATATAAAGCCGCCGCGGTGGGAAGCCATTCTTCGGTAGTGCTGTTTTCGGCGGCGGGGATAAAGACCGTTTCGGCGGAAAGCGTTAAAGAAGCCGAAAAAGCCGTGAACAGGCTGGTAAAAGAAGGCTACGGCATAATCTTCCTCACCGAAAACTACGCCAAAGAGCTTGAAAACGAGCTCAAGCGCTACCGCGCTTCGGCGTACCCCGTTATACTTCCCGTGCCGGAAAAATCGGGTCCGGGCGGATACGGGATGCAAAAGATAAACAGCAATATGGAAAAAGCCATAGGTACAAACATATTCGACAAAGATTGAGAAAGGCAGGTGCCTGTTTTGGCAGCAAACGAAAACATCGGCACGATATATAAAGTTGCGGGTCCGCTCATAGTCGCAAGCGGCATGCGCGACGTCCATCTGCACGACGTCGTGCGCGTGAGCGAGCAGAAGCTCATAGGCGAAATAATCGAACTCAGAGACGATCTCGCTTCGATCCAGGTCTATGAGGACACTTCGGGCATCGGCCCCGGCGAACCCGTTTATCTCACGGGCGAACAGCTCGTGGCGGAACTGGGCCCCGGACTCATAGAAGGCATCTTTGACGGCATCGAGCGCCCGCTGAACGTCATCTATCAAATGGAAGGCGACCGCATAAGACGCGGCTCCGACGTCCCCAAGCTCGACAGAGCGAAAAAGTGGGCGTTCGAAGCGACCGCCGCCGTGGGCGACGAAGTCGGCGCGGGCGATATCATAGGCGAAGTCAAAGAGACCGAAGCCGTCACCCAGCGCATAATGATCCCGTACGGGATCTCCGGCACGATCACGCGCATAAGCTCGGGCGAATTCACCGTCGCCGACACGGTCGCGACGGTCAAAGACGCCAAGGGCGTTGAGCACGAAATTACGATGATGCAGAAATGGCCGGTGCGCAAGCGCAGACCGTATTTTGAAAAGATGAATCCGCAGGAGCCTATGGTCACCGGCCAGCGCGTGGTAGACACGCTCTTCCACGTGGCAAAAGGCGGCATCGCCTGCGTCCCCGGACCTTTCGGCTCGGGCAAGACGGTCATACAGCATTCCATAGCCAAGTGGGCGGACGCCGACATAATCATATATATCGGCTGCGGCGAGCGCGGCAACGAGATGACCGACGTTCTTAAAGAGTTCCCCGAACTCAAGGACCCCAAGACCGGGCTTTCGCTTATGAAACGCACGGTGCTCATAGCCAACACTTCTGATATGCCCGTCGCCGCGCGCGAAGCTTCTATTTACACCGGCATAACCATTGCGGAATATTTCCGCGATATGGGTTACAAGGTAGCCATAATAGCTGACTCCACATCCCGCTGGGCGGAAGCGCTGCGCGAAATGTCCGGACGTCTTGAAGAGATGCCCGGCGAGGAAGGCTACCCCGCGTACCTTTCCACCCGCCTTGCTGAATTCTACGAACGCGCCGGCAGCGTGGTCTGCCTGGGCAAGGACAAACGGCGCGGCGCCGTGACCGCCATAGGCGCGGTATCGCCCGCCGGCGGCGACACCAGCGAACCCGTTTCGCAGGCGACGCTGAGGATAGTCAAGGTCTACTGGGGACTTTCGGCGGAATTAGCTTACCAGCGCCACTTCCCCGCCATAGACTGGCTCAAGAGCTATTCGCTTTACGATAAAAAGATAAACCGCTATTTCGACGAAAATCTCGACGAAAACTGGTCGTACAGAGTCGGCACGGTGCGCCGCATACTGCAGGAAGAATCCGAACTGAACGAGATCGTCCGCCTGGTCGGGTTCGACGCTCTGAGCGAAAAAGACCGCCTGACTTTTGAATGCGCGCGCATGATACGCGAAGACTTTTTGCAGCAGGACTCGTTCCGCGAAGTGGACCGTTTCACCCCGCCCAAGAAGCAGACCGAAATGATAGGCGCCATCTTAAAATGGTACGCCGGAGGTCAGCAGGCGCTCAAGGAACGCGCTCCGTACAAAGAGATAATGGACGAAGCCGTGCTTACGCAGATAGCCAGGATGAAATACGAACCCGACGATTCGTGGCAGAGCTTTATAGACGACCTCTACACGTCCATAGACGCGCTGTTCGAGCGGCTGAAAGGAGTTGACGCGGAATGAAAAAGGATTATAAGACCATAAGAGAAGTCGTTGGACCTTTGATGATGGTCGACTGCGTCGAAAACGTAAAATACGACGAGCTCGTGGAGATCCACGAAAAAGACGGCTCGGTCCGTCTGGGCAAGGTGCTCGAAGCCAAGGGCAACACCGCGCTCGTCCAGCTTTTCGAAGGCGCTCACGGCCTGCAGATCTCCGATTCCAAAGCGCGTTTTCTCGGCCACAGTCTCGAGCTCGCCGTGTCGCCCGATATGATCGGCCGCATTTTCGACGGCGTCGGGCGTCCCAAAGACGGCGGCTCGCCCATAATTTCGGATATCAAACTCAACATAAACGGCACTCCCATCAACCCCGCCGCGCGCGACTATCCCGCCGAATTCATACAGACGGGCATTTCGGCGATAGACGGACTCAACACGCTGGTCAGAGGTCAGAAGCTGCCCATATTCTCGGGCTCCGGACTTCCCCACGCCGAGCTCGCCGCGCAGATAGCGCGTCAGGCGAAGGTGCGCGGCACCGACGACAAATTCGCCGTCGTTTTCGCCGCCATAGGCATAACGTTTGAAGAGGCGGAATTCTTCCGCGAGGATTTCAAGCGCACCGGATCGATCGAACGTTCCGTGCTGTTTCTGAATCTCGCCGACGATCCCGCGGTGGAACGCATCGCGACCCCGCGTATGGCTATAACCTGCGCGGAATATCTGGCGTACAAGCTGGGCATGCACGTTCTGGTCATAATGACCGATATCACCAACTACGCCGAGGCGCTGCGCGAAGTATCCGCCGCGCGTAAAGAAGTTCCCGGCCGCCGCGGCTACCCGGGTTACCTTTACACCGACCTGGCTTCGCTTTACGAAAGAGCGGGGCGCATCAACGGCAAGAAGGGCTCCATAACGCAGATCCCCATACTCACCATGCCCGAAGACGACAAGACGCACCCCATCCCCGACCTTACCGGATATATAACCGAAGGTCAGATAATCCTTTCGCGCGATCTGTATATGAAAGGTCTCGAACCTCCCATAAACGTGCTGCCTTCGCTTTCGCGTCTTAAAAACAAAGGCATAGGCAAAGGCAAAACGCGCGAAGACCACCCCGACACCATGAACCAGATCTTCGCCGCGTACGCCAGAGGCAAAACGGCGGCGGAACTTGCGGTGGTCCTTGGCGAATCCGCGCTTTCGGATATGGATAAAAAATACGCCGCTTTCGCCGACAGGTTCGAAAAAGAGTACGTTTCCCAGGGCTACAACACTGACCGTTCCATAGAAGACACGCTGGCGATCGGCTGGGAACTGCTTTCGGATCTTCCCGTCACCGAGCTCAAGCGTATACACCCTGAATATATCGAGCATTATCTTCCCCGTAAGGAGGGTGAGTGAGAGTGGCAACGGTCAATCCCACCCGAATGGAGCTTACCAAGACCAAAAAGCGGCTCGTCACCGCGGCGAGAGGGCATAAGCTCTTAAAAGACAAGCAGGACGAAATGGCTCGCCAGTTTATGATCTATATCCGCCGCAACAAACAGCTGCGCGAGGAGATAGAGGCTCTGCTGGGCGACGCCATGAGCAAGATGTCGCTTGCAGAAGCCGAGATGGGCAAGATATCGCTTGAAGAAGCGCTTATGATATCGGCAAACGCCGCGCCGCCCGAATGCGCCGAAAAGAACGTGATGTCGGTGCGCGTGCCCGAGATAACCGCCAAAGCTTCTTCCGGAGGCGATATCACCTACGGCTTTGCATTCACTTCAGAAAAGCTCGATTCCGCCTACCTCGCCATGAACGAGCTCATGCCCAAGCTTTACGAGCTCGCGGCGGTGGAAAAGGCGTGCGATATGCTCGCCGACGAGATGGAACGCACCCGCCGCAGAGTCAACGCGCTGAAATATATCATGATCCCCGAAATGAAAGCGACGATCAAGTTCATCACCATGAAGCTCGAAGATAACGAGCGTTCCAACACCGTCCGACTGATGAAGATCAAGGACAATTTGGCAAAACAAGCGTAAAAACGGCACAGCGCCGGGTACAACCCCGGCGCTGTTTTTTCAACTAACGCTTTATTGGTAAACAACAAATTGATAATTGATTTGTGCTTTGCGTTCCGTTATAATATGATCACACCGGTGATAATAATTAAGGAGTGAACAAAATGCAAATCAAATTGGGAGACAATATCAAAGCGCTGCGCAGGCGCGACGGGAGGAAACAGGAAGACCTTTCGGCGGCGCTGGGCGTGACCAATCAGGCGGTCAGCCGCTGGGAAGCCAACAAGGGCTACCCCGATATGGAGCTGATTCCGGCCATAGCAAACTATTTTCACGTTTCCATAGACGAGCTTTTCGGTTATGACAACGACCGCGAAACACGTCTTGCGTCTTATATCGAAGAGATCGACAGGATGCGCGAGCTTGAAGGAGATCAATGCAAAATCGCTTTTGAAGAGCAGGAAAGCTATCTGCGCAAAGCGCTTACGGAATTCCCCAACGAATGGAAACTGCAAATGCGGCTCGCGTGGGTATTGCAATCGAAAGCTTATTACAACAAAAAAGAGCCGGATAAAGACGTGTTGAGTGAATCCGCCGCGCTGTACGAACAGGCGCGGAAAAGTTGCGGCGACGAACACTGGAAAGAATCGATGACAGAAAGTCTTGCCGGCGTTTATACGCAGCTCGGCGAAGACGAAAGGCGTGAAAAGCTCGCGCTGGAAAGTTCGCCGGTGAATATAAGCCGCGAGATGCTGATGTGTTATCACAAAGACGACGAAAAGCACAAGCGTTACACCGCGGAAGCCGTACTCGCTCTCATCCACTCGCTCGCCTGGGCGATCGACTGGAACTGGACCGATTCGCCCGACGTCTTCGTGTCGCTTGCCGGGCTTTACAAATCGCTGTTCGGCGGCAAGGATTACGGCATGTTCAGCAGCGATATGTGCGGGCTGTATATGCGCGCCGCCGCAAGATTTGCCAAACGCGGCGACAAAGTGAGCGCGCTCGAATGCTTCGGCTCGGCGTATTCCCATTACCTCGCATATACCGATTCCTGGAACAAAAAAGAAAACCGCCAGACTTCGGAGCTTTTGTCGAAAGCGAGCACAAAACCTTACCGCTTTATACATATTTCCAAAGATATGCTTAAGGCATGCGCAAAAACGTTTCCGGACGGTATCGCTAACACGATAAAAAACGATCCGAAATACGCTACGATATTTGAATGATCAGCGTATCATAAAAGACAGCGGCGCCGGGCAAACCCCGGCGCCGCTTCATAATCTTTATACTTTTTAACTCTTTTAAATGCGTTTCCGGCAATCGTTTTCGAGCGAGCAGCCGCCGCATTTGGTGCATCCCGGCTGGCAGTTTGGGTCCATACCGCGTTCGCGCAGTATTGCGCCGAGCTCTTCGCTCATGGCGAGCAGCTCCGCGGGATCGCAGGGCGGCGTGTCGCGCAGCGCGCACGAATCCATGGGTCTGAGCGGCATTATCGTGGGGTAAACGCCCATTTTTGCGAGCGCGCGGCATTCGGCGACGATATCGGACGCGGGCTGCACGCCCGCTATAAGCACCGAAGACACCATCCCGTAACCGAAATCGGCGACGGCGCGTTTGAACGCGGCGTAATAGTGCGACTTTGGTATGGCGGATTTTCCGGGGCAGACCGTTCGGCGCAGTTCTTCGGACGCGACTTCGAGATTCATTATGCAGGCGGTCGCGCCCGCTTCATGCAATTTTGTCAGCAGCGAAAGGTCCTGCGGCGGGGCGAGCTCCACGGCTATGGGGCACGAAGAAAACTCGCGTATGCGCGCGGTAAGGTCGATCCAGTAGCGCGCCATATCGTCGGGCGAAATATACGTCCCGCCGCTGAAATTGAGCGCGCCCGAACATTTTGAAAGCAGTATTTTAAGCGCCGACGCCATTTTTTCGGGCTCGACAGGGCGGGCGGAAGTCCGTTCGAGCGAACAGAACGCGCATTTGCCGCGTTCGGTATCGAAACAGCAGACCGAAGAAGGCCATATATTTATGCATCCTTCGGAATGGAGCCGCGCCATGGAATCGAGAAAAGTCCCGGTCTGTGGCAGCGCGCCGAAAAACGTGACCGGCACGCGCTCGCCGCAGTATTCGATATAATATCCCCCGTCGTCGTGCTCGAGCAGATACGGCGACGAAAACGTAAACTTTTCGCCGGCGCTGACGCACACGTTCATTCCGCAGACGCTCATATTCGCCGCGTCGATGAACCCTTTGTCGAAAAACTGCGGGTATTCGCGCATAAGTGATTTGCGCGCGGAGTTATCGACGCGCACTCCGCGGCACAGAAGCCCGGATTTGAGTAAAAGCAGCTGTTGTTTTTCCATAAAGATAGCACAATTCGTATCGCGCCGTTTTGCGGCGCGGGGCAAAAACGTTATGAATACTATACAAAAGATTATACATTATCCACCCCGCGTTTGTCAATAGCGCGTTTTATTTGAAAAACGCGCAAACGCTATTGATTATGCGGCCGAAGAGTGGTATTATAAAGGTATAAATATTCATCGCGGAGTTTTGCCATGACGTCGACCGGAACGGTCAACATGACTCAGGGCAGCGTGCAGAAGGTGATAATCAAGTTCGCCTTCCCCGTTTTTCTGAGCCAGTTGTTCCAGCAGTTCTACAATATAATAGATTCGCTCATCGTGGGCAACTTCATAGACAAAGACGCGCTCGCCGCCGTGAGCTCTTCCGGAAGTCTGATATTTTTGCTCATCAGCTTTTTTATGGGCACTTCGATGGGCGCGAGCGTGGCGATATCCAAGTATTTCGGCGCCGGCGAACACGACAAAGTATCGCGCGCGATACACACCAACGTGTGTCTGGGGCTGATTTCCGGCGGTCTGCTCACGGTCATCGGCGTGCTGTTCACGCCGACCATACTGCGCTGGATGAACACTCCCGAAAAGATACTTCCGCTTTCCATAGAATATTTCCGCTACTATTTCATAGGCGTAATCGCCATTGTGATGTACAACATCTGCAAAGGCATAATGAACGCGCTGGGCGACAGCAGGCGGCCGCTTTATTATCTCATCTTTTCTTCCCTGCTCAACGTGGGGCTGGATCTGCTCTTTGTGGCGGGGTTCGGCTGGGGCGTATGGTCGGCGGCGCTCGCCACGACCATTTCGCAGGCGATAAGCGTTATCCCG
>JAEEGG010008545.1_pt1 | contig 23201 bp, 11 predicted proteins | sample 9134161 | NCBI WGS metagenome assembly JAEEGG01 (sample SAMN16246543, study PRJNA631951) | gut metagenome | biome: gut microbiome; feature: rumen; material: CR-attached | host: Bos | place: Iran: Karaj | collected 2018-10
CATTGATGAAATAGCTGTAGCGCATGCTGTAAATCAATGTGAAGATATAGGCTGCCATTACCATACTCATGCGGATGTCGATGGTGATGTCGCCTATCCAGAGGTCATAGGCCCAAGGGGAGACCAGAATCATCAGCGCCATACAGATCATAATGCCGATGGTCATCAGACGCAGTTTCCGTGTGGCGTTAAGAATCCAATTGACATCACCCCGTTCGTAGGCATCGGTGGTGGCATTCCAGAAGGGCATACAAACTACCGTGAATACGACTAGCATAATGCTGAAATAGCGGTAGGTGATCTGATAGGGTGTCACTAAAGAGGGTGAGAATAGTTTCGAAATCAGAATGTTTGCCGTCATAAACAGAACGATGCTCGATATCTGCATGATGAAAAACTGAATTCCCATGCCGATAACCGCCCGGGCTTCTTTGAGATTGATGAGGCGAACTGACGGGCGCAGACGGGGAAATCTCACCCAGAAGGTATAGGGAAAGGCAATGATATAGACGAGTAGGGGTGCAGTTGTGTTGACAAGTGCTATGTGCATCAGGGAGTGACTGCCCATTCGGTATACCATAAATGTACCGATCAGTGCCAAGGTCTGTCCGGTGGCAATCAGCAGGTTGCTGACAGCTGGCAACTGCAGACCCATGTAGAAGTTGCCGATCAGTTTGAAGATGAAAGTCGTGCAGACGAGTATGATGGTGACCGCCAGTACCTGGTTGAGATCGGCGGTCTTTGAGGGGTCTACGTTCAATAGCTGGTAGTTGTCGAGGCTGGCAACCAGCAACAACAGCACAGCCATGACGGGGACGATAATGTAGGTAAGCATGGCAAAGGTGGAAGAAATAAGCGACCTTGCGCGATTCTCATCCTCATGTGCCAGATAGATGGCCAGTTTATTCCTCAGACCGTTGCCCAGTCCGATGTCCAGATTGTCTATCCATAACATCACGCTACTGATAGTGAGCCAGACGCCGTTGTTGTATTCGCCCAGGCATTTCAGGGTGATGGGTACGGAAGCGAGCACAATGACGGCCGACCACCCCTTGGCCAGAAAGGATACCAGGATGTTTTTCTGGAGTCGTGAGGAACGCTTTCTGCTGATGCTGCTCTCGGTGGTCATAGACTTAAAGGGGATAGCTGGAGTCTGAACTTCTGTTGCGTGAACAGGATGACGAAGAATGTGAACTGCAAGACAAATACCATGCTCAGGAAGACATTCTCCTGATAGAACTGCAGCAACAGTACATAGACGGCATAGGTGTAGAGACAAGTGCCTACCCCGCTGCTGTTCTGAAACAGGCGATAGAGGTATCCGCACACACAGCCATAGACAGCTGCGAATAGTGCAACGCCGCGATAGCCGAAATCAATGTAGAACGGCTGGAAGACGGTATAGACATTTGTGTTTACCGGAACAAACACGAATTCCTGAAGCTTATCTTTGACCACTACATCCGCCCCCAAACGTTTCAGGAAGAGATATACCGTCTCAAAGGTGTTGGTGCCGAATTGGGAGATAGCTTCTGGTGACAGCTGGCAGAAAGCGACGGGGGGCGACAATGCATACATCGTGAAGAAGTCAAGCAGCGTCTCCTCCTTCTGATAGTCGCTGTCCTCTCCGGCACGTCCCAGATTGAATAGATAGAAGAGGAGGATAACCAGAATGCCGAAGGTCAGGATAGACCGTATACGGATGACTCTCTTCTCGAAGAGTACAAACATCGAACTGACGAAAACGAAGAACATTGTACCCTTCTCCATGATAGCCAGCGAGTTCATCAAGCAGGCAAGTCCCAATATGACGACCTGCCAGGTGGGAATCCTGGGATGAGCCCATAGCGCAACGACAAACAAGGCCTGGTTGATCACCACAGAGTAGTTCAGGATGCCTTGTCCCTCACCGTAGATAGCTAACGTCCGGACATTGGTCATCAGGTCTTCCGTGCCGAACATGGTGACAATCTGGATGACCCGATACACGTAGAGTGGGGTAATGATGAGGGAGATAACAAAGAAAAAAGTGAAGAGCGTTTTGTTGAAATCGATGCTACTGGCCCTGGTGCCGCTGTCGCTACCCTCAGCAGACAGCACATAGGCACCTATTGAACAGATGCAAAAGATGGGTACCCACAACAGGAAACAGTAATAGAATTGTTTTGTAATGGGATACAGGTCGGTGTCCAATAAATAATACAATCCTAAGATAAGGGCCCAGATGGCTATGGTCAGGAACCATGGCGAGAAATAGCCGCCCAATTGGCTCAACTTGAGATCTCTCAACCGTCCGTCTTTGCTTCGGAGCATGGCATAGGTGAGAATCCATGCCAGGAAGACGAAACTGAGGAGATAACTCATCAGATATTTGTCGGAGTGTTGCGGCACGGTATTGTCCTGAATGACGGCGAATGACAGATAGGCACGTTCTCTGAGGGCTTTCTGACGCGCATACTCCTCGACGGCCTTCTCGTGCAGGGCATAGGCGTCCTTCAGTTCCTTCTCAAGCGCCTTCTCCTGTTGCTGCAGGCTACTGGTGTTAATGTTGGTATGATTGTCGATAAAACGTCCGTAGTCGGCCATGGCCAGCTGGTATTTATCCTGTGTCGCCGACAAGGCTCTCTTGGCATTATGCAGGGCAGAGTCGACAATGATATGCCGATGCCGGGTAATAATGGTTTGCAGTTGTAATGTGATACTGTCCAGCATCTGCGAGGCTACAATGGGGTCTTTGTCTGTGAAACTGATCCGGAGTGTCGTCTCTCTATTGCTGTAGTTGTAGTTGATACGGTCATGTACGGCCCGTACCGTATCTTCCTTTCCCAGATACTGGCCGTATGTCATGTCCTTGCCTGGCAGGCGTTTGCGGGCTATATCACTGGCGAAATCCTCGGTCTTTAGCACCTTGCAATAGATCTCCATGTCGTTGATGCCGGTATTCGCAGCACCCATGGCATTCTTGATATGTGCCTTGATACTGCTGAAGCCGATGGCCAACTCCGTCTCCTTGTATTCGTCGCTCAGTTTGGTGCGGGCGGTATATTCATCAGGTACACACAGCCACACGACTATGGCAAGTAGTGTGGCTATGAGGGTGGCGAGAATATAAGGATGCCTTTTCAATATGCCGGATTTTATACATTGAAGAATGACTGCCGATGGCGCCAGAGCAGGATGCCGGATCTGAGCAGGAAGCCCAGGATCATCCAGATAATGAGGGTGACAATTTTGGGACGGCTACTGTGCTTGACGGGTACAGAAGCCTCCTGGACGATGGTAAAAGCCGGTGTCCGCTCCTGCACCTTGGCCTTGGCCAGTTGCAGCTGTTCCACCACCTGCTGATAGATGGTGTATTTCAATTGCATCTCATTCTCCAGTTCATCTCCCTTCAGCACATACGATTGCATTTTCAGGTTCTGGTAGGAGTCGCCGAAGGCGGCATATTTCTGTCGGGCCTTGGCGTACTCTTTATGGGCTTCGTCAAACAGCTTCTGCATGTATTCCAGATCTACACGTGCCTTTTTCGTGCGGTAATCGGTGATGGTGCGCTGCAGGTGCATCTGCACCGAATCGGCCACTGTCGCGGCTATCTGCGGATCCTGGTCTTCCACGACGATGGTGATGACATTGGTCTTCTTGTCAACACTGCATTCCATCTTGCCCAGTATAGCTTTCACCACGTCGTACTCTTTCTTGGTCAGGTGCTTTGAGTCAGGCTTGTGGCCCGGCTTCGGCTGTTCATCGCTGGATAATTTCTCTTTCAGGCTGCTCAGCCAGTCCATTGGATATTCGTAGAATGCCAGCTTCTGATGCTTCTGCAGATAGTCGAAATAGGAGTATGTCTCTCCAGTCTTGCTTTTTGTCACCGTGACAGGGAACATACCGACAATAAATCCCGTTGACTCCATCAGGTCGGGATAGATTTCCGGATAGAGGGCATCACCGGTCTGTCCGATCTTCATGTTCATGCCCACCATCGAGGCCAGCGATGACAGACTGCCGGAAAAACTGCTGCCCGATTCCTCTGGGGCGAGGATGACGGTCGACTTGTAGATCTTTGGCGTAGCAAAAGCTAAGATGACGCCGATGACGCCGGCTGTACAGGAATAGATACAGACCTTCCGGAAGTCGGTTTTCAGTATCTTGAAGACTTCAATAAGACTGATGTCGATGATTTTCTTCTTCTCTTCCATACTTCTTACTTGATCAAGTTGGCAATGGTGGCTATCATCGTGGCGATAGAGGCGGTGCTGGTGCCGATGCTAAGCCATTCGGTCAGACCGAGTCCGCGACGGCGGGCTTTGGTGGGCACAACAATCTGGCAGCCTGGTCTGGGTTTGTGCTTACGGTCTGCCTTCGCCACCATACCGTTCATATAGATGATAATGGTCTGGCTGCGCTTGCCCGAAGAACTCACACCACCAGCCAGGTCAATGTAATAATCAGCTTTTTCACCGGCTTTATAACGCACGGTATTGGGATAGAGCACCTCACCATTGATGCTGACAGTACTGGTGTAGCGTGGTACGACGATGCGGTCGCCTTCACGCAGGTAGGGGTCGTCGTCGCTGCCAGGATTGGCCAAGGCCTTATCCAACTCAATAGCCACCGGGAAGGTGGTCAGTGTCAACAGCTTCTTCACATCGATAGAGTCGTTGCCGGAATTGCGCTGAGCGGTACGGAGCATTGTCTCCATCATCTCGCGCTCTTCCTGAGTCATCTGGCGCAAGAGCTTTGCACCCTCTGGATAGGCACGTTTTGTCAGTCCGCCAGCTTGCTTGATAATCTCGCTGAGGCGTTGGTTACTGCTGGTCAGGGTGTAATTGCCCCTGAACTGTACCTCGCCCTCGATAGTGATGTTCTGCTGTTCGTTATAGTTAGGACTGCGGCGGATATATACCTCGTCGTAAGGCTGCAGGGTGAAGGGTGTCTCGCCTTGTGGAATGGTAAAGTCTGGATTCAGCGAGAAACTATATGTGAAAGCCAGGGTGTCACCGGCTTCGGTCGCATTGGGCTCAATGATACGGCGCGAGACATCCACTTTTGCCAATGAGGCAGCATTGGTCAGGCCGCCAGCCTGAAGCACAAGGTCCTCAATTGTCTCGTTTGATGCAAACTTATAGATACCAGGATAGTTCACCTCTCCGTGAATCGTAATCGTCTGGTCTTCTTTCTCCTCTTCGCGGCTTCCGATGTAGATAACATCCTCATTCTTTAGTTCGACATCCGGCACGTTTCCTTCCATGATGCCGAGGACGTCCAGGCTCATGACTTCTAAGGTGCGGTCTTTCTTCATGCGGTGCATCACGGCGTGCTGACCGATGGCATTCTCTGTCAGTCCGTCAGCTGCCTCAATGAGCGCCTTTACCGTACAGATTTGTCCGCCCACTTGATACATGCCTGGACGGAAAACAGCGCCCTTCACCTCCACCGTATTCTGGTAACGGTTCAAGGTGGAGTCAACGCTGACGGAGTCCTCGTCCATCAATTTAAAGTCGTTCAGGTCGAACTCGCCCACATTGAATACCGAGTACATCTGCCCTGCCTTACGATGGATGCGGATGGCTTTCGTATAGGCATCGCCCGTGAAACCGCCGGCATAACGTAGCAAGGTGGCTGCACTCTCAGTCTTTTTCATTTCGTAGAACATGGGGCGCTTGATCTTTCCGGCAATATTTACCAATGCTTCGTATGGTCCAACGGTGACGATATCATTGTCCTGCAAGCGGACATCGCCCGTCAACTTGCCGTTGAGCAGGAAGTCGTAGACGTCGACATTCGACAACAATTTGCCGTTGCGATACACTTTCACGTTTCTCAGGGTACCGATCTCATTGGGGCCGCCTGCCATATATAGGGCATTATAGACAGTAGCGAATGCCGACATAGTATAGGTGCCAGGGGCCTTGACCTCACCCATCACGCTGATGGTGATGGTGCGTGTCTGGCCTATGGTGAGCTCAATACGGGAGCCTTGGTATCTTGCACCCAATACGTTTCTGAGCTTTGCCTTGGCCTGACTCACGGAAAGACCGCCCAACTGAATGAGTCCGATATCTTCAACGGTGACATAGCCGTCAGGCGAAATCGTTTCGGTGATGCTTTCCTGGGAGGCGCCCCAGATGTCGATGTTCACTTCGTCGCCAGGGCCTAACCGATAGTTCTGCGGTGTCGCTAAGTTCATGCTGCTCTCAAAGGTCAGGTCCTTATTGTTGAAGATATCGTGTCCGAAGATCTTGCGCTTGGGCTCTTTCTCCTTATCAAAGTCATCATAGAAATATTTGAGCGAGTCGGGCATCATGAAGTCTACTGCATCGTCGAACTCGGTGAATTCCTTGTCGTTTTCGTCGTAGGTGTTCTGCTTGGTCTTCTTCCGACCATCCTTCATGCGATAAGGGGAAACATTGCGTTTCTCCTTATCGACAATGTCCTGCCGCTTCTCGCCGTTAGCCTCACGCATACGCTTCTTCACTTCCTTTGATCCTGCAGTGATGTCCTCGGCACCTAAGGAGCCGTTCTTCATCTGGCGCTCGTACTTCTTTTTAAGACGTTGTAGTTGCTCCATGGTCACACCGCGTTGCATAAGCTGGGTGACAATCTGCTGGCGCGACACGCCCTTGGCATTCTGCTCAATCACATAGTCCATCACTTGATTATCAGTCATACTCGACTGTGCCCATCCGGTTGCAGTGATGAGCAGAAGTGACAGTATTAGTGTAGTAAGTCTTTTCATACGTTATCTATTACAGGTACATTATTATATATAATATAACAAGATGAATCGTTGATTATTGCATAAATCTCGGCAAAGGTATCACTTTTTTTCAAAAAAACTTGCATTTTTCAGGAAAAGTTGATATCTTTGCACCGAAAATACGACTTATCTCGTATCTGGGGTTGACTGGATTTGACAGCGGGTAGAGATGGTACGTAAGCACGCGGAGGCTCGTTGGCTACCTCCTAAAACAGAGTGAACAAAAAATTAATTGGCAACAATGAGTATGCTCTCGCTGCTTAATCGAAGTATAGTAGATTGCTAGCTTAATTCCACTACAAGGTAGAGGAACGAGACGTCGCTCCAAGGATGTTGTTCCGAATCTGAGGATCCAGCGGCGCAGGTTAAATCGGAAATAGTCTCTGTAGGCTCCGATGCAGGGATGAAATTTAGGAGCTAAGGCATCAGTTGGTGGTCCAGGTCTTGCTGATGCTCGAAAACCGAAGGCTGGAATAAGCGTGTAGAAAGCGTATGGTTTCCCTGTTTGGACGAGGGTTCGACTCCCTCCAGCTCCACATTTGTTCTCCCACGGGGGGAGGACGTTAACTTTAAACAAATTAGTATGAGAAGCAAATTGCTTTCCAACGTCTTTACGTTGATGATGATGACGGCCGCCGTGTCGTCGTGTGAGAAAATGACGCTTTCAGAAAGCGCCCAGTCAGAGAATGTTGAAAAGGGGAATGTAGTGTTGAGGGTAACTCAATTCGAACAGATTCCTTTCGATGCGCAGACCCGTGCCGATGCGGGGAGCGTGTGTACGCGCCTTTGTTTTCATATCTATGGTGAGGATGGCGTGCGTGTGACATACGTTAACCAAAAGCAGGAGGATTCAAACTTTGGTACCGCATCGTTCTCTTTGGATGAAGGGCGTTACGTCTTGGTGGTCGTGGGACACAATTCTTCCTCGAATCCAAGTTTCAGTGCTAATGAGAAAGTGAGCATTTCCGGAAGTAACCTTGGTGATACCTTCTGGTGTTGCGAAGAGTTTGAGGTGGGCGATGATGAAATCGAGCTGAACTTGAGATTGAAGCGCATTGTTTCAATGATTAGATTCATTCCGACTGATGCCAAACCTGCCAATCTGAATCAGGTCATTCTTTCCTATAAAGGTAGCAAGGGTACTTTCGATGGCTTGACGGGCTATGGCAGTACGCATGCCTCGCAGACCATCAAGCTCGATGTGGATGCTAACGATGACCAGTATGAGTTTTATATGATTCCCAGTTCTGATGACGATTTACTGGATATCAAGCTGAGCACCTATTATGTTGAAGGCGACGGAAGAATTCATAGCCTGACAGAAAAGGAAATCAGTCAAGTACCTGTGAAACGGAATTGTATCACGATCTGCCGTGGTAGTCTGTTCGACGGGACGGGCTCTTCCCAATCGGTCTTTATCACCATATCTGTGGACACAAATTGGGATGATAACATCGATGTCACATTCTGAGGCTTCTACTTATGATGTTCCTTCATATATTCACGCGGTGACATGCCGTAGACACTCTTGAAGAGGGTCGAGAAGGACGTCGGGTTAGAGAAACCGCAGGCATAGACCACTTCGGTGATATTCATATTTTGGGTCGTCAACAAGTTGGCGGCCTGTTTTAATCGTAGGGTACGGATGAAGTCATGTGGCGTCTGTCCAGTCAGCTCTTTCATCTTACGGTGCAGATGGACGCGGCTGATACCAACCTCATCGGCAATCATATCCACACTGAGGTCGGAATTGTTCAGCTGTTTGTTGATGGTGCTCATGATGCGGTCCAGCAACTTCTCGTCGGGCGATTTCACCTTCACCTCTTCCATCTGTTCTTCTAACTGCTCGGTGCGGCCGTATTTCTGGCGCAAAAGGGTGCGGGCATTGATGAGGTTGGCAATGGTCCGGCGTAGTATGTCCATGTTGAAGGGTTTCACGATATAAGCATCAGCACCTGTTTCCAGACCTTCCAACTTGTCCTCGTCTCGGTTCTTAGCTGTCAGCAGAATCACTGGCAGGTGGTTGGTCTGCGGATTCAGTTTGAGCTGGGTACAGAGCGTGTTACCGTCCATCTCTGGCATCATCACGTCGCTGATGATGATGTCCGGATGGGAGCGGTAAACTTCTGCCAGGGCTTCACGACCATTGATACAGCTATGGATTTCATAGTTTTCTGAGAGCTCCTTGGTCAGGTAATCACGTATCTCGTCATCATCCTCTGCGATGATAATGGTGGCACGCTGCTGGAGATTCTTGTCGGCTTGCAATTCTATTGGCGGCAAGTCTTCTTCTTCCATCATATCTGTCAGATTGACGGTGGTGGTGTCTTTCTCATCAATCATTTCCTCGGGTCGTAAGTGTGCGTGTCCCAAAGGTATGCTTACGATAAATTCGCAACCTTGCTCTAAGTTATGGGCTTTAATCACGCCATAATGGAGTTCTACCAACGAACGGGTCAGGTCGAGACCGATGCCAGTTCCGAAATTACGGTCGTTGGTGCTGGATGGCGTCTGGTAGAAACGCTCAAAGATGCGGTCTAACTTATCCTCGGGTATCTTTTCACCGTTATCGCTGATGGCAATGGTGGCGTTCTGTTGGTCATGGGTAACCTTGATGTTGATCTTTCCGCCTGCCGGTGTGAACTTAAAGGCATTCGAGAGAATATTGAAGATAACCTTGTCGAAATTCTTCCTGTCAATCCATACGGGCAGACGATCGGTGTCGTGTTCAAAGCTCAGCGTAATCTGTTTCGACTCTGCCTGGTGCTTGAACATATTGTGGATATCTTCTGTGAAACCTATCAGGTTGGTTTCCTGCATACGCATCTGCATCATACCCTTGTCGATCTTACGGAGGTCCATCATCTGGTTGATGAGGTTGAGGATACGCTCAGCATTACGTTTGATGGTGAGGTAGACATTGTGGCGCTGAGGATCATTGTCTTGCTTCATGAGTGAGAGCAATGGGGTGATGATAAGTGTCATCGGGGTACGAATCTCATGGCTGATATTCATGAAGAACTTCAGCTTGGCTTCTCCCATTTCCTCAGCATGGATATGCTCTTGGATACGCAGGCGGTCTTTCTCCTTTCTTCGGCGACCTACTACATATTGCCAGAGAAGGGCTCCCAGAATCAGCAGATACAGACAATAGGCCCATGCGGAACGGTACCAAGGACTGTGAATGATGACCGTAAACTCTCTTTCAGGTGTCGTCTGTCCATTGCGTTCGGCTTTGACTCTGAATCGGTATGTGCCCGGCGGCAGATGGGTAAACGAAATCTCGTTCACACCTAACTGCAGACGGTTGTATGCCTCACCATTGATACTATATAAATAAGATATGTGTTCCGGATTGTCGTAAGTGAGCGTTGAGAACTGGATGGTGAAGGTGTTGTCGTGGGAAGCCAGCTGGAAACGGTTGGATGCAATGACGGTCGTATCGCAAATCTGATAACCGTCTGATTTCGTCGAACTGTTGATGGGTGCGCCATTCACGAGAAATGACACCAGCCTGACCTTGGCATCCCATTTCGTCTGTTGTATCAGATCCGGGTGGAACCAGGTAATACCGCCCACGCCGCCGAAGAGCATCAGACAGCGCTCTTGTCCGTAGATGACACAGGACGCTCCATCTGAGAACTCGTTCGACTGAAGGCCGTTGTCAACGAAATAGCTCCTTGTCTGTCCTGTCTTCGGAGCCAGACTGCACAGACCGTGATCCGTGGCAATCCAAAGTACGCCATGATCATCCTGCTCAATAGATGCGATGCCGTTGTCGGCCAGACCTTTTTCAGTGGTATAGTGTTGCAGTTCTTTTTTCTTCAGATCATAGCAGTAGAGACCATCGTTGGTGCCAATCCACAGCTGACCGTCATATTCCTTGGCAACGCGTGTGGGGGTTCCGTAGTTCAGACAGTTCATTCCAAAAACGTTGGTCCAGCTTTCTTTTTCTACATCTAAACAACAAACACCTAACGTCGTGGCCACATAGAGACGTTTCCCGTCGGACGAGAAAGAAATGGTAGAGATATAGTCGTTGACAATTCGGTCAAGGCTTCGGTCGTTCTCCGCTTTCTCATCAGTGACATACGCTTTCTCCTGGTTTGTGCCGAGGTTAATGCGCAGCAAGCCCTGGCCCATGGTGGCTACCCAGAGTTCTCCGTTCTTGACGGCAAAGCCAAATACGCTGATACTCGGGTGCTGGGAATATTTGTGATAGCTCTTTCCGTCGGCATCAATGTATCCAAATCCCTCGCCGTAGCTGCCTACCCAGATACGTCCGTTCTGATCTTCGCCGATGCTCAAGATGGAACCGGGGAAATTCTCCTTGAAATGCTTGAGTAAACGGTGGTCAGGTCCCAGACAATAAAGTCCGTCCTTATCTGTTCCTACCCAGCAGCGGCCTTTCTTGTCAATATAGTTACTGATGACACAAGCCTGACCGATATAGTTCTCTTTTTCGAGCTTATAGCCCATATAGCTGAATTCGGAAATCTGTACGGGCTGCATGAAGATACCTTTCTGCAATAAGCCTAACCAGACGTTACCGCCCGCATCTTCTACGATGGAGTAGACTTTACTCAAACTTAGGTTGACGTCGCGGCAGAAGTATGGGTTGTCTTCTATCACGCCGCTTTGAGGATCATAGATGGCCAGACCCATACCGTCATAACCAAACATCATCTTTCCATCGCGACGGCAATAGATGGCGGAAATATGCTTATGGCCTGTGACATCAATATGCTTGAAGTCGCCACCTTTCGCAGAACGAACGAATACACCTTGGTTCGTGGTGCCTAAGTAGAGATTGCCGTCTTTGTCCAGACCGAGCCTGCGCATCGTACTGCGCTCTGTTTCTGAGTTGAAATATTGCTTGACGTTCTTCCCGTCATACTCTAACAATCCCTGATCACCGGTCACGAGCCAGATATGTCCTTGCCGGTCTTCTTCTATGGCATTGATAGTATGGACGTTACTGATGGGACCTCCCTGCTGCTGGGCATGACTGCGGTCTGATACTTTCAGCAGACCGTGTCCTGACGTTCCTGCAAGGATATCTCCGTTTTTACGAAGCAGGAAGCAGGTCATGTAACATGGCACAACGTTTCCGTCGAGGTCTTTTACTTCTATATCTTGGAATTGATTGCCGTCGTAAGTCTGAAATGCACCATACATACCCAGGTAGAACAAGCCGCTCTTATCCTGTATCATGCAGTTCACATAGTTGCTGGCCATGCCGTTCTCTGTTTCCTGTTCCTTTTTTAATATGTGGAACTTGTAACCATCGTATTTATTCAGGCCATTTCGGGTAGCTACCCATATCAAACCGTCATGATCCAGATAGACCTGACTCGTAAAACTGCTCGACAATTGTTTGTCAGCATCAAAGAGCTTACCTGTTTGGGAAAACGCAGTAAGTGAGAGAATAGTCAGTAATATAGTTATGTACTTGCGTAACATTGTTTTCGAAAAATAACATATTTGTCAAATTCCGTGCAAAGTTATGCTATTTTTTTGTAACTTCCAAATAAATGATACATTTTCTTAAGTTTATGATGCATAAAATAGAGTCTGTTAGGATTAAAATGTGTAATTTTGCACCGAAATAATTAAAGAAGACAGTTTTTTAGGTTAGTTATATAGTTAGTAGTTAGTTTGGAAAGACCTTTTGTAATTTAATGGCCATGAATGAATTTAGAACTTTACATTGTTTTGGTAAAAGCCCGGACTTGTGAAAGCCCGGGTTTTTTATTGAAAAGTCGGGAGTCCGATGTTTTGTTGAAACCTTTTTTAAAACCTCTGAAACAAAAAACAAAGACAATATAATAATAATGTAGTAATTTTGCAGCCAAATGGAAATTAAATGTAATGAAACGATGAAAAAGAAAACAATTCTCTTTGTTTCGCTGCTGATGCTCCTGTTTGCTACCAATAGCATGATGGCTCAGCAGCGCAGACCTGTTGATTCTCAACATCCCCTTTGGCTGATTCACATTGATGTATGGAACTCTGCCGATCCGCAGAAAATCATCGATCTTATTCCCGATGACATCAAACCCTATGTCTGCATGAACCTCTCGCTGTCGTGTCAGTTTGATACGAATACAAGTATGTACCGCATGCCGCGTAATGCTGTGCGTACCTATAAGTCCTGGGCTTCTGTCTGTCAGAAGAACGGCATGTGGTTCTCCTGTCAGCCTGCATCGGGTGGACATACGCATATTCAGGACAATGACCTGGAGACCTTTGAATACTTCTTCAAGACCTATCCCAATTTCTTAGGTTGGGACTATGCCGAACAGTTCTGGGCTTTTGGCGATGCCGGCGACTTGAGCTCGATGACAGCGGCCTCACGTTGGGCGCTGTTTGCCAATCTGGTGGAAATGTCGCATAAGTACGGCGGCTTCCTCACTGTCAGCTGGTGTGGTGGTGACTACCACATGAGCACCAATCCGATGGGTGAGCTGAAAGCTGACAAGAACTTCCTGGCTGCCTGCAAGAAATATCCTGAGGCAATCGTGTTCCTATATAAATATACCCATTCCAGCAGTTTCTATAACAACGAGAGCATTTGTTGGGGACCGTTTGTCTCTGGTCTGGCTAAGAACTACGGTGTACGCTATGACAACTGTGGTTGGAATGACATGACCAGCAAACTGATCGGTGAGAACAAATGCAAGTATCCTGGCAGTGCCGGTATCGGTACGGTGATGGAGCAGATGTGCGTCAACGGTGGTTCTGTATGGGACGGTCCGGAGTTGATATGGCGTGAGGAGTGTTTCCTGAACCAGAATGACAGCCAAGTCGACGGTTTTACGCGTCGCAACTGGGCGGCCTCGCCTCACTTCAAGGGCATCTGGATTGATATGTGGCGTAAGATTATTGAGGGCACCATGTATATCCCTACTCGCGAAGAGGTGATTGACAAAACCAAGATCGTCGTCGTCAACGATCTCGACATCTCTAAGGGTTACGATTCATATACTTCGTGGGACGACCTCTACAACGGCGTCTACCTGCAGACCGACCCTGCTAATCAGAAGAAGGAGGCCCGTCATAACTACGGACAATGGTATAACAACCTCTGCTATTTCAAATCAACCGGTCGCTATGGTGCTATCCCCATTGTGATAGATCTGTATGACGATATCGCCAAAAAGATACCCGTAAAGGTGAAACGTTCCACCTATACGTCGCGTTGGGGTACACAAGCCAAGAAGCAGGCCGACTTCAACGAACAGTATCCTGAAGTGTCGAAAGGCGATCTCTATGTGAACCGCTATCGCAATCAGCTGGTCACCTATACCCCCTACACCTATTTGAACGGTAAGAAGTCGGCGTCGGCTGACATCCCCTTGAAATATAACACCTGCGACACACTGAAGCTGCAGTATGGTAAGCTTTCTGGCGGTGTTATCCGTGAGTATAAAGACCATATCGACTTCTACTTTAACAACTATAGAAGCGACAGTACCACCATGCAGAGTGATAAGATTACGATTATCGGCGTTACAACGGAGCCTACCTGCACATACAATAAGCCTACAATCAGTAATCTTTCCGGTCACAATTACAGCATTTCCGGCAAGTCATACGATGCAGAGACGCAGACCTTTACGATTACGGTCAAGCACATGGGTCCCATCATCGTGAAGATCAACTGTTCGGGAGCTGCTACTGACCGTCAGACCGATGTGTTGCCGGCAGAAAAGCTCGAATTGCCTAAGCAGCCGGAGCCATACAGAGGTCCTATCATTATCGAGGCCGAGGACATGGACCGCAAGAGTGTTGACCACAAACTGACCAATTCAGGCTGGTGGGCACAAGATTATACGGATTTCGCCGGTTTAGGATTTATTGAGACACAGGCCAGTACCAATAGTGCGCTGCGCCATCAGTTGAAGAATTTGGCCGAGGGTGGTGAGTATCAGATCCGCGTGCGATATTGTAATAGCAGCAAAGCTGGTAATATGAAAGCCACTGTCAATGGCGTCGCTCAGGATGTCAGTTTCGAAAAGGTGGCCAAGAACGATTGGCATGAGGCTGTCATTCCCGTTACGCTGAAGGCTGGTGACAATGATTTCAAACTACAGAACTCCGGTGCCATCAAGATGACTATCGACCAGATCATCTATGAGCCTGTTGGAACACCTGTCGAGAAGTTTAACGTAAAGGTGCGTGAGGCTGATTTCGGAAAGGTTGAGGCTGATGTCGACTCTGCAGCAGCAGGCCAGACGGTGCATCTTACCATCACCCCTAACGAGGGTTATGGCATTAAGGCTTTGCGTATCGTCAACTCTGTGTTCTTCACTCAGGGAAAGACCATTCCTGTTGAGAGTGGTGCTACTGAGGCCACATTTGTGATGCCTGACGATAATGTGACCATCCAACCGGTATTCTATGACATGACAGCCGTTTACGAACTCGACTATACCAATGTAGAAGGCGGTGCCCTGCCTGTAGGCTGGCGCACCACCGATGGCAGCGATGTCCGTAACTATCCTGCCAGCAACGGCAGTGGTCCGCGTACTTTCGCAGGTCTGACGGGTTATCAGGGCAAGGCTCTCTATTGGCGCACTACCAGTGCAGAGTATGGTCGTTTGGCAGACTATCCCCTGAACTTGGAGCCTGGCAAATATGAGCTGACCTTTGTCATGGCGGCCTGGAAGGGTGAACCTACTTATCAGGCCAAGATCCTCAGTAGCGCTGGCAATACCATCAAGACATCGGGCACCTATACGGCCAAACCGAATATCAATGGTAATTTTGCCGGTAATATCTCTTCGGCAGAACGCATCACCCTGCCGTTCGACATCACGACGAAGGGCAAGTACATCATCCAGTTCAAGGAAGTGGGAAGTGGCATGCAGGAGTTCCTCTTGGCAGAGTGCCGTATCAGAAACCTCACACCGTCAGGCATTGTCCATGTGAATCGTAATACCCAGCCCGAAGGTCTCTACGATCTCCACGGCCGTCGTGTCGGTAGCGAGGCGAGGGGTGTGTTGATTCTCCGTCAGGCTGATGGAACAACACGGAAGATTTTCAGATAATAATATATATAATAAGGTATAGATATGAAACATTTGCGGAGCGCCATCCTGATGGCATTATCAATGGTAGTTTGTGGCAGCGTGATGGCTGCCGAGAAGCAGTTTGCAAGTCCCGACGGTAACGTGGTCGTGACGGTGAGTGATGAGGGCGGACAGCCTGTCTATCAGGTGAGACTGGGCGAAACCGTGTTCCTGCAGCCCTCGAAGTTAGGACTGAACACGAACATCGGCGACTTGTTCCAGAACCTCACGATGAAAGATTGTCAGGTGCGTACCGTCAACGACAGCTACACGCTGAAGACCACCAAACAGAGTCAGATCACTTACGAGGCCACCGAGGCCGTATGTCAGTTCGTGCAGAATGACCGTCAGGTGCTCGACGTCATTTTCCGTGTCAGCAATCGCGATGTCGCTTTCCGCTACAAATTGTATCCGCGTCGCACTCGTGGTGGCGAGACGTTGGTGGCTGTCATCTCAGGCGAGGCTTCCGGCTTTGTCTTCCCCGAGGGAACCACCACGTTCCTCTGCCCGCAGTCAAAGCCCATGGGTGGCTTTGCACGCACCTCACCCAGCTATGAAACCAGCTATACCCTCGACGATGCGATGGGTAAGAACGGCTGGGGCGAAGGCTACAGCTTCCCCTGTCTGTTTAAGACGCCTGCTGGATGGGTGCTCATTTCCGAGACGGGCACCGATGGTAACTATGTGGCCTGCCGTCTTCTGAACGAGGGTGGTGCGAATTACAAGATCGGTTTCCCGCAAGCTGGCGAACTCAACGGCCATGGCAGCACCTCTGCCGCCGTCAGCCTCCCATTCGAGACGCCCTGGCGTACCATCACCTTAGGCACCACGTTGAAGAATATCGTAGAGTCGACCGTTGCCAACAATCTGGTACAGCCTAAGTACAAGGCCTCGAAGGATTATACTTACGGCAAGGGCTCTTGGTCGTGGATCATCGGCATGGACTCCAGTTGTAACTTCGACGAGCAGAAGCGCTACATCGACTTCTCTGCCGCCATGGGCTGGCGCTCTGTACTCGTCGATGCTCTATGGGACAAGCAGATTGGTTATGAGAAGATGGAAGAACTGTCGCGTTATGCCCAGTCGAAGGGCGTAGGCCTCTTCCTCTGGTATAACTCTAACGGTGCCTGGAACGACGCCCCGCAGTCGCCCAAGGATAAGATGGATAAGTCGCCTGCCCGTCGTAAGGAGATGGCTTGGATGCAGAAGAATGGCATCCTTGGCATCAAGGTCGACTTTTTCGGAGGCGACAAGCAGCCGATGATGCAGCTCTACGAGGATATCCTTACCGATGCCAACGAGTTCGGTCTGCAGTGTATCTTCCACGGTTGTACCCTTCCGAGAGGGTGGGAGCGTATGTATCCCAACTACGTGGCCTCGGAGGCCGTGCTGGCTTCAGAGAACCTACACTTCGGTCAGGGTGCCTGCGATGCTGAGGCTACGAATGCCTGCACCCACACCTTTATCCGCAATGTGGTGGGCTCGATGGATTTTGGCGGTTCGACGCTGAACAAATTTTATAATGCCGACAACCAGCACGGTACCGTCCGTCGCACCAGCGATGTCTTCGCTCTGGCCACCGCCGTGCTCTTCCAGTCGAGCGTGCAGCATTTCGCCATGGCACCCAACAACCTGACCGACGCTCCCGAATGGGCTGTGCAGTTCATGAAGGATGTGCCCACGCTGTGGGATGAGGTGAAGTTCATCGACGGCTATCCCGGCCGTTATGCCATCATCGCCCGTCGTGCCGGCACGAAATGGTTCATTGCCGGCATCAGTGCCCAAAAGGAACCTCTGAAGACCAAACTCGACCTGAGTCCGTTCTTCAAGAAGGGCACCACCGTCACTACCTATACCGACGACGCTGCGCTCGTTGGCAGCACTAAGCCGCTGAAGGTGGCTGCTAAGCCCGTCGCCGTTATTATTCCTGAGAACGGGGGATTGGTGATTGTAGGAGAGAAGGAGTAAGGAGAGAAGGAATAAGGAGAGAAGGAGTAAGGAGAGAAGGAGTAAGGAGAGAAGTAGATATGAAAATGAGACAATATATAGTATTTGGGGCCTGGTCGCTATCCAGGCTCAAGGTTTTTGTCATATCTACTTTACTCCTTTTCTCCTTCTCTCCTTCTCTCCTGTTTGGCCAAGCCAAACTCGACAGCATCCGCACGCTCCTTGAGCATGCCCCTATCCAGGAAAAGGTCTACCTTCACCTCGACAACAACTGCTACTTCAAGGGCGATACCATCTGGTATAAGTCCTACGTAGTGCGTGCCGACAACCTTGGCTATACCGACATGAGCCATATCCTTTATGTGGAACTGCTCTCACCCGATGGCTTAGTGGTGGAACGGCAGAACATTATCGTGTCGCCCGACGGCTATGGCGATGGTAACTTCGCACTGAAGGACTCGCTCTATTCGGGCTATTACGAGCTGCGGGCCTATACGCGGTGGATGCTCAATTTCCGGGTGACGGAACATCCATACGGTCGCAAGGATCGCGAATATTTCTATAACAAGGAAATGGCCAGCGATTTCTTCCGTCAGTTCGGAACGGTCTACAGTCGTGTGGTGCCGGTCTATGAGCGACCGGATTCAGCAGGCGACTATGCCCAGAAATATATCGTCAGCCGTCCGAAAACACGCATCGAAAAGGAACAGAAAGAAGACCTTTTGGTGAATTTCTATCCCGAGGGCGGTCATCTCATCGCTGGCACCCGCTGCCGTGTGGCCTTCGAGGTACACGATGAGGAAGGCCAGCAGATCGATATCGAAGGTGCCGTGCGTATCCCCAACCGTTCCGACAGTCTGCGCATCCGCACTACCCATCAGGGCCGTGGTGTCTTTACGGTTGATGTGCCGACCGACGGACGACTCCGCGCCCGCTTCACTTATCACGGCAAGGACTACCGCTTCGATTTGCCGAAGGCCGAAGATGTGGGCTGTGCTTTGCGTCTGGATGCCACCGGCTCTGAACTCACCGCCGAGATCGAACCCCATGGTTTCGCCGCAGGTAGCAGCTTTGCTGTAGCCGTACTTTGCCGCGGTGTGCTGAAATATTTCCAGACCCTTACGAATAGTCCGCAGCAGGGTAATCATACCTCTCACCTCATCGACGCCTCGCTCCTGCCGACAGGCGTCAACAATCTCATCGTGCTCGATGAAGACGGCCGACTCTTGGCCGATCGCCTGTTTTTTGTAAATCATCACGACTTCGACCTGAATCCCGTCTCTGTATCTGGTTTTCAGAGTGAATACCAGCCTTTCGAGGCCGTCACCCTTCAGTTCCAGGCACCTGCCGCGATGAAGCACCTTTCCATCTCCGTGCGCGACGGTGCCAATGAAGAACTCACCTACGATACCGGTTCGATCATGACCGACCTCCTGCTCTCCAGTGAGCTGAAGGGCTTCGTGGCCTATCCTGACTATTACTTCGAGGCCGACGATGCCGAGCACCGCCAGGCACTCGATCTGCTGATGATGGTACAAGGCTGGCGTCGCTACGACTTTACTGAGATTACTAATGGCGAGCGGCTCCGCTATGAGCCAGAGCAGTACATGACCGTAGAAGGCAGTGTGTGGCCGGTGGGTGACAGCGACGAGATCTATCCCGACGAGGTGCGCTACTGGCCGATGGGTATCTTCGGCTACAACCCCAGCTTAGAGATGGCCAACGACACCGATATTGTCGACCAGGAAAAAGGTAGTGAGATGGTGACGGGCATGAACCGTTACGAGGCCACCACTCCCGACGACCTTGTGACCCAGCAACAGGAGGGTACCATCCAGGTTGAACAGGTGGGCACGGCCATTTACGTGCAGGATCCTGAACAGCCTACGAGTGCCTTTGATCCCTTCTTCGGTGTCGACAACAAGGGCCTCCATAAGCCCGTCACCCTCGAAGGCGAACTGGTATTCCCTGACGATATCGCCACTGTGAAGATGGAAACTGATGCCACAGGACATTTCGTCTTCAACATCCCCGCTTATTACGGTCAGGCCATCCTTTTCCTCCGGGCTTCGAAGACCAATCTCTCCGAGGAGAAACGCCAGAAGAAACTTAATAAGGGTATGCTCGACGAGACGGCGTGGCCCGACTTCTACGTCAAGCGCGATCTCTTCTTCCCCGTCTTTGCGAAGAAATACGATTACTACCAGTGTCATGTGCCGCAGATTTCCTCGGGCACGGCTTTCGACGACTATACCCTGCCAGATACCGCTCGCCTCTCGAAGATGGATGCTACGCTGAAGGAAGTGAAGGTGAAAGGTCGGCGCCGTCACGGCCGTCATGCCATCGACTATTCCAAGCCTGCTTACGTCTACGATGCTGTCGATCTCTATAACCTCGTGACCGACCGCGGCCTCTCCTTCGGACGCTTCGAAGCCCGTAAGTTCCCCATGCAGATTGCCTATGCCTTGCTCGGCAATTACAACAGCGAGCGCGCCCTGCAAGTGGCAGCACGCATCAACGACCAGGAACTCACGCCCTACGTCTTCTATCGTAATTTCGATCCGGGCCCCACGGTCATGGAGCAGTTCCGTAGCGATATGTGGGTTTTCGAGCGCATTAAGCTGAACCGTCAGAACGAAATCCGCCTGTTCACCGATTTCGAGCTCCGCAATGAAGACCGTTCCGTCCCCATGCAGTCGACTGTGGCCGACGTCACCCTCGACTACATGCTTCTGCCCGACGATTCCAAACGCTACACTTATCGCGACCGTCGCATCATCCTCGACGGTATGTACGAGCCTGCCGACTTCTATCATCCTGACTACAGCCACATGACTCCTTCTCAGAAGGTGAACGACTACCGCCGCACTCTCTATTGGAATCCCAATGCCCGCCTTGATGCTGACGGCCGATTTACCGCCACTTTCTACAACAACGCCAAACCCACCCGTATCAAGGTTACCACCGCCGGCATCCCTTCGTTTTAAAGAAAATAGGAAAACGAGTACAATATAAGAATTTATTTTGTACCTTTGCAATGTTTTCTCACTTTTCTGCGTATATATAGATAAAGAACGAATCGATGATGACCGAAACCGAAGCCAGTCTGATAGTGGGTTTGCGGAAACAGAATCGCAATGCTCAACAACAGATGCTCGACCGCTATGGACGTGATGTCTTCGCACAGATTGCAAGACTCATACCTGCCGTTGAGGATGCCGAGGAGGTATATCAGGACGTCTTCGTCAAGGTCTTCAGGAATATCGGGAAGTATGATACGGAGAAATCATCGCTCAGGACATGGGTATCGCGAATTGCCTATAACGAAACGATCAGTTTTCTGAGGAAGAAGCCGACGGCGGTAATCTCCTACGAGGATAACGGCATTGACGCCTACGCTCTGACGGATGCGGAAGTGGAAGAGACCTTCGGACAGCCCAATGCCGAAACGGTACAGTTGATCAGGGCAGCCCTGAAGCATCTGCCACCAGACGAGAGAGCCATCATCACGATGTTCTATTACGAGGAGATGAGTCTGAAGGAGATAGCCTACGTCACGGAGTCGATACCCACGACCATCGCCTCGAAACTCAGCAGAACGAGACGGAAACTTTGTAAAATCATCAAAATGATACAGTCATGAAAGAGGAGGATATGAACACGCTACGACAGCAGGACAAAAATCTGCGGGAAGCCCTTCGTCAGGAAGAGGCTGAACTGCCACAGATGTCTGCCGACCTGAACGCCCGACTTATGCAGCGGGTGGGAGGGGAGCAACCGAAGCAGCACCGTACGTTGTTACGTTGGATAGCAGCTGCGGCCTGTCTGTTATTATTAATAGGTATAGGCTATACGTTGCTGCCTCAGGAAAAGCAGGATGAGCCGTTGGTTGCCCAGAAGTCCGTACAGCCTCAGACGGAAGCGCCAAAGATAGAGCAGGAGCAGGAACCACAAGCAGAGCCACAGCAAAAGGTGGCAAAAGCCGAAGTGCAGCCCTCTAAGAAGCCTGTGAAGAAGCAGCGTAAAGTGGTCATGAAACGCGTTGAACTGATACCCACCTCAGAAGCGGAGGCCACTGAAATGAAAACCCTGCCCGCGTCTGTAATTGCCAACGTGAAAGCCTACGACCAGCAGAGCGACCTGTCGAGGACGACGGGTATAGATGACGCAGACCCCTTCGTGGCGATGGCTGCCCAGGTAGAGGACATCCGACAGCGTGGCATGCGTCTGCATGAGGAGATTAGACAACAGATGAAGAATTAAAAACAAAGCATTATGAACAGACTCTATATACTTTTATGTTTCCTTGCGCTGACAACGACGACATTCGGACAGCTCAGTCAGTTGGATGAGTATTTCAAGAAACAGGACCGTTATCAGATCTGGCACTCGCAGAACAACGTTTCTAATATTATCGGTCATACTTGGAGGATTGAATTTAATGAACCACTGACGCCCAGTGACATAGACTCCATACGCAACGCTTTTGCCAATGCGAGAAAAGATGCTTATGAGAGTTACATGTACGAATACCACAAGGACGGGACAGACTCAATCAAATACTCTTTGCTCAAAAGAAATGTTATGAGTAAGTTTTTTGACTTTGAGAAAGCTCTGTTTGAAAACGACGCCTTGAAAGCAGAATACTATTATTATCATGAATATTATGAGCCCAAAGACGCCGCAGATTATGACATGAAGCAACTTGATGCCGCAGCCGTCAAAGCACTAGTAGAACCCGCGCTGGAGTCTGTCAAGCGTTACAAGGGGGCAAATATCTATCCCATCCATTGGCAGCATGACGAGGGATATGAAGACAATTTCGCCTTTAATGGCGGAATCGATGCTATTGCTTTCTATGATAAAAATCATGTGGGCAAGACCACAGGCACCCATTACTTCCTTCCTGCCCAGTATGAGAAAGAGGGTGGGGCACTGTGTCGGCAAATCGACTCGCTGGTCCACGACTACGTGAACCGCCATCCCGAACAAGACTATCACTACTTCTATTACTCCACGAACAGCGATTTCCGAATACGTAACATTCTCGGTTCAAATGGGAAAAACCGCGAGAACCAATATTTCCTCGGTTACTACCGCGATGAAGAAGGTCTCCACTTTTTCTCGACTACTACGGATGGTGAACTCTGGATGCCCAAAGATTGGACAAAGATTAAGCGCTGGGTGAATGGAAAAATTACCTATCTAAAATAGTAACATAAACAAGATACATCATGAACAGACGATATGCACTTATATGGCTGCTCGCGCTGGCAACAACAGTATTTGCGCAAAGCACGACTGAGACCCCGAGCCAGCGCCTCAGACAGTTGGAGAACTATCTGCAGGAGCAGGGTCTGATAAAGATGACCGATCACAAGCCGAATGCCAGTAAGACGAAGAAAAGGCACAACAAGGGCGGG
>JAEEGG010008547.1_pt1 | contig 23199 bp, 12 predicted proteins | sample 9134161 | NCBI WGS metagenome assembly JAEEGG01 (sample SAMN16246543, study PRJNA631951) | gut metagenome | biome: gut microbiome; feature: rumen; material: CR-attached | host: Bos | place: Iran: Karaj | collected 2018-10
CGTTTTCGAGCGACCGGCGCATAAGACCGTCGACGGCCAGCGTCAGGTTTTCGCGCGCGAGAGCCGCCATTCTGCCGACTTCCTTCTGGATCTGGATCTTGGCCGTGGAGGGAGAATATTTCAGCTTCGGGTCGATGTACTCGAGCCGCATCTCGCCTTCGTGGTCGACCTTCGGGATGATCTTGTACGCGAGCTTGACGAGCAGCTTCGAGAACGGAAGCAGCAGGATCGCGGTGGCCAGCTTGAAAATGATGTGCAGCATCGAGATCTGGAACATCTCGGTGGCGCCGGTGGCCTGAATCCACTGCGTATAAGGAGTAAAAAGCGTCAGCGGCACGAATATCAGCGTTCCGACGACGTTGTAGATGAAATAGATGACCGCGGCGCGTTTCGCGTTGTTTTTCGCGTTGAACGATGAGATGAACGTTGGCATAGATGAGCCGACGTTGATTCCGCAGACCATACAGGACGCGAACCCCAAAGGCATCAGTCCCTGAACGGCCAGTGCCTGCGCGACACCGACGGAAGCGCTCGAGCTCTGGGTTATCGCGCAGAGAACAAGTCCGATCAGGAGTCCCAGAATCGGCCACGCGCCGGCCCATTCCAGGAAATTCTGGAACCACTCGAGATCCTTCAGTCCCTTCATCGAACCGCTCATCATCTTGAGACCGAGGAACAGAAGGCCGAAGCCCATAACGATCTGACCGAGCTTTTTGTTACCCTTCTTTTTCCCGTACAGGAGCAGTATTCCGCCGGCGAAAATGCACAGCGGAGCGATGAACGAAATATCCAGCGCGATAAGGATACTCGTTATTGTGGTACCGACGTTGGAGCCGATAATGACAGCCGTCGCCTGCGCCAGGTCGATAATTCCCGCGTTGACGAGACCCATCACCATGACTGTCGCCGCCGCCGAACTCTGAATGACCGCGGTCGCGCCGACGCCGAACAGAAACCCCTTGATCGGGTTCCCGGTCAGCTTCTCCATTATCTTACTCAGCTTCGCACCTGCGGCGGATTCGAGCCCCTGCCCCATGAATTTCATTCCGAACAGGAACAGCCCGAGCCCTCCAAGCAGCTGCAGGACATCTGTAAATCCCATAAATCCGATTCCTCCGGTTCAGCGGTAACGCTCAAACTAGATATTTACTGTCACGCTTTTGCCTGTTCCGGCCGATTCAAAGAGCGCGTCGATAACGTTCATGACTCTCAGCGACTCCTTGTGCTTGACGATCAGCTCTTCGCGGCCCTCGATCGCCGCGGTGACGTTCCTGTAGAATTCGCACCAGTCGGTCTTCACGTCGGGAAGCGGAAGCTCCTCGGTTGTCTCGCGCGGCCGCGGCGCCATTGTTCTGGTCGGACCCGCCTCGGTGTAGACGATAACGCTGTCCCAGCCGAGGTCCTTGTCGTCGGAGAGCTTCACGATCTTTCCGTTGCACGCCCAGTCTGTAATAACAGCGGTTCCGTCCTCGCAGAGGAGGTGCCACCTGGGCTGGTTAATGAAGCAGTTCGTGTCGACCTGCAGCATCGCGTTGAGGCCGGATTCGAACTTGACTATCGCCTTGAAGTTGTCGTCGACCTCGTCGGTGAATATCGAAAACGTGTCGGCGTAGACTTCCTTCACTTTGGATTTGTCGAGCCACATCACCTGGTCGAGAATGTGAATGCCCCAGTCGTAGATCATTCCGCCGCCGTTCTCTTTGCGGCCGCGCCATTCCTGCAGCACACGCTTCGAGCCCTGCACGCGGCTCTCGACCATATAAGGTTTCCCGATGACTCCGCTGTTTACGATCTCTCTGATGATGCGGTAGTCCCTGTCCCACCTTCTGTTTTGGTGGACCGTGAACACCTTTCCGGTCTCGTCGGCCGTGGCGATTATCTCGCGAAGTTCGTCAGAATTGAGGGTGACGGGCTTTTCGCAGACGCAGTTCTTGCCGTGCCTGAGCACATCGATTGAGATCTCTTTGTGAAAATTGTTCGGCGTCGCCACCAGCACAAGGTCGATCTCGGGATCCGACAAAAGCGCCTCTCTCGAGCCGTATGCCAGAAGTCCTCTTTCCAGAGCGTGCTGCTGCAGTTCCTCCCTGACGTCGAAAACGCCTTTCACCTCAACACAGTCGCGAAGTCTCTCGCTGATGCATGAAAAATGGTACTCGCCCATTCCTCCAAATCCGATAATACCCATTTTGTGAATCATAAAAACGGTCCTCTTTCCGCTATGCATTTTAGAGTCCCGGGAAATCCCCAGGAATCCCCATGCTATTATAATACTGCGCGCGCGGGAAGTAAAGAATCTTCGCCGCCCCGCAACGCCCTCTCAACGTTTTTTCAATGAAAAAGGGCCCGCTCGCCTCAAATTGTAACGGCTCGCGGTCCACTCCTCAATCATATTCAACTATTCCTGCAGGTTTCCCGCGAGAACTGCAGCCATCTTCGCCAGCGCCAGCTCCATCGGCTCCCTTGCCGCCTCCGGCACGCCGCCCGGCACGTTGGTCTCCAGCGAGAGACTTCCATCGTAGCCGATTTCCTTGAGCGCCGCCGTGAAGTCCCTCCAGTCGATGACCCCGAAGTAAGGCAGCCAGTGGAAGTCGCCACGGCCGTTGTTGTCGTGAACGTGCAGCACCGCCAGGTACTCCTTCCCGGTCTCTCGGACCGCGTCCCCGGCCTTTACTCCGCAGACCGCGCAGTGCCCGGTGTCGAGACAGACCTTGAAGTTCGGCCGGCCGATCTCCTTCACGAAGCCCAGAATCTGCGCGGGCATCGCAAGCGTCAGCGCCGGCATCGGCATGTTCTCGAAGCAGATAACGACGCCCTCTTTTTCCGCGACGTCGGTGAGGCGGTTCATGAACTCGAAGTTTATCTTGTGGAACTCCTCCGGGTGCGGGTTCTGGTTGTCCCCGAAAGGCATGACCGGGTGAATCACGAAGTACCTGCAGTCGAGCGCCGCGGTCGCTTTGATTCCGAGCGCCATCTTTTCGAAACGCTCCGCCCGTTCCTCCGCGGTACCGTCTCTCGGAGGCCAGCGCCACGGTCCGTGAGTCTGGAAAATCTCGAGTCCGCTGTTTTTCACAATCTTCGACTTTTCGCCTAAATATCGGGAAAGTTCGGCTCCCGAAAGAGTGTACACGGGATTGTGTTCCGTGTCTGCCATATCAAAATCGATCGTATCGTAGCCGTGGCGCTTCATCCGCTCCGGGCCGGCCTCCCAGCCGTATCTGCCGATGTATGCGCCGCTCACAATGCCGGTTTTCATCAAGAATACCCTCCGTTTTTATCTGAAATAAATTTCCGGGAAATTTTCCGGAAAAACTTTTGTACAACTCAGATCTTCCGCGCCTTCAGTTTTTCAACAATTCGCGGCGCCTCGCGGCAGAGCGCGAAGCAACCCCTGTCCTCGGCCGCCTTGAACGACGCGATCGCCAGGGAAATATCCGGAACCTCCGAGAAGCTGTCGGCGTTCTTGACGCTTTCCGCCTGGAACAGGCCGTCGAAAATGTCGCAGATGCCGTCGCCGAGTTCCTTGTCGACAAGCTCGTTCGTGTCGTCAAGCGACGTCATGTAGCCCTTCAAATCGCCTTTTATCGCGCACTCGCATGCGGAAATGTACAACCCGAGCTCGTTCTGCGCGCCGTGGGCGAGAATCCAGCGTCTGACCTCTTCGTCGTCGATTTTGTCCGGCATCTCGAGAATCGCCGCAACCTTGCCCCAGCCTCTCAGCCCGGAAGCAAGCTTCCACGCCGCCTTCACGAAATCGCAGTCATCCTTAAGAATAGTCCTGAGCGCCTTCACCGCGAAAAACGCCAGTTCCTCGCTCATTCCCAGCTCGGCGAGAAGTTCCGTCACCGTTTCGTCGCCGAACGTTCCCAGAAGCGCGATGCCGGTCTTTACCTGCTGAACGGTCACTCCCTCGGTCGCGAGATACTCACCGAAAACCGCAGCCTTGTCGCGTTCAGTTTTGAGCGCCACAAGCTGCGAGAGCACCGGGTCGATGACGGAAACGGGCTCGTACCTGTCGATGAGGCGGATGACGTTGTTGATCTTGCGTTCGATTCTCTCGACCTTCGACGTCTTGTACGAGCTGCCCTCAACTCTGAGATCGTAGTACGCTTCAATCGCGGACTTCAGCCGCGCCGCAATGTAGAAGTTCACGAAAACGTTATGCTTCATCCGGCCGGGAATTCTCACCATGACCGCGTCGAACTCGCCCTGTCTGGGCATGGGGTCGCCGTCGGAAACCGCCGCGGCCTTGCGTGTTTTTTCCCTTTTTTTAGACGTTTTCGGTTCTTCGGTCACACCGTCCTCTCCGCCCTCCGGTTCTTCGTACGGCAGAAGAATGTTGAAGCTCTCCGGCAGCACTCCGTCCTCGCCGGCGGCGTTTTTGATTCGGGAATAGATACTCTTTTTCATTTCAGATTCCTTTTAAATAATCGTCCGGACAGCCACAATCATTAACCGGGCAGCCCTCTATTTTGCAAAGGGGACCTCACGCGAAGGTCCCCCGTTAAAGTTTCGTCAAGAATCAGCGAAGCTCGGCGCCGATACTTTCGAGTCCGTTCAGGATCTTCTTCATCGGCTTTTCGACGTCCTCGTCTTTAAGCGTGCAGTCCGGATTCCTGAACATCAGGCTGTAGGCCAGGCTCTTTTTGTCGAGTCCGAGCTGGATGCCCTCGTAGCAGTCGAACAGTTCGCAGCTCTCGAGAAGCTTCCCGCCGCGCTGCCTGATGATCGCCGCGACCTCGCCCTGGGAGACGCTCTTCGGAACGACCACCGCGATGTCTCTGGTAATGCCCGGGAACTTCGGCAGCTCCTTGCACTTCGGAATCTCAACCGCCGCGTCGCAAAGAGGCTTCAGATCGAGCACCGCCACGAACGACTCTCTCGGGCACTCGAAACTCTCGGCGACCGTGGGATGAATCTGCCCCATGAAACCGATCTTCTTCCCCGCGAGGAACACGTCAGCGGTGCGGCCCGGATGCATGAACGGAAGCTCTTTATTGGCTTTGTACTCAAGTTCCCCGGCCTTCAACTCCGCGACGACCGCCTCGATGGCGCCCTTCAGAGCGAAGAAATCGATCTCTCCGTAAGCGCCTACCGCGAGCTGTTCGCGGTGTTCGGGAAGCTCCGTCTCGCTGCCGTTCTTCAGATACACGAACGCGATCTCGAAAAGGCGGACCTTCTTGTTGCGCTGCGCGTAGTTGAACGCGAGTGTTTTGAGAACGGTGGGAACCATTGAGGTCCTCATCGCGCTGTAGTCCTCTCCGAGAGGATTGAGTATCTTCACGAAGTCGCGGTGCGGGTCGTCGGCGGGAATGTTCAGCTTGTCGTGAACCGAGGGGCTCTCGAACGAGTACGTGAGCATCTCGTTGTAGCCGCTGTCGGCCATTCTCGTGCGGATAATGTCCCTCACGCGCTGGAGCTTCGTTCTGGAGCCCAGCGTCATCTCGCAGTTGGCAAGAAGAGTCGACTTGATGTTGTTGTAGCCGTAGAATCTCGCGACCTCCTCCGCAACGTCGGCGAGGCAAATCAGATCGTGCCTGAAATAAGGCGGAACGATCACTTTTCTCGCGGCGTCTACGCGGCACTCGAGGTTTTCGAGAATTTCAGTCTGCTTTTCAAGCGGAATGTCCGTGCCCAGGAACGCGTTGATCTTCTCCCAGTCAAAAGGAACTTCACGCTCCGCAAACGCGTCTTCTCTCGTGAACGCCACGATGCCCTTCTCGACTTCGCCCGCGCCCAGTTCCTCAACGAGCTGAGCCGCCCTGTTGATCGCGCAGTAGGCCAGCTTCGGGTCGAGGCCCTTCTCGAATCTGGAAGAGGATTCGGTCCTGAGTCCAACGCTCTTCGCGCCGCGCCTTACAGTCACAGCGTCGAACGTCGCGCTCTCGAAAATGATATCCGTCGTGTCGGGTCTGATCTCCGAGTTCTCGCCGCCCATAACGCCCGCGATGCCGATCGGTCCCACCGTGTCGGAAATGACGAGCATGTTCGCGTTGAGCGTTCTGTCGATGCCGTCAAGCGTTCTGAAAATCTCGCCCTCGCCGGCTCTTCTGACAATTATCTTGCCGCCCCTGACGGTGCGCTTGTCGAAGGCGTGCATAGGCTGGCCGAGCTCGAGCATCACGTAGTTTGTGATGTCGACTATGTTGTTGATCGAGCGCACGCCGGCCGCCTCGAGTCTCTCGCGCATCCACTTCGGAGAGGGTTCGATCTTGACGTTTCTGACCGTTCTCGCGAAATACGCGGGGCAGAGATTCTCGTCGGAAACGAACACCGAAACTGAGTCCTTCGCCTCGCCCGCGGCCTCTTCTTTTACCTTTATTTCGGGCATTTCGAACTTTCCGCCGAGCGTTACCGCTGCCTCTCTCGAAAGACCCGTGACGCTGAAGCAGTCCGCTCTGTTGGAGGTGATCTCAAAGTCGATGACGTAGTCCTTGTAGCAGACGCCGAGCACTTCCATTATGTCTTTTCCGATGAACGCGTCGAAGTCGCTCCCCTTGAACATCGCCAGGTCCTCCAGAACCATGACGCCGTCGTCGATGCCGCCCTCGTAGTTCTTGAAGTCGAGGCCGAGCTCTTCAAAAGAGCACATCATGCCGTTCGAGATCTCACCGCGGAGCTTGCCCGCTTTGATTTCGCGGCCGCCGGAGATGACGGAATTGTCGAGCGCCACGGGAATGTGGTCGCCCAATTTGACGTTCTGCGCGCCGGTGACGATCTGCGTGACGCCGCCGTTCTCTTCCCCCACGTCCATCTGACACACGAACATGTGGTCGGAGTTCTGGTGCCTGACGATCTCGACGCACTTTCCGACGACGACTCTGTGAATTTTGCTCTCGAGCCTGTCGACGGTCTCGACCTTCGAGCCGCTGAGCGTCATGAGGCTGGCAACGTTCTCCGCGAACTCCTTCGTGTCCTCATACTTTATATCCGTATACGCAAGTAACCACTTTAAAGGTGCTTTCATTTTTCAACCCTCCCGATTTGTCAGAACTGCCCCAGGAATCTCACGTCGTTCTCGAAGAACTGGCGGAGGTCGGAAACTCCGTACCTCGCGAGCGCGGTCCTCTCGATACCGATTCCGAAAGCGAATCCCGAGTAGACCTCGGGGTCAATGTCACAGCGTCTCAAAACGTCCGGGTGCACCATTCCGCAGCCGAGAACCTCGACCCAGCCCTCGCCCTTGCAGATCCTGCAGCCTTTTCCGCCGCAGCACCAGCAGGTGACGTCGACTTCCGCACTCGGCTCGGTGAACGGGAAGTGGTGCGGCCTCAGCCTGATCTTGGTATTCTCGCCGAACATCGCCTTCGCGTAAACTTCAAGCGTTCCCTTCAGGTCGCCCATTGTGACGCCCTTGTCGACAACGAGGCCCTCAAGCTGGTGGAAGATCGGCGAGTGCGTCGCGTCGAGGTTGTCGGCGCGGTAGACCTTTCCCGGACTGATTATCCTGATCGGAGGCTTTTTGTGCTCCATGACGTGAATCTGAACGCTGGACGTCTGCGTTCTGAGAAGGATCTTGTCGGTGATATAGAAGGTGTCCTGCGTGTCCCTGGCGGGATGTCCTTCGGGAAGGTTCAGCGCCTCGAAGTTGTAGTAGTCGTACTCCACCTCGGGGCCTTCAGCAACCTCGTAGCCCATGCCGATGAAAAGCCTCTTCATCTCCTCGGTGACCTTGTTGAGGGGGTGAAGGCTTCCCTGCGCGGCGGGAGTCGCCGGCATCGTCACGTCGATGACTTCCTTTTCCAGCGATCTCTCAAGCTCGAGCTGCCGGAGCTCTTTCTTTCTCTCGGCGATCCTGCTCTCGACAAAAGCCCTGACGTCGTTGGCTGCCTGTCCGGCGGCCGGCCTCTCCTCAGGGCTGAGTCCGCCCATGAGCTTCATGACGCCTGTGATCAGGCCCTTTTTGCCCAAAAATTCCACACGAAGGTTCTCAATGCCGTCCTGTGTCTTTGCCTGTTCGATCTTCTCTTCGAAAGCCTTTTTTATTTCAGCGAGTTTTTCTCTCATATGCAGGAATCCTCCAACAAATTTTCCTTTATACGGCCAGCCTTCCGGGTGCGCTAAACGTCAACCATCCGGCTGCGTGAACGTCCGCCAAAACGGTGCGTCCCGCCCTTCCGCTAAAAGATTATTTTACCATTGCAGCTGCTGTTTGTAAAGCAAAAAAACGCGCCCCGGAGCCGTTTCGTGAGCCGGGGCGCGCCGCTGCATTCCGCAATTATTCAATCATGAAGTTTTCCTTCTTTTGATAACGATAACAACTACGGCGACCACCGCCAGCACCGCCACAGCCGCCAGCGCGATTGCCACGATCATGAACGCGTCCGGTCCGTTCCCCGGCTTTTTCTCTTCCTTGAAGTCGCCCACTTCGACGAGGCACCGTTCCGCGTACCTGCCGTCCGGGCTGACCGCCGTTATAAAGGCGCTTCCGTCCGCCACCGCGGTGACGTTCCCTTCCGCGTCAACGGTCGCGACGCTCTCGTCAGAACTCGTCCAGACAAGTCCCTCTAAAGCGGAGGCGTTGTCGGAAGTCGCGTTGATCTTCACGGAGGTTTCCGGTTTCAGCCTGTATGACGCCTTCTCGAACTTCAGCTCGTCGAAGAACGTTCCCTCGTAGATCGCCTTCGCCACCGCCTCGCAGTTCTCGGTCTTCACGATCAACAAATCGTCGAAAAGCGCGTCCGTTCTCATCTGCCCGCCCGGCAGCGATCCCAGCACGAGTTCGAAGTCTGCCGCCGGGACGTCGTTCTTCATTTTCGCCGTACCCGCAACCTTGCCGTCAATCATGCACACCAGACCCGAGCCGTCGTAGTAGAAGCACATCCTGACCCACTTGCCGGAGTACTTTTTGAGGCTCACACCAAAGGAACTGTCGCAGATATCCGGGCAGTAGAGCTTCAGCTGTCCCTCGTTCGCGTAGATCTCGAAGTGTCCGGAGACCTTCTCGCCCTTGCTGAGCAGCACGTTGAAGCCGGCGTATGAGCCGCCCTTGTACATAAATGAAATGACCGTGTTCTCGAGGGTGAGGTCCGTCTGGGTGAGCAGAAGCGTGTTCTTGACCGGCCTGATGCCGAGCCCCGACCAGCCCGCCTCGTAGGAAGCGCCGACGGCCGAACCCGGAATCAGGTGGTAGCCCGATTCGTCTTCAAGAACCTCCGACTCCGTGTCGAAGGTCCACCTGCCGACGGTAATTCCGTCCAGTCTGAAATAGCTCCGCTTCGACGGGTTGGCGCTTCTGGATGTGTCGCGCAGCCCCACCACGGTGAGAGTTCTCCCCGCGAAATTGCCGTCGACGCCCTCAAACGTCAGGTCGGCGCTCATGCCGTCCGCGGAGGGTTCTGCCTTTGCGACCTTTCCGCCGAGGTTGAGAAGGTAGCAGTCCGTATTCGACGCCGAAGCCGGTTCGATCTTCCTGCTGAAATACACTGTCGCCGAATTCGGACCTGTCAGAACCAGATTCTTCACGAAGGCGGCAACGTTGTCCGCCACCGTTTCGGCGGTCACTTTTTTGGACGCCGCAGATCTGTTCATGCCCTCGTCCACCGCAACTACCTCGACGTCGTAGGAAGTGAGTTCCGTGAGTCCTTCGATTTTATACTCCGTTGCGGTTCCCTTCGCCGTGGTCAGGAACTCGCCGTTCAAATAAATCTCATAGTAGCGCACGTCGCCGGAGTTCTTCGGCTTGTCCCAGCTGACTGTCAGCGAATCGTGCGACTCGGACTTGACCTTCACGTTTTTCGGCGCGGAAGGCGCTTTTTTGTCGCTGGCGTCAATCACGTTGAAGCCGGTGATTCCTTTAATAACGGAGGCGTCGTTGACGGTGACCGCGTACGATTCGCCCGGTTCGAGCCAGAACCAGTTGTCGGAGGGTCTGAAAGTGTCCGAATCGGAACCCACGTCAAACCTGACCGCCGCCGCGGGAATGTCGCTGTTGTTGACGAACGTGACGGTGTTGCCGCTGACCGTGTATTGGACGTCTGCAGCGGGAATCGAGAAGAGGCACCCGGGGTCTTTGCCGGCGTTCATGAACATATACGTTCGCGCCGCGAGCGTTCCGTTTTTGTAAAGCGTCGTCACAATGAAAAGCGGCGCGGTGTCTGTCTCCTTTTCGGTGAGCGTGAACTGCCCGAGCTTCTGCTTCATGTCGATCGACCCGCTGCCGGTATAGCGTTCCTGCTTCACGGTCTTGAGCGAGCCGTTGTAGGCCGTCACGGTGACTTCCCAGCCGGCATTTTTCAGCTCGTCGGCGTCGTCCAAAATATAGACGGGAAGCGACAGCGAGCGGTCGGTCTTGTTGTAGGTGTCGTAGCGGTCAGTCTTGACGCCGGCAGTGAGCGGCGCGTAGGCGTCCTGCAGGAACCAGTAGGCCATTTTCGGCGCACCGTAGTAGTCGACGACGCTCCAGGAAGCGCCCGGGTAGACGTCGTTGAACTTGTAGTACATGACCATCGACTGGTACGGGAAATTCACGCGCGAGTTAAAAGCCGCCGGCACGTCCGCCATCGTCTGAGCGATCTGCGAGCCCATGACAAGACTCTCCAGACTGTTCACCTCCACGAACTGACTTGCGTAGTGAATGAACGTGTCGATATCGTAGCCGTAAGGCGTCTGCTGCCAGCCCTTCATGCCGTTGAACGTGGCTGTGTGGTACGCGATCGTTCCCAGCTGGTCGATCGGCCACTGCGCCATCTCCTTTGCGGTCGCGAACTTCGCAATCGACTCAAGGTTCATCATCGAGTCGAGACCGTATTCGTGAAGGTTGGATGTGAAGTCATAGTAGACGTCCGCGTAGTGTTCCGGATCCTCGCCGCCCCAGTGAATGTGGTCGTGCCTGATTCCGTTCGCGCCGACGCCGCCGTCCTGCCTCCAGAAGTCCCTCGTGCCGTCGTACTGATACGTCAGCTTTCCGATGTGGTTCATTATCGAGTCGGAGGTGGGCGCCTCGCCCTCGTTGCCGCCGCCGTAGACCAAAAGGCTCGCTCTGTTGCGGATGCGCTTGGTATTGAGAATTACGGTCTCGTAAAGAACGTCCGCCGGCTGCGTCTGCTGGCTGTCCCAGCAGCAGGGCCATTCCTGGTAGACGCACAGACCGTACTCGTCGCAGAGGTCGTAGAAGTCGTCAGTCTCGCACATGCCGCCGCCCCAGGACCTGAACACGTTGAGCCCCTGGTCGTAGGCGCGGCAGAGTATCCTGTCGTAGTCTTCGCGCGTGAAATTCATCACCGCGTCGATGGTGCACCAGTCGGCTCCTTTAAGGAAGACCGTTTTTCCGTTGAAAACCGCGGTCCTGTTGTACATGTTCGCGGACTCTTTCCGGCCGGTGGCGATGAGGTCCAGCGTTCTGACGCCGAAGGTTGAAGTGTCGTAGGAGCGGCCGCCCTTCCCGTCCACGAAAAGCGTCTCGAGCGTGTAAAGGTTCTGCTCGCCGTAGCCGTTGGGCCACCAGAGCTTGAACTCGGGAAGGTCGAACCGGAGCCTTATCCTCCTGGCGCCGCCCGCCTCCGCCTCGGGAAGCTTATAAGAAAACGAGTACGCGGAACCGTCAAAATTCTTCGGCTTCACGGTGCAGTAAAGCGTTCCGCCTATTTTCGCGCCGCTCCCCTCAGTATCCGCGATGTCCACGCAGAGGTTCATCGTTCCGGTCTCGTGCGAAACGGTCGTAATGAACGGGCTGTCAAGAGCTGCCGCAGCCCTGTCCTCCACGCGCACCGAATTCCAGATTCCTATCGGCGGAAGGTCCGCGTAGTGCCAGGCGTAGGAACAGTTGAACACCACCGTCTGGGTGTAGTTGATTACCGGCTTCAGGCGCACCACAAGCTCGTTCTCGCCGGTTTTGATCAAATCCGTGACGTCGAAATAAGGACCGCCGAACATTCCCTGATGGTAGCCGATGTACCTCCCGTTGAGCGTCACCTCCATGCGGTCCGCAACGCCGTCGAAGCAGAGGTACACGTTCTTGCCGCTGCCGGAATAGTTGAAAACCTTTCTGTAATACCAGTCGCGGGTTCCGAGCTCCTTCGCGGCGGCATCGTTCCTGCCCACCGTGGGATTTTTGATCGCGCCGGCTGCGTAAAGCGCCCCGCTAATGCTGGAAGGAACGGTCACTTTATATGCCTTCGACCACCGCTTCGAGTCCTCTTTGTCGGTAAGGAGCCAGTCGTCGCCGTCGAGAAGCAGTGAATATCCCGCCGTCTGACCCGCGCCTGCCGCCTCGTTCGCGCCTTTAGACACGGTCACTGTCTCCGGTTCGCCGTCCATCGGCGAGTCGGTCTTCATGTAGCTGAGCCGCTCCGCGTCCGCCATACTTTTCGCGTATGCGATTCCCGCCCCGAGCGAGACGAGAATACCCGCCGTAAGTACTATCGCGAGAATGTTCCTGGTTGTCTTTTTCATCTTATCATCTCCGCCCGTTCGCGTCTCTTCGAGCAATGAATCAGTCAAAACTCCGGTTTATTTCTTCTTTTTGAGCAGCAGTACCGCCGCCACCGCGCAACCCGCGATGACAACGCCCGAAATCACTGCCAGAACGACCCACTTGTTCGCCTTCTTGCCGTCAGTTTTTCCGCCGTCTTTTCCGGGGTCCGCCGTGGGATCAGTCTGCCCCCCTGCGTCAGTCTCGGCGGGAACGTCGGTCGGCGCCGGTTCGGGTGTCGCGGTTGCCGGCGCCGCAGTGGGTGTCGCTGTCGGTTCGGGAACCGCCGTCGGCGCCACATATCCTTCCGGATACTGCGATTCCACAAGCTTCATGATGTCCTCGCGGGCGCCCGCCGGATCCGAGTAGAGCTTTTGGATCATTCCCGCGTCCATGGCGTAGCAGGCCACGACCAGTTCGTCATACTCGCCCGCGCAGGTCAGCGACCTGTCGTTCAAGCCGCAGAGCGAAATGAAATCCTCAGCGTCGCCGAGACCGTTCATCAGAATCCGCTGCTTCGTCTTGTAGACCTCTTCGCCGTTCAGGTAGAGCCTGAAGCCGTCCGGACCGTTGACCGCAGCCACGTGGAAGTACTCGTCCCGCACTACGTCCGCGATTTTCTCGACGTTCAGGCCGTTGGCCGTGCCGTAAAACGCGAGCTTTCCGTTGTCGTCGTCGATTGTATAATAGATTTCAAAGTGGTGCGCCGTCTCTTTTCCGGAGACCGCGAACGGAACGGTGTAGGTGCCGTTGCTGTTCTCGGACCATTTCAGCCAGAGCGCCACCGTGAACTCGGTCATGTTGAAGCCCTCGGGAAGCAAGTCGCTTATGAGCGTGCAATCCGCCTCGATTGCCTTTCCCGCCTTGCCGTCCACGTAAGTGTCTACGCTCTCTTCCGTGTCGATATTCAGGCGTAAATGCGACATATCCTCGGTCGTGTATTCAAAGGGCCAGAAGAAAATCTGCCCTTTCGCCTCTCCCGGCTCCGAAGATGCAGGTTCCGGCGTCGCTTCCGAGGGAGCTTCCGTTGGCTCCTCGGGCCTTACAACTTCACCCGGAACTATCGTCTTTTCGCCTTTTGCCCATGCGTTCAGGTCGTCCGTGCCGGCGAAAGCGGCTTTGACGTCCTCCGCGGTCATCGGATAGTTGGCGTAGAACGCGTCGTCGATCAGACCGTCAAACGCCAGCGACCTTCCGTCGTGGTTGAGCGCTCCGACCGTGACCGTGTTCATGCTGCGGGAACTCTCGTCAAGCTGCCCGACCGCCTCTTTCTCGATCGCAAGCTCGCCGTTGATGTACATTTTGAGAGACGCTCCGTTGAACGTCACCGCGACGTGCGTCCACGTGTCGTAAGGAACGAACTGTCCGTCCTCCTCGTGGGACATTGTAGACCCCACCGCGGGAACGTACGCCAGAAGGTAGCCGCCGCCAACGTCTTCCGAAGCGTGCCCGATGTGTACCTGGAACCTGTCGGCCCTCGTGTCGGAGGTGTCGCCCTTTGACATTATAATGTTCCACTCGGTGGCGCCGCTGTTCAGCGAAAACCAGGCGCCCATCGTGAATCCGTTCACCGTTCCGTGTGGAATGGTTGCCGAGGAAGCCGGCGAGCCGTTGATGACGTCAAGCGCTTTCCCGTGCTTTCCTTCGTTATCGAAGTAGGCGTCGTCCGCGGTCAGACCGAGCGCGCCGGAGGCGTCGTCAAGGTTGCCGTCAAAGGCCCAGTAGTGAAGAATATTTTCACCGTTTCCGTTCCCTGCCGCGCCTTCCGCGAACGCGGGGGCAAACGCCGAAACGGTCAAAGCTGCCGAAACCAGCAGCGCAAGCGTTATTTTCCAAAAACGGGTGTTGTATCTTTTCATGTCGGACACTCCTTTTCCGGGTTGTACTTTTATTTTAGTATACCACCGATTCGCAAAGTTCTCAATTAATATTAGTACAAAAGATATGGACAATAGTCCGCCATGACGGCTTTGCGGGATTGTTTGGCGGCTCCCGGTGTGCTATTATATGGAACGGAAAGCTTTCAGCGGGAGGTTTTATGGAAATTAATTCGATCGGAATCGGAAAAGTGTTCGTTCACGGCTTCGAGTCGGCCGTCCACCCCGAGATCAATATCGTGAAGTCCCTCCCGACTCTCTCGGTAGTTCAGAGCGTCAGGGGTTCTTACCGCGTTTCAGTCGAGAACACAGGACCTGTCGAAACCGGCGAACTCGGAGTTTTTATCGCGCCCGCCAACCTGACGCAGCGCATAAACGAATTTCCGGGGGCCGACGGCACGATTCTGTCCCACTGGATTTTCTTCGACGTCGAGATCAACAAGAGCCACAAACTCGACGAGATCTACTCTTTCCCGCTGCTGATGCCCGCACGCTACAACGACGAGGTCTTCTCGATTATCGAGAACGCTCGCGCCGCGAAGGACCTCCCCTCGAAAATGCCCTACCTCGTAAGGATGGTCAACATCCTGCTTGAGATCGGAACACCTGTTGAGAGCAAGAACGCGCTTACGTCAAAGCTGAAAAACTACATGGAGGAAAACTACGCCGGCAACGTCTCCGCCGCGGAACTGTGCGGCATCATGTGTTGCTCCAGGTCCGCGATGTATTCACGCTTTAAAGAGGTTATGGGCGAGACTCCGGTCAGATACGTCAACAACCTCCGAATAAGCCACTCTCAGGACATGCTTCTCGAGACGGACCTCCCGATCGCCGAGATCGCCTCCGCCGTAGGATTCCGCGATCAGCTGTACTTCGCGCGCCTCTTTAAAAGCATCACCGGCACCAGCGCCAGCGAGTACAGGAAGCTCAGGCGAGAAATCGCCGCGAAAACGTAACGGCGCGTTTAGTTTCCTTTCGCGTTACAATTCCCTTTGCGGCACAAAAAACGGCCGCGCCTGCTTTTTATTACCACGGCAGGCGCGGCCTTCCCTTTAATTATTTATCAAATAAAGCGGTTCCACAGGAGTAATCACAGCCCAAGTCGTCACTCCGCCTTGAACTTCCAGCCGCCGTTCTCCTTGATGTCGACGCCTATTCTGCCGGAGACGCTGAACGCGCCTGTGCGCCAGTTCTTCACGTATGCGCTCTCCGCGATGAAGTGGCCCTCAACGGCGCCGCGGATCACGTAGCTGACGGTGATGTCGAAGGAGTACTCGGGGCACTCGATCCTGTCGTACTGTCTGACGTCCCTGTAGATCGAATTGTACACGCCGACGCAGCCCGACATGTTCTGGCCGCTGCGGTTGTAGATGCAGGCCCAGGTTTCGACAGTCCCGACGATCCGGCTGGAGTATCCGCCGCTCTCGAGCGACAGGAACCTGGCGCCCGAAGGAATGAGGTCGTAGAGTTCGAAGCTCTCGTAGACTCTGGTAGATTTTCCGCTGATGTGAAGCTCCACAACGCAGTTGCCGCGCGAGTCGACGGTCATCTTCTTCTCGATCTTGACTCTTTCGTCGGCCGCGGGTTCTCCGTAAAGGGCCTCGTCCGTGTTGCCGCGGTAGTAAACGCCCACCTTCGCGTCGTCGGGCAGCGAGAGCTTGAGCGCTTCAAGTTCGGGCTTCGAGAGCGTAAGCATGAAGCTTCTTCCCGATTCGAGTGTGACGCTCTCCTGGTTTTCGCCGATGGAATATGTGAATTCCAACGGTTCAGCCTTTTCCGCCGGCAGGAAGTACTTGAGGTATCCGGCCAGAGCAATCTGGTTGGAGGAGGCGTCCGACCTGTTCTCGCAGAGCCACAGAGCGATCTTGGAGGCGTCGTCACGGGCAATCCTCGAGGCGCTCATAAGCGCGAGGCAGGACAGCGAAACGGTGGTGTCGAACACTTCGCCTTCAAACTTCAGCGTGCCGAATTCACTGTTTTCGTTGCCGATAGCGTCCTTGACCTGCGAGTAGACGTCGTAGGCGGCCGGGTAGTCACCGCAGAGTGCGAACCCGAGCGCCAGCCAGAGTTTAGCCTCGTTCGGGAAGTTGGCCGCGGTGTCCGCGACGGCGTAAAGCGTGTCGAGAACAGGCTCATCAAGTGCCGCCAGGCAGACGATGTTCGCCAGCAGATCCTCGGGCGACGTCTGGTCCTTCTTCGCGACGCTCTTTCTTGCGGCGTTGGCAATCAGGGTCTTTGTATTGTTGTCCAGAGGCAGTCCGAGGGTCAGCAGCGAAGCGGTCAGCCTTGCATCGGGCTCGGAGTACGGGAACAGCCTGAATTTGCCGTCCCCTGCCGAGAAGTTTTCTTCGAGCTGTCTGAGCAGATTCTCGAGAACTTCCTCAGATTTGAAGCCGTAGAGAGTCTCCCTCGCCTCCTCCGAAGCGTACAGCGCCGCGTATTCGTCAGTTCTGCCGCTGCCGCGGTCATAGGCAAGCAGCCACATGACGCGTTCGTAAAGCGAGTAGGACCCGGTTCTGTTCGTGAACACGATCCTCACCGGGTAGTAGACCGGGTTGATGTCTTTAAGCTCCGCAACCGTGATCGTCTTCGAAACGTCCGAAGCCACCGCCGTAGGAACAATGCTGAATTTCGCGGTCACCGCGTCTCGGTATTCACCGCACTCCGCGTAGACCGTCACGATATACTGTCCCGGCTCGGTAAGATCAAACTTGAGCCAGCACCTGGATTTGGAATCGGCCGCGCCGTTCGCCTCGCCCTTCTTGTTTCCGAGAAGGTCAGTCAGAACCGCCGAGTATTTGACATTCCCGTCAGCAGCGGTACCGTAGGACCTGGCGCTGATCGAAATCGTGTCGCCAACGATGTACTGCTGGCAGACGCCCAGATTCACGAAGAACGGCTGGGTGCATACCACGTCGGAGACCGAAGTGCCAATCTTAAACTCACCGTTTCCGCGGCCCGCTCCGGAAAGAGCCAGCGCGGTGATTCTCCACGACGTGATGTTGTCGGGAACGGTGAACGTCAGCGTGCCGCAGCCGTCGGCGTCAAGTTCCACCACTTTGAAGACCGGGTTGTCCGCGAAGTACTGTCTTATGTACCAGCCGCCGTCGGATCCGTCGCCGTTAGAGTCGGTCGGAGAGGGATTCGCCTCGGGCATCTCCGCGGCTTCGTCCGCGAGGCTGCCGTTTTTCATGCCGTAGCCGCCGCTTCCGTCGCGCGTATCCGAAACGGAGTACGTGATTGCGGGAATAAACCTTGAGTTGAACGATACTGCGGGACTCGCGCCGTACCCTCCGTAGTAGCCGTAGTAGTAGTCATAGAATCTGTAGCTGTAGTAGTCGCTTCCGGTTCTGCTCGAGCTGCTGAAGAAAGTCGCGGGCGTGAGCTTCTGATTGCCCAGCGCGAAGCAGGCCTCGTCGACCACGCTGATTACCGCGAATCCGCCGGCCGCTCCGGGAACCTTCACCGTGACCGTGGCCGTGTCGCCCGGTTTGTAAGTGTCCGATGAAGCGGTAATTACCGGCGTCAGCGACGCGCGTTCCGTGTCGTACGCAAGCCTCTGGAACGCCTGCACGTACGTGCCGTATTCCTTGTCGAATACCACCGCGTATACTCTACCGCCGGCGATCATGTCCGCGGTATATGTAAAGCCAACCTTGTCGGCGTACTTCACGTCCGCGATTCCATTCGCCACAGTCACGAACAGCGCCTTTTCCGCGCTGCAGGCGGCTTTGAATTGTGCGACCACCTTGTCGTTCACGGCGAAGCTGGCGGCGTTAAGCGTAACCTCCGCGTCGTCGTAGTAGTTTCTCTCGGTATAGTTCCACCTTCCGGCGGTGCCGTTCAGCGAGTAGTGGAAAACGTTTTCGCTCGTGTCGTCGTAGAACTCAACCTTGTACCAGTAATAGCCGTCGAAGCCTTTGACCTCTCTGAGCGGGAACGAGACGGAGCCGTCGGTGAACGACTTTTTACCGTACGCCACCTGCTGCTCGTTGATCGAGTACTTGTACTGTTTTTCGTACCGTCTCGTGTAGCTGTTGTAGACCTTCGTTTCGGTCTTGATTATCTCTACTTTATAAAGGGTGTACGTGAGTACGTCTTTCGCGGACAGCGGTTCGCCCTTGGTATTTTCCGGAAATACCTGCCATGAGAAGTCTTCTGCGGTCTTGAGAGCCGACGTGTCGCGCCTGTTGAGCGTCATAATCGACGAGTTCGCGTCCTGCAGCGTCCCGACTACGTAGTCGGAATGGAAGTAGTACGTGTACGCCGAGGTCATCAGCGTCTGGGTTTCGAAGTTCGTAAGCTCTGCGTAGAAATACAGGGTCGCCGGGTCCGTGCCGTAAACCTCGCCGCTGATCAGTTTTCTCGGCGTGTATGTGAGCTTCGCCTCGCCGTTCTTGTCCGTCTTCACGGTCTTTGTATTGTCGCCGAAGTAGCTCAGGCTGCACAGGAATTCAAGTCCCTCCGCGGGAGTTCCGTCGAAGAACGAGGCCTTCACCGTCACGGTGATCTTCTCGCCGCGTCTGTAGAACAGCTTGTCGAAGCTTGCGGAAGCGGTGTACTGCGGCTTCTCCTCCTCGGTGATCCGGAAGGATTTTGCGGCAATGAACCGGCCGTCGCCGTCGCTGAATCTGAGCGTGAAATAGCCTGCCTCGCAGCGTGAATACGTCAAAGACCCGGTGAAAAAGCCGGTTTCGTCAACCTCGATCCGCGTTTTCGTCGCGGAAAGACCGGTCTGCAGGTATAGGTAGCCGGGAACGGTCCCGCCGAAGGAAGGCGCAATGTACCCGCTGAAATTCACCGTGTCGTCGGAGAAATACGTTTCCCTGTCGGTGAATATATAGCTCATATAGTAGTCGTAGGTGTCCTGAGCCTGCGTCGAGGCACAGATGACGACCGCGTCGCTTCCTTTCTCGACATACACGACAGCGGAGTTGCGGCCGCCGTTGTCGAACACGGCAATTCCCGAAGAGTCGGTCCTGACGCTCTTCGTCTCGCCGTCAGTCTCCGCGTTCCAGCCGTCGTACCTGTCAAAAAGCGTCACCGAGAGATCCGCGCCTGCCACAGGACCCGTTCCCATCGCGTTCAGCCAGAGGTAAGTCTTGCCGTCCGAGGACACCGTGTAAGGCCTCAGATCCGAAACCTGAACGATCACGGACCTGGTGTCGCTTACCGTCTTCCCGAAGGACGGAGAGCCGGAGGCATTGACGACAGCCAGGTAAATGCCCGCCGCCAGGCCGTTGCCGAAATCCACCGAATAGGCGTTCCGGTTCGACTCATTCTGCTGCGGCGAGAAAGACCCGATTTTTGTAAGCCGCGTCAGGTCGAGCTGCGGAAAACTCTCATCCCCTGCCCGTTTTTCGGAGTCGACGATGAGCTCCGCGGCCTGCTTCGCGGACCCGAACATGTAAAGGTCGCAGGTGACGCTGACGGTTCCCTTAAACGTGGAGTACGCGCTGAAGTCGAATCCCGCGTCGCTACCCGGCGAATATATTCTGTCCTGAGAATACGGCAGATTGATCCTGACGTAATGGTTGCTGCTGCCGGAAACGGCCTGTTTTTCGTATTCTTTGGTGTAAGTTCTGAACGCCGCGGACTTCTCGCCGGTGAACGTCTTTCCCGAGCGTCCCGTCACCCCTTCGTTAACCGTTACCGTATAGACGGTGCCGTAGGAAAGATTCTCGTCGGGAAGGAAAAGCACCGTTCTGCCGTCCGGATAGAGCGAGAATTTGCCCTTGACCTTGGGGCTCACCGTGAACGGTTCGCTGTTTCCGTCCATCACCACGGCGTCCGAGAAGGTCACCTCGATTCCGGTGTTCACGGGAACGTTGAGCGTTTTGTCAGCCGGGAACATCGACGTGACGACCATGTTGTTCTCGGTCTGGAACGCGAAAGAGGCAACCGGGTTCTGCGGGTCGCCGAGGGTCAGCTTGTATATCTGCCCGGGTGCGAGACTGCCTGACGCAGGCGCGATCCTGAATTTGGAAGGCGCGAGCTTCGTCACCGAAGTGGGAATTGCCGGCGTCATCGTCAAGTATCCTGCCAGCGTCTCTGCGTCCGTCTCCCCTGCCGTCTCGACAATGAACGCGCCGTCGATCGGAATGACCTTCGAGTCGACGCCGTCAGCCGTGACCTTCACCGTTGCGAGCTCAGGAGGCAGCGTCGGGTTGTTCCCCGAGTATTTGCCGCCCGAGAAAATAATCGGATCCGTGTCGGGAACCACGTTGCTGTTGTTCTTCTTTTTACTCAAGAGCATTATAATGCCTCCTATGGGCAGCGCCGTCAGGAGGACCGCCGCGGCAACCACAAGCGCCACGATCCTTGCGACGCCCTTTTTGCGCTTTTGCGACGGACTCGTTCCGCCCTGACCGCTTCCCGCGGTGTTCTGTCCCGCGTCCGCTCCTGTCTCCGCGATGTCTTCAAATCTCTTATCTTCCATCTCAGTATCCCTCGAATCTTTCGTTGAATTTTGACGGTTTCCGGCCTTTCACGGCCGGATTTCGAATAATATGCTTCCTGTCAACTCTATTCTACCACTTTCGCGCCGCGTTTTTTGTTACATTTTTGCTTTCTTTGTTACAACCGCATAATTCCATTCCCGCAAACCGCGATATTTTCGCCGCCGCGTTTTTTAGTGAATCAATTTTCACTGAAATCAAATTCATTAAAACATAAATCGGACCCGGCGGCCGTTCCGCAGAGTCCGTGATTAATCAACTATGCTTGCCCCTGCAGTACGTAGGACATGTCGCCGATTCGCCTCACAAAGCGCTTCCCGTCGTCGCCGACGAACATGTGAGACACTCCCCCGGCCTGCCCGTGTATTTCCGCGCGGCAGCAAGCCTCCACGTCCAGCCCCAGGAACATCGCGTTCCACATGCTCAGAATATCGCCGTGCGAGACGATGATAACGGTTTCGTCGCCGCTTTCCATCACTTCCTCAAAGAATGGCAAAAGCCGGTTCCAGGCTTCGCGCCTGCTCTCCCCGTCCGGGAACATCTTGTCGTCAACCGTTATTTCATCACATTCCTTGTTCTCGCGAAGCCATTGAACGGACTTCCCGCAGCATCTTCCGAGGTTCCGCTCCCGCAGTTCCTCCATGAAAACCGGCTCGATTCCCAGGTGTTTTGCAATCTCTTCCGCCGTCTGCTTCGCGCGCTTCAGATCCGAGGAATACATTACCGCGTCCTTGCCCGCGAGCTCTTCTTTCAGTTTTTTCCCGATACGATCCGCCTGAATCCTTCCAAGCCCGGTAAGGTCCCAATCCGTCCGGGAGCCCACCATCCCGTTCGTGTGGTGAATAGACTGCGTATGCTGAACCGTGATAATGTGCTTCATTTTTGACCTCACGACGCAATTTCCGGTTTATTGGAAATGCAAATGTTCCGGCAAACCGGAATTATTCTCTATTGCTTACCATCCGTATATGAATACCCCCGCGATTCCCGCAATGCAAATCAGGAGAATCGGAGACATTCCGTTTTTTATGATTTTTTTCGATCCAAAATACAAAACGCAAAGAGCAACCGTCAGTATTATCGCGGGAATATCCGCGGAGACAACCGTGAACCCGCCTATGCAGTTCTTAATAATCAAATAAACGCCTGTGGCGAGGACAATGCCGGTAACGCATGCTTTCAGAGCGCTCAGCATCGACTGAAAGACTCCGTTCTTAATCAGTTTCCTCAAAAGAAGCGTCAAAACTATAACGATCAGAAACGCCGGTAGAATAACAGCAACGGTAGCAATGACAGCTCCGGGAACGCCGGCGGTTGTGCTCCCTATATACGTTGCCAAATTTACCATGATAGGTCCCGGCGTGCTTTCACTGACAGCTATCATATAAGACAACTTTTCTTCCTCAATCCAACCGTATGAGAGCACTACCTCGCGAATCAGCGGAATTGCTCCGTACGCGCCGCCAAACGAAAAACAGCCGATTTCAAGAAATCCGGCGAGCAACTCAAGGAGGATCATTTTAACGCCTCCTTACGTACATAACGCTCTGTCAGATAAGCAGAAAGACCGGCAAACGCTGCCGCAAGCATCAAAACAACGGTAGAGATGCGCAAAGCGAAGATGTTTATAAGAGTCATAGCGATAAAGGCAGCCGAGAGAATAATGACCGGAAGCAGCTTCTTTTTCATTTTAACAATCATCTTAACCGCCGCGTCGAGAATCAATAAGCCCACTGCAATCTTGATTCCTTTAAACGCGCTTGCAACCCATTTGATTTCAAGAAACCGGTCAAGAAAAAACGAGATGAGGAGAATGATGAGGAAAGACGGAAGAATAACGCCAAGAGTAGCCACGACGGCGCCTAAGAAGCCTTTTTTCTTAAGCCCGACATATGTGGCGCAGTTGATCGCGATTGGGCCGGGTGTTGATTCGGCAATCACAGTGATATCCGCCATTTCCTCGTCTGTGATCCACTCTTTTTCGACCACGCAGGTGCGCTCGATCAAAGGGATCATGGCATAACCGCCGCCGAAAGTAAACAACCCGATTTTCAAAAAAGTCAAAAACAGTTCTAATAAGAGTTTCATCTTTCTCTCCTGCCAAAATCAATCATCGCGACAATTCCCGGCTTTCCGGTATGATTATACCACATCGGACATTGCTTTTAAACAGGAATCGGGACCGGAACGGTTGATTCCGGCCCCGCAGCCACGGTGTGCAGACAAAATAGATTAAACGGTTAAATAATCAGCGATTTTAAGCGCCGGGAAGAAACGCTAAGAGAAAAACTACGAACGTTAATGAAAACCGGGCTTCAGATCGCCATGCAGTGGTTAAAGCCTCTTGCCAGGTCGTCGCGGGCGCGCCGCGCGTCGAAACCCACCAGCTTGATGCCTTTGTCCACCGTATTCTGATAAATAATCTCCATATCGTTAAGGTGAGGCTGGGACATGT
>JAEEGG010008548.1_pt1 | contig 23198 bp, 14 predicted proteins | sample 9134161 | NCBI WGS metagenome assembly JAEEGG01 (sample SAMN16246543, study PRJNA631951) | gut metagenome | biome: gut microbiome; feature: rumen; material: CR-attached | host: Bos | place: Iran: Karaj | collected 2018-10
GTCTTTGCGGCTGTTCCATATACGGTAGCCGGCATACGGGCCGGCATCTATGAATAGGCGGAAGGGCTTGAGATTGGCCCTGAAATTGGCCATAAGGTCCACCTCGGCCACGGTATATTTCATATCGGGGATATATTCTGCGGTGAAGCCTTCGCGGTTCAGGCGCACGATGGCCTGGGTGCCGAAGTTGTCCATCATATCCCACAGGTCGTTGTAGTAGGTGTAGACTATGCCGTAGTTGTGCAGGCAAAGGACGTTGCCCGGGAGCACGTCGGGGCTAAACTTGGCGCTGGCCAGATTCACGCCGTAGCGCACGCCTATCATATGGGTGCTGTGGAATTTTTTCACCGGCTTAAGGCTGACGTCCTGGCGGAGGACATCCTCTCCGGTGGGGAGTTCGGCGTTATAGTCGGGAATGGTGAACACCGTGTCCTGCACGGCGCCCGGCTTGCCGTCGTCCTGCGCCCTGGCAGCGATGCCCAGGGCGGTGATAAGCACTATGGTAAGTATCGCTCTTTTCATCAGTCAAACAGTGTTGTCAGGTCAATGTCCTGGATGAGTTCCATCTGCTCCTTGATCTCTATCTTGGTGGTGCCGTCGGGCAGCTTGTAGAGTTTCATACGCTCCGCCTGCTTCCACTTGAGCAGGTCGCCGGTGTCAAACAGACCGTTGTTGTTGCTGTCTTCGGTGAGGCGGATGGAGTATTTGCCGTCCTGGATGTAGGGGAAGTAGTAGATGCCGTCCTTCAGGACTTCGTATTTGCGGAACACCTTCTTGCAGCCGTCGTCGGTGAGCTCTATCAGGAAACGCTTTCCGTTGGTGCCGGACAGGTTCACGGTGAGGGTGTTCAGGTTCTCTGTATTGGGGAGCTGGAATTCTTTCTTGGCGGCCTTGTTCTTGCGGTGATATACATCCCAGAAGGTCGCTTCGGGGATTATCAGCTCATATTTGTAGCCCGGCTTGTATTCTTCTGTATTCTGCAGCAGATAGCGCAGGATGCTGGTGGTGTCCTGCACAAAGGTTATCTGCGTGGTGTCGGTCTGGTTGCGGGTGTTGGTGGTGAGCAGCACTATCGAATCCAGCGTCATCTCCACAATGGGCACAGTGAATTCCAGGCTGATGCCGTCCTGCTCTACATTGGCCTCGGTGAGGTTGATCTTGAGGTCGGTGAGGGTGTCGGCCTCGGCGGTCTTTTTGGCCTCGTCGGTCTTGGCCTTGGCGGCCATCTCCTTGCTGATGGCGGCGGAGATGTTCTCTGTGGTGAGGGCCAGTTTGCCGGTGGAGTCGGTCTTCATATAGGAAACGGTCATAAACAGACTGTCCTCCGGCGGATATTTGCTGGTGAGCCAGAAGTCAAAGCTGTCGCGCTGGGGAGAATACTGCATTATGATCTCCGAAGAGTCTACGCCAAGGATCTGGAACGAACTTAGCTCTACCTTGGGTGCGCTGAAAGTGACATAGCCCTGGCGGTCGTTTTTGCGCCCCTTGTCTTTGATGTACTGCTTGCTCTGGAACTCCTTGAACACCGCCAGCTCTACCTGACCCTGGCGGGCGAGGCATTCCAGAGTGTCTTTCATATTGAAGCTCAAAAGCTCGTATATGGAGTCGCGCATCACTGTCATAGGGGTGATGGTGGTATCCCTGAAGCCGATTTTCTCTTCGCCAATCTGGTAGAGATAGTCGTTGCTTTCGTCGGTGCAGGCGAATATCCAGTAGGGCTGGGCCTTGATATTGCGGATAGAGAAAAAGCCCCAGTCGTCGGTGCGGCCTATCGCGTCGGGCAGGTCCAGCATCACCGATGAGTCGCGGCGCTGGCTGTAGAGCGACACGATGGCCTTTTTCACGGGCGTCAGGTTCTCGGCGTCTACCACGGTGCCGCAGATGTACATAGAGTCCAGGGTGTCGCCGGTGGAGAAGGCATACACAAACTTGGGGGCGATGTTGCCCTCGTTGTTGTCGGCCAGTCCCTGGCCAAAGTCTATGGTATAGGTGGTGTTGGGCTTGAGGGTGTCCTGGAAGGTGACCACAATCTCCTTGCCCTTTACCTTGGTCTTGGGTTTTTTCTTGTGGGGTGGGGAGAGAAGTATGGCCGCCTGGTCCTTGACCACGGTGTATTCGTTGAATTTGACGCTGACCTTGCCGTCTGTCAGGGGGAACATAGTGTCTCCCCATACGGGTTTGACCCCCACTATCACGGGCGGGATGGTGTCTTTGGGGCCGCCGGTGGGGGATGCCTTGGTGTTGGCGCAGGAGTGGGACAGGGCGCAGCAGAGGGCCGTCGCCACTATCATCAGAGCCATTATTAGCGTATTTCTGTTCATCTATTCTATATCTACCCTGGATACTTTTTCTATGCCGTTTATCTTGGCAAAGGATTCAATTATATTGTCTATGTCGGCGCGGTCGTGAACGTAGAGGTCAATGTATCCCTCAAATATTTCGTCGTGCGCCTCAATGGAGATTTTACGCAGGTTTATGCCCAGCTTGTTGCTAAGCTGGTTGGTGATTTCGTGCAGGATGCCCATACGGTCAATTCCGGTGAGCGAAATGCGGGCCAGGTAGGACATCATAAAGTGCTTGCTCCAGCGCACACCCACTATCCGGTTGCCTTCGGTGGCGGCCAGGTTGGTGTACACCGGGCAGCTGGTCTTGTGGATTGTGACCACGTCGTCGTCGCCAATCACGCCGCCCACATTGTCGCCGGGGATGGGGTGGCAGCAGCCGGAGGTGTGGAAGGCGACCTCCTTGCCCTTGAGCCGCTCTTTAAGTTTGCCGGAGTTGCTTTCCAGCAGCTTGAACCCCCACATCTGCACGTTGCGCTGCGGGGCGTTGGTCTTGAGCACGGTGTCCAGGTCAGAGAGATCTATTAGGCCGATGCCTATCTTGTTGTAGAGGTCTTCCTTGCCGCCGGTAATCTTGTAGGAGTCCACCAGCTTGCGTATCACACGGGTCTGCATCTGTATGTTGCGCTTGGCCAACTCTTCGCGCAGCATCTTCATACCGCGGGAGACATTGTCCTTGCTCATATCCTTCAGGGCCTCTATCACGGCGCTGCGGGCCGACGAGGTCTTGAGAAACTCCAGCCACTCGCGCTTCACCTTGGCCGATTCGGAGGTGATGATTTCTACCTGGTCGCCGCCACGCAGCACGGTGGACAGGGTCACCAGTTTCATATTGACCTTGGCGGCAATGGCGTGGCAGCCTATCTGGCTGTGGACGTTGAATGCGAAGTCCAGCGCGGTGGAGCCTTTGGGAAGGCGGCGCGACTCGCCGGTGGGGGTGAAGACGTAGATTTCGCTGGTGAGCAGCTCCTGATGGACGTCGTCCAGGAACTGGAGGGCGTTGGCGTCGGGATTCTCGAGGATATCCTGCACGTATTTGAGCCAGCGGTCCATGCTGGAGTCGCCCTCTCCCACAATCTCGCCCTGCTTGTAGCTCCAGTGGGCGGCAACGCCGCGCTCTGCAATGGAGTTCATCCGTTCAGAACGGATCTGGACCTCGATCCACATTCCCTGGTACATCACCGTCACGTGCAGCGATTCGTAGCCGTTCACCTTGGGCTCGCTGACCCAGTCTCGCACCCGGTTGGGGTTGTAGTGGTAGCGGCCGGTGATCTGCGAGAACAGGTGCCAGCACTGCTCGCGCTCAGAGAAGTCGCCGCGGGGCTCGAACACAATGCGCACCGCATATATGTCGAATATCTGTTCAAAGGGGATGTTCTTGGTCTGCATCTTGCGCCAGATGGAGTAGGGGCTCTTGAGGCGCTTTATGATGCGGGCGCGGATGCCGCTGTTTTCAATAATCTGCTCTACCTCGCCCACGAAATTCTCTATGGCGCCCCCCTTGGTGGCCATCATTTGCTGCAGCTCGCCCTCTATGCGCTTGTATTCCTCAGATTCGTTGTACTGCATCCACACATCTTCCATCTCGCTCTTGATGTTGTAAAGACCCAGCCTGTGGGCCAGCGGGATAAAGATGTACATTGTCTCGCTCAGAATCTTTTCCCGTTTGTATTCGGGCATATACTGTATGGTGCGCACGTTGTGCAGGCGGTCGGCCAGCTTTATGAGCACTATGCGGGCATCGTCGTTCAGGGTTAGCAGAATCCTCTTGAAATTCTCTGCCTGGAGGCTGCGGGTGGGCTTGTCCTTCAGGCTGTCGTTGTCCAGGGCGGTCTTGATTTTGGTGAGGCCCTCTACCAGCGAGGCGATTTTCTCTCCGAATACCTGGCGGATGTCGTCGGCGGTATACTGGGTGTCCTCTACCACATCGTGCAGCAGGGCGGCGCAGATGGACTTGCACCCCAGGCCTATCTCCTGCACCACAATCTTGGCCACGGCAATGGGGTGGAGTATGTAGGGTTCGCCGCTGCGGCGCCGCACGTTGCGGTGGGCCTCGTTGGCAAACTCAAATGCCTTGAGCACCAGGTCGTACTGCTCCTGGTCGGCGCACCGCTTCAGGGCCGCCAGACGCAGGGCCTCGAACTCCCGCCTGATTATCAGGTCGTCTTCTGCTGTAAAGGTGCTGCTGCTCATTGTTTGTCCTTTTCTTTTACTTTACGTTCCGATACGGCCTTGCGGCGAGAGTCAATACGTTTCTGGCGGCGTTCCCGATGCCGGTTGAAGAGCTCGTCCTTTTCCGGGTCAAAATCGTCTACGTGTTCGTATGAATATGTCAGGTACACGCCAAAAAGTATTATTTGCCAACTGTAGTTGAGCCATATCATCATCAGGGGGATGGCGGCAAATGCGCCGTAGACGCCGTTCATACGGGTCACCATCATCTGTGTCTCAAGGTAGATGTACTGCAGCAATACAAATGCCAAAGCGGTCCAGATGGCCGCCTTCACGCAGTCGCGGAAGCGGACCTTGACGTGCGGGATGAATTTGTACATCAGCGAGAACACCAGCAGCGCGGCGCCGTAGAATATCAGCCAGTAGCTGCGCGATGCAAAAAAGTCGATTACCTTGTATTTGCTAAGTTCGCTTATTACGGAGGTGTAGTAGCCGGCGCCGTAGAGGAATATCAGCAGCAAAAACGGAATCAGGATCAGGATCAGCAGGTAGATGCCCAGACTCTTGAAAAAGTTGCGGCTGCGCTTCACGCACCAGATGTGGTTGAAGGTGTCTTCTATGCTTATCATCAGCCAGATCACAATCCAGATGAAGGCCAGAAAACTCACGATTCCGAACAGGCCCTTTCGCGTCTGGCCCACCACATTCAGGCTCCAGCCCAGCACCATATCGGCAATGTGTTTGTTGTCGCCCAGGTATGGCTGTATCATCTCTATCAGCTGCCTGTCCAGGCCAAAACTCCAGGAAACGAACAGCACTATTGCCACCAGGGGCACCAGCGACATAGCGGAATAGAAACTCAGGAACACCGATTCGCGGCCTATCCGGCCGGTGAAATAGCGCGAGGCGGTGAGGGTCGCCACCTGGATGCGGTGGATCACCTTCTCGCTGAAACGCTGCGGTTTGGAGAAGTCGAGGCGCCACATATCGTAGGTCAGGAACTCTATCAGGTTCTTGACCGTCTCCACCACTTTGGAGATGAACTCCTTTATCTCTGCCACGGCGCTCATTTTCCAATTAATTGGTAAAACGTCTCTTCGTCAATTATCTCAACGCCCAGCTGGCCCGCCTTCTTGACTTTGCTCTCGCCCGGCTTGTCGCCAGCCAGCAGGTAGGTGGTCTTGCCGCTCACGCTGCCGGGGCAGGTGCCGCCGTGGGCCTCTATCATAGCCTTGAGGTCTTCTCGTGAAATGGAGAAGACGCCCGAGACCACTATGGATTTGCCTTCAAGGGCATTCGAGAGCTTTTCGCGGGCCACCGCCTGCATCTGGAGGCCGGAGGCGCGCAGCTTCTCTACCAGCTGCCGGTTGCTCTCCTCGCGGAACCAGTCGGCAATGGAAGCGGCCACTATGGGGCCGATGTCCTCTGTCTGGGCCAGCTGCTCCTGGGAAGCGACGGCCAGGTCATCTATGCCGGGGAAGGATTTGGCAAGCGTCTTGGCGGTGGTTTTGCCCACGTGTCGGATGCCCAGGGCGTAGAGGACACGCTCGTAGGGGACGCCCTTGCTGCGCTCTACGCTGCCCAGGAAGTTCTCGCAGGATTTTTCCTGCCAGCCCTCCAGCGCCATCAGCTGCTCTTTGGTGAGTATGTAAAGGTCGTTGAAATCGTGTATGTAGCCCAGATTGTAGAGCTGGTCTATGGTGGCGTCGCCCGCCAGGATGTCCATAGCGTCGCGACTCACAAAGTGTACAAAGGCCGCCTTGATCTGGGTGGGGCAACCGGTGCGGTTGGGGCAGTAGTGGCGGGCTTCGTCGGTGTCCCTCACCAGAGGGGTGCCGCAGTCGGGGCAGACCTCGGGCCACTGGGGCTTAAGGGCGCCGGCGGGACGCTTGGCAAGCTCTACCGCGGTGATCTTGGGGATGATTTCTCCGCCCTTCTCTACATAGACCCAGTCGCCGATGTGGATGTCCAGCAGGTCCATCTGGTCTTTATTGTGCAGGGAAGCCCGCTTTACTATGGTGCCGGAGAGCGGCACGGGCTCCAGGTTGGCCACGGGCGTGACGGCGCCGGTGCGGCCCACCTGATAGTCTACGCTTAGCAGCGGGGTCAGCGCCTGTTCGGGCTTGAACTTGTATGCCGTGGCCCAGCGGGGGCTTTTGGCGGTGAAGCCCAGCTGGCGCTGCCTCTGCAGGTCGTTGACCTTGATCACCACTCCGTCGGTGGCGTAGGGGAGGCTCTTGCGCCTGGTGTCCCAGAAATCTATGTATTCCACAACGGCCTCTGCGCCGTTAAGTATCTTCGAGTGTTCGCTGGTGGGAAGGCCCCAGCTGGCGGCGGCGGCAATGGCCTCGCCGTGGGTTGCGAAGGGGAGGTTCTCTCCCAGCAGATGATACAGCACGCAGTCCAGGCCGCGGCCGGCCACCTGGGCGCTGCTTTGCAGCTTGAGGCTGCCGCTGGCGGCGTTGCGCGGGTTGGCAAAGGGCTGCTCTCCAATCTCTTCTTTCTCTGCGTTAAGCGCTTCGAAGGCGCTCCAGGGCATATATATCTCGCCGCGGATTTCAAACTCGCGGGGCCAGTCTCCGGGCTTCAGCTGCCTGGGGATGGACTTTATTGTGAGGACATTGTCAATTACATTGTCGCCCTTGACGCCGTCGCCGCGGGTCACAGCCTGCTTCAGACGTCCGTCCACATAGGTCAGGCATATGGCCACGCCGTCAAACTTGAGTTCGCAGGAGTATTCGGTGCTGCCGTATTCCGCCTCTATCTTGCTGCAGAAGGCCAGCATATCTTCCCGGCTGTAGGTGTTGCCAAGCGAGAGCATCGGGTACTTGTGCTCTATCTGCTGGAACTTGTTCCTGCCGGAGCTGTCGACAGGCAGTTGCATTTCGGCACCGCTTGCTTGCCCGGCGCTTGATTGCGCAGGATAAGTTTGCGCAGGGAACAGGCGCGAGGAGTCGACTGGCCCGGAGCAAAGCTTATCGGAGCATAGCGCCGGGCTGCCCGCGATATCACTGCCCACGTGCTGAGTGGGGGAGTCGGGGCGAGCCAGGTCGGGATACATCGCCTCCAGAGCCTGGAGCTCCTGCATCTTGAGGTCGAACTCAAAATCGGTGATAACCGGAGCATTGAGCACATAATAGTTGTAATTATGCCGCTCAAGCTCTGCCGAAAGCGCCTCTATACGCTCTTTAGCCGCCGATTTTGAGATTTTTGCCATACTATAAGAAATATAACTTGCAAATATACTTAAAAAACGGTTTTTTTCTACCTTTGCAGCACGCAATACATTATTCACAGATATATGAAAGATTCTATCATCATCCTTTGCGGTGGCGGCCCTGCTCCGGGTATGAACACCGTCGTTTGCTCAGTAGCAAAAACATTCCTCTCCAATGGTTATCGCGTAATTGGCCTGCACGGCGGTTACAGCGGTCTTTTCAGCAAGAATCCCCGCACAGAAGACCTGGATTTCTTCAAGGCTGACGCATATTTCAACCGCGGCGGTTCTTATCTGCAGATGAGCCGTTTCAAACCCACCGACGAGGATTTTGAGAAGAACTTTAACCTGGCCCTTTTCCAGGAGAACAACATCAAGCTTCTGGTCACCGTGGGCGGCGACGATACCGCTTCTACCGCAAACCGCATCGCCAAGTTCCTCTCTGCAAAGAACTATCCCATAAAGAACATCCACGTTCCCAAGACCATAGACAATGACCTGCCGCTTCCCGGCAACGCTCCCACCTTTGGCTTCAACAGTGCAAAGGACGAGGGCGCACACATTGCCCGCACCGTATACGAGGATGCCCGCACTTCCGGCAACTGGCTGCTTATCAGCGCTATGGGCCGTTCTGCAGGCCACCTGGCACTGGGCATCGGCGAGGCAACTCACTGCCCTATGACCATCATCCCCGAGATGTTCAACAAGACCTCCATCAACCTGGACAAGATTGTGAAACTGGCCATCTCCGCCATCCTGAAGCGCAAACTCCTGGGTATCGGCTACGGCACCGTGGTTGTTGCAGAGGGCGTGTTCCACGACCTGGATCCTCAGGAAATCAAGAATGCCGGCGTAACTATGACCTACGACGAACACGGCCATCCCGAGCTTGGCAAGATCAGCAAGGCAGTCCTGTTCAACGACATCCTGGACAAGGAGTTCAAGAAAATCGGCCTCAAGATCAAGACCCGTCCAGTGGAGATTGGCTACGACGTCCGCTGCCAGGATCCTATCGGCTATGACCTGACTTACTGCACCGAGCTGGCTATGGGCGCATACGAGCTCTTTGCAAAGGGCGAGACCGGCTGTATGGTGTATGTTGATGCCAACGGCGAGGCTCATCCTCTCTATCTGAAAGACCTGCAGCAGGCAGACGGCAAGATTCCGCCGCGCCGCGTTGCAATAGACGGCGGCACCGCGCAGAACTACTTCAACCACATCTGCCACTACATCACTCCCGCCGACTATGAGGCTGCCAAGAAGTTTGTCCCCAACCCCGAGGAGTACGACTTCAAGAAGATTCTGAACTGGTAATCCCGGTTTTTTATACTGAAAAGCCCCGCATTTTTTGCGGGGCTTTCTGTTTTTAAGGCAGTGTGATAATCATAGGGTAACAGTCAAAATATCCGTAGCCCTTGATGTAGTAGAATGGATAGAGGCTCAGCGTCTTGCTGTCCAGCCAGCTGTTGGAAAAGCTGGAGCAGTCCGCTTCAAGATGTTCTTTCCGCTCGGGCGGATTGACGCCGTAGACTACGTATGTCTTCTGGAAATACATACCGTTTGCAAACTCGTCAAAACGTATCTCGCCGTTTGGCTTGACCTCTATCTGGATATATTCAGAAGGAGTGGTGTACCATCCGTTCTTCACATAATCTTCAGCCACGAGGCCTTCGTCAAAGGGGTGCATCACGCGATAGATTTCGCCCTCGCGCGCCTTGAGAATCTCTACGTCGTAGGTCTCATAGAAAAGGAATTCGTCGTAGAAAGTACCTGTCCCCAGAGAGTCGAAGGTGAGGCGGCGGTTCACGGTAACCATAGTGGTGGAGTAGCCGCCAGGCGTTATGGGCGAATCTATGCTGAGCCTGAAGCTGTATTTCTCTGTCATCCCAAAGTCGTCAAGGCTGGAGTAGCCCACCTGGACATAGCCGGTGCGGGCATCGTCCAGAAACATCACGCGGGTCGTGGCCAGACGGAACCGTCCCTCGGGGTCGGCAGCGACATAGCTTTTGGTCTCAGGGTCGTAGAATTCGCACTTTATATTGGCCATATCCTCTGCACCGGCAGCCCTGAAAACGGGGATGCGAAGGATATTGTCGTCGGCAGGTTCGGTCTCCATATTCAGCACCGGCGCTGCAAAGGAAAAGCCTGTCGCCCCATCCAGAACCGGCCCCAGGACCTGCTTGTCACAACCGGCGAATAGCGTCAGCGCAAGCGCTGCAATCAAAACTATGATATTCCTTTTCATCGCTTAATTCACGTAGGGGTTCTGGTCCTGGGCCTCGATATACGGGTTGATGTCTATCTCGGTCTGGGGAATGAGCAAAATGCTTTCAATGTAGTCAGAAGGGAAGGCCTGGTATTCGGCATAGCGCGACAGCAGGTCGGAGTGGTTGGAGGCCTGGCCGTTTACTGTCCACGATCTGGTCCAGTTCTGGCCCAGGCGGTGGATGTCATAGATTCGGCCAGCTTCTCCCCACAACTCTATGCGGCGCTGAAGTATGATCTCGTCCATTAGGGTCTCCGGCTCGTCGCAGCTGGAGGGACGCAGCTGGTTGGAGTCCGACATAAGGGCAAGCCGCTCTGCATAATGAGGGTCGCGTTCGCCGCCCAGTGCAGAAATTGCATCCCTGGCATCCTGGTAGCGGCCGGCGTGGCACAGGGCCTCAGCCTTGATCAGGCAGGCCTCTTCCATCCTCATAAAGATATAATCTCCCGCAAGGGCGGTCTGGTTCTTCCACTGGAACTTATGCTGGTTGTAGTTGATGTTGGCGCCATAGCCCCAGGCAGATGCGGGGATGCCGATGTCGCCGTTCCACCAGCCTTTGCGGATGTCGCTGTCGGGGATGTGCGCGTATAGCCAGTTGCTGATGCATTTGGGACTTTCGGCGGCATAGTAGACATCGGTGCAGGCGTCCATATTAGAGAAGAACGAACCGTATACGTTTGACTGGGAAGAGATTATCTCCATTCCCCAGAGAACGTCGGCACTGGTGACATCGTTGAAGGGAGTGGAGCCGGTGGTCCAGCTGTCGGGAGAATACTTGCCTTTGACCACGGAGGCCTCGCTTTGGGAGAGGATGTGGCAGCCGGGCTTTGACAGGGCTGTATCGGCCGCTTCTATGGCCGTGTCCCAATCGTTCATCACCAGTGCAATTCGGCCCTTGAGCAGGTTCACCGCATATTTGTCAAGATGGGAAATGTGGTCCTGCTCCAGGCCCGAGGCCTCCAGATGGAGCAGCGACTGCTCTATATCGCCAATGATTAGGTCATATACCTGCTGCACGGTTCCTCGGCCCTTGGCCTCGCTGGAAGAGGTCGTTGCGACAGTGTAGACCGGCACGCCCGGACTGCCCTGATGGCCAATGTAGGTCTGCTGGTAAGACTGTATCAGCATAAAATAGCAGAAGGCACGTATGGCGTAGGCCTGGCCTATGATGCAGTCGCGCACGGCAGTGTCGCCCGTTGCAGTTTCTTCTGCGGCGAGAATCGCGTTGGCGTTGTTTATCAGTTCGTAGAAATATGACCAGACAAAATAGCAGCGCTGGATTTTGCTGGCATAGCGCTCACGCACGCCGTAGGTGTAGTCGTTCCAGAACCAGCCCGGCCCCTTGGCCGTCTGCACCATATCTTCGCCCATAAGGTCGGCGGCGAGGAATATGGCCATATTGCCGAAGGTCTGGTGGGTGTTGGCCGTGAGATAATCTATGCGGTTGTACATAGATGCATAGATGCCGTCCAGTGCCACCTGCATTCCGTCGGTGGTCTCAAGCATACTCAGCGAGGACTCAGTGGTAGGCTGCGTGTCCATCATCTTGGAGCAGGAAGCCATAAGCAGGAGCGCCGTTGTAAACAGTATAATCTTTTTCATAGCCGTGTCTCCTTATAAACTTATGTCAACTCCAAAAGTGAGGCTGCGCACCGGCACGTAAGAGAATCCGGTGGAGCCGCTGAAACTCTGCTGGGGGTTCATACCGTCCAGATGGGTAAAGGTCCACATATTGTCTAGCGAGATGTAGGCCTTGCAGCGGTTCAGGACGGTATTTTTTATGATGGATGAAAAGTCGTAGCCCAGGGTAATGTTCTTTATCGAAAGGTACGATGCGTCCACCAGGAAGCGGTCGGTGGCGGCCGTGACCAGGGTGGTGGTGACCTTGGGCACGTCGCTTATGTCGCCTTGCTGCTTCCAGCTGCGCAGGACGTTGCGGTGATACACCTGTCCCACGAAAGAGGGCTCCATCATAGTCTGATATACCGAGTCATAGATTTTGCCGCCCAGGGAATAGCCCACCAGCATATCAAATGAGAAACCTTTCCACTTGAGTGCGGTGGAGAAGGAGCCGTACACGTCGGGGATGCGGCTGCCAAGGATATATTTGCAGTTGGCGGCGACTTGCTGGTCGGAGGTGATATATTCGCTGCCGGAAATCATTTCGCCGTCGGCATCCTTCTCGTATGCCCAGTAGAGCTGGTTGCCGGTAAGCGGGTCCACACCGGCGCTGCGGGCCATATAGAACGAATTGATGGGATATCCTTTTTTGTTTATATAGCTGCCGCTCACAATGGGCTCGTCGCCCGATGTCAGGGCAAGAATCTTGTTCTTGAGCACCGAGGCGATGACCCCTACATTCCATATGAGGTCGCCCTGGTGGATAATGTCCCAGCCGAGGGTCAGGTCCACGCCCCGGTTCACCATACTGCCGACATTGGCATAATAGCCGGCGATGCCCTGCGAAGGTGCTTTGGGGTAGAGCAGGAGCAGGTCGGTGGTCTTGCGGTTGAAGACCTCAATCGTGCCGGTGAGATACTTCAGGGCGGTGAACTCTATGCCGGCGTTCATATTGCCGTTCTTCTCCCAGCTTATGTCGGGGTTTTCAAGGGAAGATATCATAGCGCCGGACAGGCTGGAGTTGGCGTATCTCATATTGTAGAGACCCTGCCAGGCGTAGTAGGTGCCTATGTTGTCGTTGCCCTGCACGCCGTAGCTTGCCTTAAGGGTCAGGTTGTCTATCCAGCCGATATCCTTCATAAAGGCTTCCTTGGAGATGCGCCAGCTGGCGCCTACGCTCCAGAATGCGCCCCAGCGGTGGCTTCTCTCGAAACGCGAAGAGCCGTCCAGGCGGAAGCTTGCAGAGAAGTAGTATTTCTCGTCGATGTCATAGTTCAGGCGGCTGAGCCAGGAGTCGATGTAATACTCTTCGGAGGTGCTGTAGGCCTGCGAAATGGTGGAACCCATACCCAGCTCGTCATAGCCTCCGAACGGGAATCCGGTGCGCTCGCCGTTGAGGTAGAAGAGTTTCATTCCGTAGAACTCGTGTCCAGCCATAGCGTCTATGTGGTGCTTGTCCCACTTGTGGTCCCACGAAAGGAGTTGGTTCCAGGTATAGCTGTTGGTACGCTGGTATTCTTTTGTCAGACGGCCCATACCCTCGGCGTTGCCGTTGTAGCGGTTGAAATTGGTCGTCTGGTTTTCGTGCCTGTTGTCCAGGCCAAGGTTGGTTGTCAGCGAAAAGTCTTTCCACCTGGCTTTCAAAAAGCCCCTGCCGCTGAAGTTATCGCTGTATGTGTAGTAGTTGTCGTCGTAGAGGGTGGCCACGCTGTTGCGGTTGTTCTGGGCGCCTGCGGGCCGCGAAGAGCCGTAGTCGAAGATCTTGTTGCCGGAGTCGTCCAGAATGGGAGCGCCGGCGGCGTCAAGCTTGTATACGGGGTAGATGGGGGCCATCAGCTGGGCTGAGTACCAGACATTTGTGGCAGAAGAGGAGTCGCTGCCCAGGAAATGGGTGTTGGTGTGCGAATAGCTCATATTCAGCCCTGCGGTGAGCCAGCTGCAGATGTCGCTTTCAAGATTCAGGCGTCCGTTGTAGCGCTGGAAGTCGGTGGTCCTTAGCAGACCGTCTTCGTCCAGATAGCCTATCGAGGCGAGATAGCGGGAAGATGCCGTTTTCCCCGAAAATGACACCTGATATTCCTGGCGTACGGGAGCCTTGGCAGTCACGCTGGCCATCCAGTCCTCGTCGTATTTCAGCCTTGCGCCGGTCACGATGCGGCCCTCCGGGTCGAACAATTGGTCCACGGGCAAGTCGTAGGGATTGTAAATGGCGCCAGTGCCAAGTATTTCTGATGCCAGTCTGGCGGGTGTGCGTGACGCCGCCTCCTGCGGGAGATAGCCCTCGGTATAGGCCAGGTCGTTGTATATGGCGTTGTACATCAGCTCCATATACTCTCGGGCATCCACCGTGTTATATTTTGGAATGGCCCTGGACATCAAGCTAAGCTTGGTGCTGAAATCCACACGCACCTTTTCCTGCGCCTTGGCGCTGCGGGTGGTGATCATAATCACGCCGTTGGCGCCGCGGGCACCGTACAGGGCGCCGGCAGAGGCGTCTTTCAGGATGGTGAGACTCTCTATGTCGGACGGGCTTATGGCGTTGAGGTCGCCGTCAAAAGGCATACCGTCCACAACCAGCAGGGGAGAACTTGCGGCATTTATAGAGCCGTAGCCCCTGATCATTATGCCTGCGCCGCTGCCGGGCTGGCCGGAGCCGGATGTGGCCATTACACCGGCGACCTTGCCGTCTATGGATTTGGTGACGTGGGAGACGGGCCGCTCTGCAATGTCGTCGGCAGATACAACCTCGGCGCTGCCGGTGAAAGAAGATTTGCGGCTGGTGCCGTAGGCCACCACAAAGGCCTCGTCCAGCGTCTCTTCGTCTATCTGCATCACTATGTCCAGCCGGCTTTCCTTGCCCACCGTGACGCGGCGGGTCTTAAGCCCCACGAAACTTATTTCCAGCACATCTCCTTCGGAGGCTTTGAGAGAGTAGAAACCCTCTGCATCCGTAATGGAATAAGCTCCGCTGCCGGTGTTCACCACGCCGGCGCCGGCCACGCTTTCTCCCATATTATCAGACACCCGGCCCTGGATGTTCTGAGCCAAGGCCGGGAGGGTCTGAATAATTAAGAATATTATTAGTAGTTGTAGTCTTTTACGCATCTTATACTAAAGCCGTAATCTCTTCTCAAACCTGTCTCGCTGGCGGGGTTGCCAAATGCGAACATCTCTACCATCGCATATTTGTTCTGCGGTTCGGGAGTCCAATAGTCGCATCCGCCGCCGGTACCGTTCTGGCTGCCGCTAGCATTATCCCTTTTTCCTGCAAGAGGGAAGAAATACTTGATGCCCTTTTCGGAATCGTTGTAGTAGAAGCCGGCGTCGGTGCCGCCATCCTTCTTGTCGTCCCAATACCAGGGGTAAGTATTGTCGTAAGAGCTTGCGTCATTCAGGTTTCCGTTTTTCTTGTAGAGTTTGCGGAAAGTCCAGGCCGCAGTGGGAGAGATGCGCCACCCTTCGGGGCACGGGTCGTATTTGGTCTTGTACTTGGAGACATAGCCCCAAAGATCGTTGTCCTGATCGGCTGCCTCGGTGGTCACCCAGTCGCTGAACTGAGAGCCTGTAGGGGAGCCCGATTTTGCAAGGATGTAGGCATCGGGATTCTGTATTGCAAGGTCGATATTCTGGTCGCCGGGGTTCATTACAGACCAGTCGTAGAGGAGTACCCTGTCGGGGATGACATTGTTGTCGATGTCATATTTGTTGATGAGGACATCCTCTTCGATGCCCCTGGCGCCTACAAACGGATCTTTGCGGCCCCACTGGTACAGCAGGCCGAAGCAGTCGGCGTTTCCGGCTTTTTCGCTGCGCGCGCCCAGGTTGCGGTCCATCATTGTGTAGGTGACGCCGGTGGTCTGGTTGGTGAATACCAGCGGAGCGGCGTCGGGGTTGTAGTCTGTAACCCAGAGGTGCCAGCTCCATACAATCTCGGTGCCCTTAACTGCAGCAACCACTGCGTTGCCCGAAGCGTTGTTGGTCTGAACCACAATCACGCCGTCTTCGCCGCTGCCGGCCACAGATCTGATGAGGCTTCGGGTATCCTGCCATACCAGCACTGCATTGTCAAACTCCAGAGGCTCTGAAGAGCCGCCCTTGACCTTGGCATTGATGGCCTTAGTCTGTCCGGGAGCTACGATAAAGCAGTTGGCGGCGCCGGAGGTCTCCTGCACGGCGACTACTTCGAGTGTCTTGGAAATCTGGCTGGAGCGGGAGAAGTTATCCTGTGCCTTGAGCGAGATCTCTACCGAAGAGGTGAGCGAAGATGCCGTTACAGTCACGTATCCTTCGTTTTTGCTGGTCATCGTTACAGACGATGAATAGCCGGAAGAGACGGTGGCGGTAGGGGTAGAAAGCACCACGGCGTCGGGCTCGACACCGGTGACGGTGAAGAACACCTTGAAGGAGCCGCCGCTCTTCAATGCGACAGACTTCATATCGCTGAGCCAGACTGCATTGAACGGCTCAGAGGCGGCCACCTTGACAGGAACGGTGCTCAATGTGCTGCGCGAATTAGCCTTGTCTTCTGCCGAAAGAGTCACTTTGATGGTTCCTGCAGAGGGCATTACGTACGGCGCGGTGAACTTGATGTTGCCCGCATAGGTGGCATCGTTGCTGACCTTAAGTTCGGCCAGGTCATTGTCGGCAGTGGCTGCAAGCGTAAGGCTCTTGCCCTCTACGCCGGCAATGGAGAAGGGTATGGATATGGTCTCTCCCGCCTCAGCCGCATATTCGTCCGAGCCGAAATATATCTGGAGATCACTCAAAACGGGCCCGACGGGGTTGTCGGGCTCTTTGGGGTCGTCCGGATTATTACAACCAGTCGCAATCAGTGCAACAGCTGCAAGAGAGATTAATATTGACTTATAAGACATATTGGTTATTCTTTGATACAACGTACATTAGCTACATAGCCCATAGGCTGGCCAGCGGGAGCGATGCTGGTGGGGGTACCCTTGAGGCAGGTGGCGCGGAAGTTATCTATCTGCATATCGGCAGCCCACAGAATGGTTGTGGGCCAGGTGTTCTCACCGTTGTAGAAAGCTTCGTATTTAAGAGCGTTGTTGTAGTCGCCGGCGGCGGGAATGAAAGCGCCTCCTTTATCGTTTGTGAAACCCCAGCCTACGAAGTTCTTGTTTGCAACTTCGCCGTTGTATTGCTTTTCCTGGGTGGCATTTGCGGCCTTGAAAGTGTTCATAGCTGCATAGCTGGGCACTTTGTAGCCTTCAGGGCAGGGGTCATAAATGCTCTTGGTGCCGCTTACGCCGCCCCAGAGGTCTGCTTTTGCGGTCCATTTATCTTTGTCCTTGTGGTAGAACAGCCACTCGTAGTTGCCGGTCTTGTTGTCGTTGCTGGAGAACATTGTAAGAGGACGGGTCAGGGAGTATTCGAAGATATCGTCCAGGCTGTTCTCGGCGCAAATGGCTGCGGTGGCTTCTATGCTGTATTCTACAGTGTTGCCGTCAATGTCATAGAGTGCGGTTTCGCCACCGGCATAAGGATGCCTGTTGCCCCAGAAGTAGTAGAGGCCGTAAACATCGCCGTCTGCCTTTGCATCAATTGCACCCAGGTTGCGGTCAATGAAAGAATATTTGGTTCCATCTTCGGCTGTGAATTCAAACAGATCTTCAGCGGGATCGTCGCTGATTACCCAAAGGTGATATGTCCAGACCAGTTTGTCGTTTTTGAACGCACCCACCAGAGCGTTGCCGCGCACACCGTCGGTAAGCCAAGCCACTATTTCATCGTCGCTTGTCATTATTTTGGAGACAAGGTTCTGCTTGTCCTGCCATATTACATATGCTTCGTCAAAGTCTACGGCATCGCCGCTGTTGCCCTTGAAAGCCTTGAAGCAGACAATCTTGCCGGGCTCGCAGATGAGGCTGTTGGCCTTCTTTGCAACGCGTACAAGATTTGCATCGGGCTTTCCGATAACGGTAATGGTCTTGGTGATGGGCTCCCTGAAGTCGTAGTGCACGTCGGAGACTTTCACCGGAATCTTGATTTCAGTCTGCTCTTTGATAAAATCGGGAGCGTTGACTGTCAGTTTGAAGTTATCACCTTCTACATCTGAAACAGAAACCCCGTAAAAGGGATTCTCGCAATTTGCCTCCACAGTTAGCTCACCGTCCATAAGGTTCTCGATATTCATATCGATTTCCAGAGTCTCGCCGGAATAAATTTCGTATGTGTCAACCGTGTTTACCGGAAAACATATTTGACCGACGTCCTTCGTGCAGGAAGTAATCGAAAGTCCTATAAGCAGCACAGCTGCCAAAAATCCCAATTGAATCTTTTTCATAAGTCCAACAATTGTTTATTAAATAAAATGGTTAATTAAGTTTCAAACTGTAACTTGATATGTGTTTACTTTGCTACAGCACAGCACTTTTTCAACTGCAATGATAGTGATTATTTGCCAATAAGACAAAAAGTGCTTACAAATCGGAAGGGGGCAATTCGTTATGAAATTGTATCTTTGCACCTGCCTATGACAAAAATTAAATCTCCATATAAGCAGCGGCTCAAATACCGCGAGACGCACAATACGACCCTGCGCAGGGTATACGAATATTCTACCACCAAATACAGGGGCCGCCACGCCACGCAGTTTGTGGACGGAGGCCAGGCCTACACCTATGGCAGTTTCAAGGATGCCGTGGAGCGCCTTTCGCAGCGGATGTCGCGCTATGGCATAAGCGCCAGCGACAAGGTGGCCATCCTAAGCCAGAATATGCCCAACTATCTGGTGGCATATTTCAGCGTGACGGCCTTTGGCAGGGTGCTGGTGCCCATACTCCCCGACAGCAGCGAAAACGAAATCACCAACATTCTCAATCATTCCGAAACCAAGGCGGTGTTTGTGTCCAAGCGCCTGCTGCCCAAACTCAGCCAGGAGTGCCGGGACCGTCTGACGCTGGTGATTGACATAGAGACTTTTGAATTTATAAAGGCCAATAAAGAGGATTTCCAGTGCGACGGGTGGGTCAAGGACCCCGCTCCGGACGACCTTGCCACCATCATTTACACCTCCGGCACCACCGGCAAGGCCAAGGGCGTTATGCTCAGCCACCGCAATCTGTGCCACAATCTGGTGGCATCTTTCAAGGCGCAGCCCTGCTTCAAGAACGACCGTTTCCTGAGCATCCTGCCCATTGCCCACGCCTATGAGATGGGTGTTTCCAGCATCTATTCTTTCTATGTGGGCGCCTGCGTGTATTATCTGCAGAAGCCTGCGGCGCCTTCTGTGTTGCTGCCCGCCTTGAAAAAGGTGCGCCCCACCATTATGCTTTCGGTGCCGCTGGTCATAGAGAAAGTGATCAAGAACAGCGTTTTTCCCACCATCCGTGGCAGCCGCGTGCTCAGTTGGATGAACCGCCGGCTTCCGCATTTGTTGCACCGTATCATCGGCGGCCGCCTGATAAAGACTTTTGGCGGCAAGTTGCGTTTCTTTGGGATAGGCGGCGCCAAGATGGATACAGTGGTAGAGCAGTTTTTGAAGGATTGCCACTTCCCGTATTCGGTGGGCTACGGCCTCACCGAGACTTCTCCGCTGGTGTGCAACGTGATAGTGAACAAGCGCAAGCGCGTGGGTTCAATAGGCGTCGCATCCTGGAAGGTGGATGTCCGGCTGGACAATATGGACCCGGCAACGGGAGAGGGCGAGATTGTGTGCCGCGGCAACAACGTGATGCTGGGCTATTACAAAGATCCCGAGCGCACGCGCCAGGTGCTGGACGATGACGGATGGTTCCACACCAACGACATTGCCTGCCGCGACAAGGACGGCTATTATTATATAAAGGGCCGCTTGAACAATACTATCCTGGGTCCTTCTGGAGAGAATATCTATCCCGAAGAGATAGAGCAGGTGATCAACAACATAGAGGGTGTGGACGAGTCGCTGGTAATGGAGCGTGACGGCCACCTGGTGGCGCTGGTCAAGTTCAACGACAATGTGCTGGACTGGAACCAGGCCTCCGAAGACAAATTCTTCGAGAATCTTGAGGCGCGCAAGAAAGCCGTGCTGGAATGGGTCAACAAGACCGTGGGCAAGAACTCCAAGATAGGCGAGGTGGACGCAATGAAAGAGCCGTTCGAAAAAACGGCGACCCAGAAGATTCGCCGTTTTCTCTATAAGAATTTCAAGGGCGACTCCAAGAAAGATTCGCCAAAGGAGAAATAATTATTCCAGACTTTCGAGCTGCACGCCCTCCATTGCGGTGAGGGTGGGTACCAGCTCCATAGGGTTCTCTTTTTTGCGGACCCGGATGTCGATTTCCATTTTGTAGAGGTCGCCCTGCTTGGACAGGGTGCTTCTTTCTACCTGCTTTCCAAGGGCGCTGACGGCCTTGGAAAGGGCTTCAGGATTTTCAGAAGAGAGCACTGCGGTGACATTTCTGTTGCCCAGCCTGATGGACCAGAAATGCATAGCCTCCAGGCAGAAAAGCACCAGTGCAGCGCAGAGGACGGCCATTTCGAACATACCGCAGCCGCTGGCCAGGCCTATCGCAGCGGTGACCCAGAGGCCGGCTGCGGTGGTGAGGCCCACAACGTGGTTTTTCTGAAGCTTTATGATGATACCGCCACCCAAAAAACCGATGCCTGTGACAACGCCCGCGGCGACCCTGGCGGCATCGAACTTGTCGGCACTGCCAAAGCCGTATTGAGAAATGATCATAAACAGGGCGGCGCCCAGGGCCACCAGTACGTGGGTCCTGACGCCGGCGCTTTTGGTGCGGATTTCGCGTTCGTAACCTATGGCCGCGCCAAGCAATGCGGCAGCCAGAATCCTTATTACAAGTTGAAGTGCAAGTGACATAGCTTTCGGTTTGTTGATTCACAAAATTAGGCTAAATGCAGATTAATACAAAACAAATAGGTTTATATTTGTAAGGACTAACTCTATCGATATGCGGGTTGTAATACAACGGGTTTCGCAGGCGTCTGTGACAATAGACGGCCGGCAGCGCTGCGCCATAGGCAAGGGGCTTCTGGTGCTTCTTGGCGTAGGGCACGAAGATGATACAGAGGATATTGACTATCTGGTGAAGAAGACCGCCGCCCTGCGGATTTTTGACGACGAGGCGGGGGTTATGAACCGCAGCGTGGTGGAAACCGGCGGCGACGTGATTGTCGTGAGCCAGTTCACCCTGATGGCCTCCACGCGCAAGGGCAACCGTCCTTCTTATATCGCCGCCGCCGGCCACGAGAAGGCCGTGCCGCTCTACGAAGAGTTCTGCCTCCGGATGTCGGAGGCCATAGGCCGCAGCGTTGGCACCGGAGTCTTTGGCGCCGATATGAAGGTCAGCCTGATAAACGACGGCCCCGTGACCATCTGCATCGATTCCAAAAACCGTCAGTAGCCTGATTGGGGCACGGCATTTATTATTTATATTTGTGGGATGAATTCCAGTGGCAAATTTATAATATACCAGATGCTCCCGAGGGTGTTCGGGCAGCGGGACTGGGTTCGCGGCGGGACCTACGAACGCAACGGCAGCGGCAAGTTTGCCGACATCACAACTGATGTGCTCCGCGATCTTCGCAGCGACCTTCACGTGGATGCCGTGTGGTATACCGGTGTCATTGCCCACGCCACCAAAACAGTCTTCGAGGGGATAGAGCCGTGCCACCCCGACCTTGTAAAGGGGCAGGCGGGCAGCCCATATGCCATAACCGACTATTTTGACGTGGCGGCAGAGCTGGCCACCGAGCCGGCAAAAAGGATGCAGGAGTTCCGGGACCTGGTGGCACGAACGCACGGGGCGGGGATGAAAGTCATAATAGACTTTGTGCCGAATCACGTGTTCAGGCAGTTCCGCGAGCCTTTTACCAAGGTCAATTTCTATACCCTGTACGGGCAGTCGCTCAAGCTGCCCATCCAGACCGACTACCGCGAAAGCCCCGCGCTGGGCACCGGCAACTGCCCCGGCAATGCCGAGCCCGGTTTCTGTGACTGGTACGACACCATTAAACTGAACTACGACCATAAGTATACCTGGAACATTATGCGGGATGTCCTGCTCTTCTGGGCAGGGATGGGGGTGGACGGCTTCCGCTGCGATATGGTGGAACTTGTCACCGCCGACTTTTTCCGCTGGGCATTTTCTATTGTCCGCGCCAAGTATCCTCAGATAAAATTTATTGCCGAGGTCTACGACAAGAACAACTACCGCCGCTATGCCGATGCCGGATTTGACTATCTTTACGACAAATCGGGCTTCTACGATGCCCTGCGCTATATTTCCACCGGCGACCGGCCGGCCTACTGGCTCAGTCAGGAGTGGCAGTTTCTGGGCGACCTGCAGCCGCGGATGCTCAACTTTCTGGAGAACCACGACGAGCAGCGCATAGCCAGCGATTTCTATCTTGGCGACGGCCGCAAGGCGCTGGCGCCGCTGGCGGTGTCGCTGCTGTTCAACACCGCCCCGTTTATGATATACTTTGGACAGGAATACGGCGAGCGGGGGATGCTGGAAGAGGGCTACAGCGGGCGCGACGGCCGCACTTCCATTTACGATTACTGCTCGCTCTCCGGCGAGAAGGACGAATGGCTTTTTAAGCGCTACAAAGAGCTCACCGCACTGGCCGCCGATCCTGTCTTCTCGCAGGGCAAGACCTACGACCTGATGTGGATCAATCCCGCCAGCGGCCATTTCGACCCAGGGCGCCAGTTCGCCTTTATGCGGGGCCACAACGGCAAGGGCGCCCTTGTGGTGGCTAATTTCGACAGCCGGCCGGCCAGCATCAGGCTCAACATATCCCAGGATGTCTTCGATTACCTGGAGATACCTGTAGACCATCATTTCTTTGATACGATTAACATCCCGGCCCACGACGCCGTGGTTATAAAGACCTTCAACGAATGAAAAGGGCAATAGTAATAGTTCTGGCCCTGGCGGCCGCAATCTGCGCCAACGCCCAGGCAACCCTCTCCCGCAAAGGGATAGAGAATCCCGAGAGGTGGATTCAGACCACTTTTGCCAAGGGGGTCATTCCTCCGTTTTCCTTTACTCTGGACGGCGTTCCCAGCGCCAAGTTTATCCGCAGCTGGGACTACAGCCGCCAGAAAACCACCGCCGAGGGAAGTGATGCAGTGCGTTATGTGATTACCTATCGCCAGAGGCGCAGCGGCCTGGCTGTCAAGGCGATAGTAACCGGCTATACCGACTCCGGCGCCGTGGAATGGATGCTCCGTTTCCGGGACGATGGCAGCGGCAACACCGGCCGCATCAGCAATGTAAATGTAGCCGATTTTACGCTGCGTGACAAAGGGGCATCGGCATATCAGATGCGCCGCTGCCGCGGCAGCAACGCCGATATTCACGACTTTGAGGTGATAGAAGAGCCGCTGGGCGATGGGCAGAGCGTAAGTCTTGCTACCCGCGGCGGCCGTTCTTCCGATATTATTTCTATGCCTTTCTTCAACCTGACGGCAGTCGGGGCCGGCTGCGGCGCGGTTTATTCCATTGGATGGACCGGCAATTGGCGGGCCTCTTTCACCGGCGGAAAAGGGCAGCGCCGGGTAGAGAGCGGCCTCAAGGATGCCGATTTCTATCTTACCCCGGGCGAGGATGTC
>JAEEGG010008551.1_pt1 | contig 23192 bp, 17 predicted proteins | sample 9134161 | NCBI WGS metagenome assembly JAEEGG01 (sample SAMN16246543, study PRJNA631951) | gut metagenome | biome: gut microbiome; feature: rumen; material: CR-attached | host: Bos | place: Iran: Karaj | collected 2018-10
CAGAAATGCACGGTATATTCCACTAGAATCATTACCAGTGAAGCTCAGAGTTCAGCCACAATTTTATACGACAAATTTAAAATTGAGTACCCGAATTATTTCGATAAACAAGGGGATAAATTGCAAGCTCATAATTCATTGCCGAAGACTTTATCAGATGATGAAGCGTAGCGATTAATGTAGTTACAAATTACCCCCGGGAATTTAGGTTTATGTATTTTCGAGGTAAAAAATGAAACCTGTACAACCCCTGGGAATCAAAATCAAAAGAATCCGAAAAGCTCTGAACCTCACCAGAGAGGAGTTTGCTTCAATGCTTGCCATTCCCGTAAGCACGCTGAAAAATTATGAACTGCAGTACCGCAGTGTCAGTTCTGACGCTCTGGTTTCACTTTGTTCTCATCCAATAATGCACAGGTATACCATTTGGCTTATGTCCAACAGAACCAACCTGCCTGCAGGTCAGGTAGAGCCGCCGGAATTGAAAGAAAAAGAATAACGATGAGCTGCGGAAATAATTAATCAGAAAACCGTGTTCTGATCCTGTTGAAACACAGCATCATGACACGGTGTTTTTGATCGTACATCTCATTTTATAAGTTAAGCGCCTGAATCTGCAGATGACGAAACATATTTCTATTCAAAAAATCTATCAGCCGGCGATTCCCGCAGAAATATCCCTGTACATGAAACCCAAACCTCCATTGAAAGGCTCATGGTGAAATAACAGCATGCCGGAAATCAAAATTACTCCTGCAGACACCATAGTTCCGGCTCATTCACACTAATTTCATGCATACGGGAATATAATCTTCGAAAATAGTGCTTACACCTGGAAAGAAGATTTAAATGGGAAATTTATACACCTACATTATCTGCTACATTGTCCACGGCATATCCGCGTATCTCGCAGTCAGCGGTTATCTGCAGCATGAAAGCGGCGAACTGGGTAAAATACCTTACATATATGAACTGCTGTCACTTCTTGCTGCAACATGGGTAATCTGTGCTCTTCTGATTTATTTCACAGTGAGAGCCGGCGGACAGGCCTATCAGATAGGCATTACCTACTCGGTGGTTCTGATCCTTGTCACAATTGATTTTTACGGCGCCGTCAGCATCGATCCGAAACGTCAGGGAATTATCCTTGCATCCATTGCCCTTACCGCCTGCATCCCGCTGATAAATGCAATGATTGCTTCAGGATTCGAGATATCATTATCAGGATTAAAAAGAGCAGTTAACAGACTTTTCAGAAGAAAAAGATCCGTCTCAGCACAAAATGTGCATAAAACACCATCTGAATGCAAATCCGCAGAAGACGGCACATGGAGTCATGAAAAGGAACCGGACAGTATTAAATTCAGCGTGCCGCTTCTTAAAAGCATCTTCATTCCGCTTGGCAGAATTGCAGCTTCCGCTGATCCTGATAATGAAAAACTGAAACACTACCGTGATGCCGTAATTGCAGATTTCGCGATTCCTGAAAATATCAGAGACTACGCAGGTGAACTTTTCGATGAGGGATGCGGTATTTCTCCGTCATCCGCCTTTCTCAACATAAGCATCAGTGCCGTTGAACGCTACGGCGGTTCACTGAAATTCAAAATTATGAAAAACGCCGCAGCATATCTGAAAAATGCAGATCCCGACCGCAATAAGGAACTGTTCCATCTGCTTGCATCAGCCTACAGAATTACAAAGAGAGATGAAGATCGCATGTACATTCATCTGATGAAAGAAATGCAGGGATCATCCTGATCAGCATTATCTGCAGCATCCTTTCCTGCACCTGACGGAGTTCATTTTCTATCCATAAATTCCCTTACGCCTGTCTTATTCCTGCATTCTGACACACTCACACCCGGTCCGCTGGCTGACTCGTTCTCTTTTTACTTTTACCATCACTGAGATTGTTAACATGCATCTCAAAAAATCATACATACAGTAACTTTGTACAGATATTGTTCTTTTTTTAAAGAAAGCAAATTCTCTGCTATAATTACAGACATGTTAAGGGAAGGAAAAGTCTGATGAAATTGTTTACCCGCAGGATAACCGGAAACAAGGCAACCGATGAGCTGTGGAACACTGCTGAACTCGATGATATAACTGTTCTAAACAGGGATTTATCTGATCAGAATATTCCGACGGACAAAATACCGGAGTATGATTTTTCAACTGAAGATACCCCCCTTTCCGGATATTTTAAAGATGGAAAATTCACAATAGAAGGGATTGTCATCCCTGTGTATCTGAACCACGTGATCCGGGCCATAACCAATATCTATCCGCTTGACAGGTATCTTGCCGCCCACTATGAAAGACAGCTGACAGAAGTTCTCCGCCGGCTAGGTCCGCAGGATGCGGATCTGCTTACATCACTCAGTCTGCGGAAGGAATATGACAATACAGGCAGCGCAGGCGCCGATGCGTTTCTGCGCTTCCAGAAAAAACTTTATCTTACATATCTGCGTGAGGAATAATTTTAGAGGTTTTCAATGACACAAGACAATTTTGAATATCCCGTAAAAAAACCTATATCCAAAGATCAGCTGATGAGCAAAGCCATGGATTTGATGAAGGAATGCGATGACTATATCGACGGCATCATGCCGGCCGACGTAAGAGAAGTTGACGGTTCATTTGTTTTTACAGGTGAATATTTTCTTAAAGAGGACGGAACGCCTTCCCAGAAGACTCTGGCGGTATTCAATGTCTTTAAATTTTTGAATCACAGACTTTCAAAGGAATTTTATCTGGAATAATAAACTCGCCAATAGCGTGTTAAGTCTGTTTTAAAAGCTCATTAACAGGACTCTGACTTTTTAACTCTTTAAAACAATCTGAAATATCATGAAATATACATTACTACATCTTACCGGCAGAGATCCTTCACACCTTATTGATTTGCCGGAATTTAAAAACTGCAGACTGACTTCTGACTGTGCATCCTCATTCAGAAAAATGCACGAAGATGCCCAAAACGACGGATTGAACATAATTCCGGTGTCGTCCTTCCGTAACTTCGAGCGTCAGCTTGATATCTGGAACGACAAATACCTCGGAGACCGGCCTGTATATGACAATTTCAACAGACCGGTGAATGTGAATACCCTTACCGGAGTTGAAACCGTATATGCGATTCTCTACTGGTCGGCACTGCCCGGATTCAGCAGACATCACTGGGGTACGGATATAGATATTGCAGCATCAAATCTAATGCCGGAAAACTATGAACTTAAACTGAATTCTGAAGAATACTCTCCGAATGGTATATTTGCCCCGCTTACAGAATGGCTAGACAAAAATATGCAGAAGTATGGTTTTTTCAGACCGTTTGTGGATGAAGCTCACGTAAGAGTCGGAACAGAGCTGTGGCATATAAGCTACAGGCCGGATGCGGAAAAATTTGAAAAACTGATTACAAAGGATGCCATAGCATCAATAATCAGGGACAGTAATATCGCAGGCAAGGCGTGCCTGATCAACATGGTTGACGAACTCTACGATGATTATATTATCCACGGTTGAAAAGCGGACAGTTCACAAAGGACACTGACTTTCTAAAAAAACATTCAGATAATAAAACATCTGATCGCAGTAAATAGCAGCAGAACGGAAATAAAATGGATTACAGACAGGACTCAAGAGAGTTTCTTAACATACTCGTAGGCAGTGTACTTTATTTTATCTCCTTTATTTATTACCTGGTCTACCCTGATATCAATTTTCTGGATCGCATATCATACTTTATCGCCATCGGCAGTCTGGGATGGCTGTTTTACGAAGCTGTTAAAAGCGAATATGACATGCTTATACGGGCTATCTTTGTCGCGCCTATATTTTTCTTTATCATCTTCATAAATTCAGCGCGTTTTTCCGGTTACCGGCAAATGTCGATGCTGTTTGATCCAAATCAAATGACTGTGTATCTGGCAATAGCATGTCTGTCCATACCGTTTGCAATATTTCTCAGAAAAACGAGAAAAAGGGAAGCAGGAAGATATGCCGGATCAAATCCTGGAAATACATCATACAGCGGCTATGATCCCTACGGAAATACTTCTGGCGACCAGTACGGTTCAACCTATTCAAGAAACAGCGATTTGGACAGCGATGCCTACTATGAACCGAGATCGCAATACAGAAAGGATACAGATTATCAGTATTACGGATCCACCGGCGGCGGCAGTTCCTTTAACGAAGATTTTGCAAATCCAAGCAGCTTTAAAAATACCAAGTTCACACCTGAACTGATTAAGGGTGTATTTACAGCACTTGGATACCTGCTGAATAAATGCAGTTCTAACGAGGATCTTCAGCTTATGTTCATTGATGAACTGGCTGACCGGCTTGGCCTTAGTGATGAAGAAGCGGCAGCAGGGAAAAAACACATAGAAGAAGGAAGAAAAAGTACCCTATGGAATGTGAAACTGTGCATCAGAGAAAGCGGGATCCTCTTAAATGACAGCAAGCTGGCTGCGGCAGTATTTTTCAGTATTTCAGGAAGTCTCTTCTACGATGAACTTGTTACGCAGACTGAATCTCAGATGTTTTCTCAGGTGGCTGCGGCCTTTCAAATCAGTCCGGATCTGGCAGGAGCAATTTTCAACAGGCTGGTTAAAGACTACAATCTTTATTTTGATAATAAATCAGGAACATACAAAGCCTACGGTTTCAACAGCGGAAGAAACTACTCCTTTGACGAGGATGATGAAAACTATGAAAGCAGGAAAAAAGAAGCTGCTGAGGAATACAGCGACAAGGAAATCAGAAACGCCTACCTGACTCTTCAGGTAAAACCGGCGGCTTCAGATTCAGAAGTCAAATCATCATACCGCAGGATGATTGCAAGGTATCACCCTGACAAGGCAATTTCCAAGGGACTTTCGGAAAAGGAAATAGAAAAATATAATGAAATAACCCAGAAGCTGAATATAGCCTGGGATATAATCAGAACTGTAAGGAATCTTTAGCCTTGTCCCGTACCCGCATTATTTACACTCCACACTACTTAAAGACGCGGGATTCCGGCTTCACAGATCAATAATAACGAACTGCGCAATACGCACAATCTTTCTGAGAATAGCCTGCTCGGGCTTCAGCGCAGACTTATTTTTTTGCTGTGCCCTGCGGTATTTGTCAGTCCAGACTGCTGAAAAAATATACGATCATATCTAAGACATGTCAGTCTATACACACTTAAAAGTAGGACTGTATCTCATCCTCAGGTTTGAAGCCGTGGGTCTTCGGTCTGCACGTGTAATAAAAGCCTTTTTTATCCAGCCAGTGATCCGGTATATACAATACAGACAGCATTCTTTAACCAAAAATGTGATCCAAAACAATATACAGGCACACGGTAGTCAAATAATACAAAAACAGATATACATTGCCTGTTAAATGATTTAATATTAATCCGAGGTTTGTATTTATTCGGCCTCGTCGAAATGCAACAAGCACGGAGATAATTGAATGAATAAAGGTTCATTAATTCTAGCTATTCTTGCATCATTGGCATTTGTAAGCATTCCTACAGCGGAATCTAATGCAGATACAGGTGCAAGGTTCATCTTTGTTGATCATCATCACCACCATCATCCGCCTCCACCACCTCCTCACTGCAGACCTGGTGACTGGAAGTATGATAGAAGGTGTCCGCCTCCACCACCTCCTCGTTGCAGACCTGGTGACTGGAAATATGATAGAAGGTGTCCGCCTCCACCACCTCCTCGTTGCAGACCTGGTGACTGGAAATATGATAGAAGGTGTCCGCCTCCACCTCCTCCTCGCTGCAGACCAGGCGACTGGAGATATGACAGGAGATGTCCTCCGCCTCCGCCTCCACGCAGGTACTAACTGACAGAGGTTGAGATATAATCAACATTGACTAAACCGTGCTTTTATGCACGGTTTTTGCTTTGAAATATACAGTAAAAAATATCTTTAACTGACGTGACGCTAACGTCATTCTGCAAAAAGGAGCAGCAAAAAGAGCTGTATGAACGAAATCGGCAGTTCAGAAGAAACTGATATAAAAAACTGACTGCGCATCAGTATAATTACTGCAAAAAAAAGATCAGGTCTGAAACCCGATCCTTTACAAAAGATTTAAATTCTGTCTATACCTGAATTATATAGGGCAGCCGATTCTGCTTGCTACTTCCTTATAGGCTTCTATAACACCGCCAAGACCCTGACGGAAACGATCCTTATCCAGCTTCTTTCTAGTTTCCTTATCCCAGAGTCTGCATCCGTCTGGAGAGAATTCGTCACCCAGAACAATCTTGCCTTCATACAGACCGAATTCAAGCTTGTAATCAACAAGGATCATGCCTGCATCGCCGAAAAGCTTCTTGAGAACTTCATTGATCTTGAAACTGTATTCCTTCATGGTCTTAACCTGCTCTTCCGTAGCCCAGCCGAAAGATGCAATGTGAGAATCATTTACCATAGGATCATGAAGAGCGTCATTCTTGAGGAAAAACTCGAAAGTAGGAGGATTAAGATCCAGACCTTCCTCTACACCAAGACGTCTGCAGATAGAACCGGCTGAAACATTGCGAACAACGCACTCAACAGGAACCATATCCAGTTTTTTGACAAGAACTTCATTGTCATTCAGAAGTTCTTCCATCTGAGTCGGAATACCGGCAGCCTCAAGCTTCTGCATAATAAAGTAATTGAACTTATTATTAACTTTACCCTTATCCTCAAGCTGCTCGATCTTAAGACCGTCAAACGCTGAAGTATCATTTCTGAAATGAATAATCAGACGCTTAGGATCATCAGTAGTATAAACTGTCTTGGCCTTGCCGCGATATAACTCAGCTTTCTTTTCCATCTAAAAAACTCCCAAATAACTTAAATTTTTTTTAATTTTAAGGAAAAAATTAATTAAATAAATTATATCACCCGTTAAATTAACTTTCCATAACATCAGAACAATGCAGACAGGAAAGAAAACGGATTAATTTAATTCAGTTCCTTCTCCAGCGCCTTTGCAAACCCGCTGTACATCTTAAGGAACAGTTCATCATTAAGAGGCTGCTTAGAGTTGTCAAAAATAGTGATAATAGTATCATCGCCCTTTACACCCATCTGGAAACGATATTTATCATCCTCTATGACAAAATTATCAACACCCTGCTCTTCAAAGAACTCCTCGTCCTCCTCATCATAGTTGGTATCCACAATACCGCGGATTTTCTCCTCGTAGAGAACTGCGAAACCGTACTTAGGAAGCATCTTAACAAACCTCGGCCACAGGACATCAAAAGATCCCGTAATTATCCAGCCGTACTGTCCGTTTGCATCCTTGCCAAGTTTGACAGAATGATATCCTCTGTCTGCAGCAATATACTCGGCACCTTCATGAGTCTGCTGGGCGAAAACCTGAAGATAATCATTAAGGAAAAGACTAGGGAAACGGTTCTGTACAAAGGATGAAGGATCAGCATAAATACGTCTACCTTCATGATAGGCCTTGAAATTGGTAAGAGCCACATCCATCTGCACAATCTCGGACGACTTCAGCTTTCTGAAGGTAACGGAGTATTTGGTGCGGTACTCAACGATGTCATCATCATTCTCAAGTCGCTTCAGCGTGATCTTGTTAAAGTTGTAGTCCGAACTGTACCATCCGGTTATGATGGTTGAATTGAGAGAATCCACGCTTTCTACGGAAATATCTCTGCTCTTAAGATATCTCAGAAGCCTGTCCATAAGGATATTATCAACCTGAATATTCTTCAGATCTGCTGTTTTGATATTTAAATACGCGTGATTGCCCTTGACCATAGTGGCAGAGCCTGCAATGGGACTTATCATCTGAACAGGAGTGGAGATATCAACCCCCCTTCCTATTACTGCATTGTCTGGATTCTTTGTTTCATCCTTAATGTAGTATTTATTATTGAAACTGAAGTTGTTGCTGTTCTGATCTACTACAAACTTTTTCTGATCCGGATCTGTAGAAAGATATTTAAAACCGTTGTTTGCCTGCTTGGGGGAATCGTGGAATATATCAGCAAGATAAAAATTACAACCTGAAAGAAGACTACTCAGTGACGCAGCTGCAAAAGCCAGATGCAGTTTTTTCATTACAACCTCTCATAATAACAGAAGGATTATATCATACTTGCAAAAATTCTAGACAGATTGTTTAACATGATCCAAAACTAGATACAAAAAGGGACTGCACAAGCAATCCCTTTTCACAGCAATACTCAATATCAGTCAAAACTGAAGCTGTAGAACAAATCTACCGCGTTGTCGGTAGAATTTACAAACTGCACAAATAGCTTGCTCATAAGCTCATAGCGCAGTTTCAGCTCGCCGATTGAATTTGCAATTCCAAAGCCGTACGAAACCTTGAGTTTCTTGGTGATATACGCTGATGCCGTTACCTGATCCCCGTTGGTCGTCTCCAGTCGGAAGTCATTAAGACCGATTCCCGATGCCAGTTCCGATACCGAACTGCTTGCAGTACTCAGACCGGCATTAAGAAGCATACTGGTTGTCGCCATGGCTGCCGTATCCTGATCCTGACCGGTCAGACCGACTCCGTTGAGAAGATATGAAAGTTTTTCGGACTCTGACATCTGAGGTTCGGAGAAAATTTTCATGTCGATGTGATTTACCGTCTTGATAACACGTACGCCTACTACTACACCGCTGCCGTCTGTAATTGTTTCAGGATCACGGATAGCTTCAACAAAGGCCGTTACAGCGGATACCGGTCCGGTAAAATCAATCTTACCCTTGCGCATAAGAAGATTATGACCAAGTGCTCTGAACTTTCCGTCCACAAAATTAACAGTACCGTAAATACCTAATGCATGATCCTCATTATGATTGGTAATGAGGAGTTTACCTGCCATATTGGTATTGAGACCGAAGGCCTTGATATTCACATCCGGACCGATATTCAAATCAACCTTGTATTCCACAAAACTCTGGTGCGGAACCTCCTCGACATTCAGTTTCTCTCCTCTGCGCTCCAGAACAACAACATCAGAAGACGTGCTCTGACCGGAGGACTCTACGTCCTTGACCACAATTCTTGACCAGGGAATATCCACTTTGCCGGTGGCATTGAGTTTAACCTTGCCGTTCTGCTTAAGAAATGCAAGAAGCAGGTGATAATCAACCCTGGCACTGCCGTAGCCTGCCAGTTTCAGATTAAGGTTGGTTGCATCAAGCTTGATGTCACCTTTTGGCAGATCACCGCTATACACCGGATCCAGATCAAGATCACCGGTTACAGTGCCCCTGCCGTCTCCCATGCTGAAGGAGGAGTCCAGTTTCAGCTGCTCGCGGTTGACATCAAGACGGAACTTGAGGTTGCTTACATCGGCGATATCAGAACTTGTTACAATCTTGCCGTCGTCAAGCCCGACGAATCCGACAAAATAATAACGCTTCTTTCCCGGCTCATAAATTACATTGCCCTTGGAATTTATCTTGCCCTGAAGAACTTCAAGCATCGGCGCCATCGGTGCAAAAAGTTCCAGATCCATATTATTGATATCTACAGTCAGGACCTTGTCCTGGATCCTGTTGCTGGATGAGAGATCGTAGTTCGCATCAAACCTGATCGTGCCGTAGCGTCCGCCGTCAAGCAGGAATGATGCGGCAGCAGTCTTGTCCTGAATAAAATTCATGGTCAAATCAATATTGGAAAACTTTGCCTGGGAGTACATATTGCTGATACTGCCGTTCTTTGAATGCAGTTCAACATTTGCTGTAACCGGACTTCCATTTCCGGTACGGCTGACGCTTACATTGCCGTTAAAGGAAGCATTGACCATAACATCTTCCGGCAAATACCTTCTAAGCATGAATGTGTTGAAACGTTTAATCTTCAGATCAAGTGCCAGTGCTCCGGAATTCAGATAATATTCAAGCTTCTGGAAAATAAGAGAATTTCCTGTATTGAGAAATGTAAAAGGCTTTGCCTTGATTTCACCGCTAGACGCCCTGTACTCCACAAGCATGCCGCTTTCAAGAGCATAAGTTCTGATCGGAGTCAGAATATCAAGTTTTGGTGACATGAGAGTATAGTCACCATTCTCGCTGAGCCTTCCTAAAAATATGGCATTGACACCAAGATCCGGCTTGCCGTCGGCGGAAAACGCAATCTTGTGCTTCCTGGCATCACCGTCAAGCTTAAGGGATACCTTTCTGAACTCTTTTTCACCGCTTTTAATTGACGGTATAAGCAGCTCCACGGTGCCGTTGAAATTCTTGCGGACAAGATCAAAAGATTCCCTGGCCTTCAAGGTAATGGCAGGAATCTGGATATCCTGACCCCTGGCAAAATTTTTTACATCCAGGCCCAGCTCAATCGACGGCTTCTGGGAGGTACCCTTTACTGACGCATTGAGATTAAGACTGCCGTTAAGCGCCTCCGGCATAAACGATCTCGTAAGACGGTTTAAATCAGGACAGTTAAGAGAAAGTTTGAAATTACTTTCCGATGACGGGGATATTTCACCATCAATGCCGAGTTTTGTTTCTCCGACACTTAAATTCACGCCCCTGGCTGTTACTTTGGACTGCAGTAAATCACCGATATTAACCGTACCGTCAATTTCACCGTGATAGGTGAAAGGATTATCTGTATACTGCCCTTCAAATTTCGTCTGACTGAGTTTGAAATCAACTGTTGAGCTATCCAGGTGATACAGAACATTTCCTTCCAGCTTTCCGTTAAGACGGGAAACATCATCACGCCCGAGGATCGGCTTGAAAGGATTGCCGCGCGACTCCAGAACAATATCATTTACAATGATTTCATTATCAGTGAATTTGAGTTTTGCCGCCAGATCCAGACTGCCGTGATCCTTGCGGGAAAGTTTAACTCTCTCCACCGTAAAATCCTGCACCAGACCGGCAGCCGCTACATCCGCATCAAAAAAACTGCCCTCTCCGAGTTTAACTGCGGATTTAAGATCAATATCAAATTTGCCCAGATCGCCCTCAAAATTAACCTCTCCGTTCTTGAGTTCTGCAACAGGAACTTCACCTGCTGACGGTTTGAGAGGCCATGTGACATGAGAATAGGTAACCCTGGCCTTTGATGTTATTATGCCGTCAAGCACATTAAGAAGCGCACTTACACCAATTTTTCTTTCATCCTGGGTTTCAACCCTTACATCTAGCTCCGTCAGCTGTCCGCCTACATGCCCCTTAAGCGGCAGACCTTTGAGCTGCCCGTCAAGAACGTCATACTGAACGACGGCGTCAAGATCAAGATTAAGCGGAAGATAATCCTCAAGCGTTACTGTACCGCGGATGTCAAAGTCACCGTACTGGCGGCTTCTGATTACTGCAGGCTGAAGATTGATCCTTGACTGCCGGATATCACCCTGAATTGTAAGATCAATAAGATCCGTATCATATCCGGTCATGTGATAGCGAACCTTCTTAAGATCAAGATTTGCAATATCGATATCAAAAGGAATATGAACCGTCGGCAGCGTTTCAATGCGCGCCATTACCTCGTTCCTGTCAAAACCGTTCTTTACCTCCGGCACAGGAAGAGTTCCTGCGGGAACATCCTCGGAATCCTTAAGAAAAAAATCGAGCATGGAAGCAGATACTTTTGCATCAGCAATCTGATGCTGATTCAAACGGGCGGAAACACCGAGATCCTCAATCTGCAGAAGAAATATGTCACTGTCAAGAGTATAGGAATCAATCTTTACTGATTCAACAATGATTTCAACAGGAAGATCAACATAGGAAGGAAGACTCTTGTCGGCATAATTTCTCGCATTATTCCTGCAGATCATGTCAAGAACATATTCTTCCCTTGTCTTGTCAAAATCACCGTCTGCACCGCCCTTCCATACAGCCTCTGCAAGAGCAAGCATATATCCGTCAAATGCTTCGTTATGATAATTCTTGTCAAAGTTAAGACGCATATCAATCTTGCCGGCATCAAGACTGTTGACTGTAAGGCGGGTTGAAAGAATTTCGCTCAAATCCCATTTAAGAGCAATGCGATCAGCCTTTAATGTCATGAAATCAAGATCAAGACTGAAATTATTCAGCTTTACGCCGCTGCTCAGAGTTCCGGATTCCAGCTCACCTGAAAGAATATCAAGATTGCGGTACGCAAGCTCCCATACCATCTTGGTGCCGGTTTCCGTATAAAGAACACCGCAGACAAGGGAGATCACAAAAAAAACTGTAAGCAGAAAACCTATTAAAAGATAACGGAATATAGTACTCATAATCCCGGACCTATACCGAAGTGAATGCGCACTGGAATATGTTTTTCCTTGATACCGACACCCAGATCCAGTCTTATCGGACCTACAGGAGAAATATATCTGATGCCCAGACCCGTGCCGACCTTGATGTCCCTATCCTTGGCGTAATCGTTAGTTACAAGACCCATATCCACAAAGGTTGCAAGTCTCATGGATTCCATCACAGGTAGCTGAAGCTCGGCCGATCCCACTGTCATGAAGCGGCCGCCCTGAAGTCTGCCGGTGCTGTCCTTGGGAGCAATCTGCTCAAACCCGTAGCCACGGATAGTGTTATCACCGCCGGAGAAGAATCTAAGACGCGGCGGTATTATATTCATTGAGCCGAAAAAGATGGCACCCTGCTCAAACCGGAGCAGCAGTCTGGAATCAACCGTCGGTGACATGAGAGCCTTGAGAACGACATCAGTATAGATGATTCTTTCCCGTGAAATAATTTCCTCAAGAGACGCCTTGACGGTGGCGCTGACACGGTAACCCCAGGCAGGATCCGCACTTTTCTGTATATGGGTTCTCGACAGAGTTACACCCGGCATCAGCAGGCTTGACCAGCCCTTATTGTCACCCTGTACGAAGTCATCATATCCGTATTCAAGGAAAATATCCTTGTCCCAGGCTCCGTGAATTCTTGTGATGTAATGACCGGATATAACAAAAGAGTCATAAAGGGTGTCATTGTTGTCCTTGTGCTCATATCTAGGACTTATCTGGTAAAAATCATTAATCGGATTTTCTCTCGGAATTACGTAATTACCTCGGACGAAGGTGTTCTTTGCTGATATCTTGCCGGTGGAGTTGAAATTATGACCGTAATCATTAATCCACGGATTTTTCTCTGTAAACTGGAAACGCGGTCCCTCGTCCGTGGAAAATCCAATACCGACATCAAGAATGGTATTCGGACGGCGGGCAAGATTAATAGTCATTGGAACAGAATCATCGGAATCAGTCTTGTCATCAATGTTGACATCGGCCATCTGGAAATATCCGGACTGATAAAGATCCTGTGAAAGTTCGGCTATACGCTGAGTGTCGTAAAAATCACCCTCCTTGATGTGATTGAGCTTGCGGGCCTCATTATGGGACTCTTCAAAACCGGAGTAGGTAATGGATGAAATTCTGTGACGCTTGCCGGGACTTATGGCTATTTTTATATCTGCACGATTCTCCTCTTTGTATATATAAACCTCGTTAACTGCGATTTTGGCTTTTATATAACCGCGGGAAAGCAGTGTCGACAGAACATCTGATTTGAAGTTCTCGTAATTAACATGATTGAAAACCTCACCGGACAAAACCTTATCAGCCTTCTCCTTTTGGCGAATCTCCTCGAGAACCTCGTCATCTATGCCGTAATCCACGTCAAGATTTTCTATTATTACCGGATCACCGCACTTTACCTCGACATGAACCAACGGATTCTGAAGATCCTGAGGATCATCAAGAGTGATTTTAATTTGAGGATGATAATATCCGTAAACCTGAACGGCCTCTAGAACGGCATTTTCAATCTTTTTTACAGAACGGTGGAAAGCGTAGCGCTTAATCTCGACAAGACCGTGGAGATGAGCTTCTATATTATCTACAATCTTTTCGTCATCAGAAACCACGCTGTATGTCAGAAAAACAGGCGAACTGATACGTTCCGCAATACGCTTGCGGAAAAGTTCGCGATCTTCCGATGAACTGGCCTCATACCAGATGCTTCGCACCACACTTGCTGCATGCCTCGGCTCTGTTACCAGATCTCCGCGCTGATGAACCTTTTTTATATCGGACAACTGCCCTGAATCGTCCGCATATGAAATCTGAGGTACGGCAATCAGAACATTAAGGGCGAGAAAAATTAACTTTTTGATGATAGCAGTTCCGTATTCAAATAACCTGAAAGATCACAGGTATATATAGATTCAAGAAAAGGGATTTCACCAAGCAGCGGCACATCACTGAAATAATTGACAAGCCAGTCAGCATTTTCCTTCTTATGGTTGAGTCCCGGAATAACATGATTAATCACAAAACCGGCAAGGCGGCATCCCATATGCTCTACGCACATTTTGGTCATCACCGCATGGCTCAGAGAGCCGAGTCTGGCTCCGACTGTCATAATTACAGGATACTTGTGAGCCGCGACCCATTCACTTAAGAAATTTTTTTCAGACAGAGGAAGCATCCATCCACCGGCGCCCTCAACGAAAATATAATCAGGAGACATATCGAGAAGATGGTTGATACCGGCATCAAATTCAGAAGTATCTATTTTCACACCGATATCTGATGCAGCTAAATGCGGAGCTATAGCTTCGTCAAACTGATAACAGACGCACTCGCCATATTTGAGAGGATAGGAAGAATGCTTTTTGATAGAAAGAACATCCCGATTAAAAACTCCCTCAAGCATAAACTCGACACCGGATGCCACAAGTTTATATCCCAGAGCAATCTTGTTGCGCTTTTTAGCGGCTTCAATCAAGGCTGCTGTTGTAACAGTTTTTCCGGCATCTGTATCTGTTCCGGTAACAAAATATATTTCCGTCATTACCCGTGCAATTCCTTTTTATAGTAAGCAAGATCACCAAGCATACCTTAAAGTACGGATCTTATTATACGACATTAGTGCTTTTTATGCACCATAAGGTCCATAAAGAGAAAAAGCCGTAGCAGAAAAATTCCATGCTCTGACCGACCGACACCCTCTCAAAAAGAGAATGATCAACAGATAGATAAAAAAGGACGCTCCGGATAAAAGTAAACACAGGATCGAAGAAAGACTGCTGAACAGAAAGCAGTTAAGGCAGGAATCTTACTGTATCAATAGTTCTGCAGGAAAAGGTCACTTCACCCGGATGGCTGACTGAAACCCTGCACCTGATAGGCAGGCTGCACGGACTGCAGATCACATAATCCAAACAAACTAGGTTTTCGCTCTCATGCTTTTCAAACAAAGGGACAAATTATGTGAAAAGCTTGTAAACAATGTCATTGGCTTCTATCAATTGCAGAAAACAGTCTAGACTACGAGACATAATTGATTACTCTGAACTAATCAAAACAACGAGAGAATTGGAACTGAGATGAAAAGACATATGAAGCAAAAATGAATCACTTTCTCGTCATCTGCAGCAGACGATCTCTAAGTTTAATAAGACTTTCAGTTTTCTCATTTCTTCCATCAGTAAAATAGATAAGGTAGTACTCAACGCAGCTGAATTCAGATTCAAGAAGAAAAATACTGTTTCTGAAACCTGAATGCAGCAGATCATACTTAATGTTAGTTTGATTCAAAAATGTATTGCTCCTGCTTCCGGTAACTACCACTGCCACCGGAATATCAGATTTGGCACATATTGGAAAGCCTGTAATTTCCTTGTACATTCCTATCATGTTGGTGATTGTCATCTCAGTTACAGATGGTTTTAATGCTGGATCTATAGTTACAATCAAAAAACTGCAGTAACCAAACTGTCTTTGTACTACTTCTGCTTTTCCTCTTTCAAATAACTCCCCCGAGGCATCATAAAAATCGAACTGAAAAGAAGGATGAAACATAGCTCCTAAGTGTCTCAAGGTTGTGACCTGTGAATTTAAAAGCATTGTTGGTCGTGGAAATTTTATACTGCCATCAATCCATTCTGAGACAGAACTGTCCTGAAATGATATTTTTAACTTTTCATTGCAAGGGAAATAATCCTTAAAGGACTTAATCAGATGACAAAGCAAAATTGTTTTACCGGATGAACGGGGACCTGCTATCTGAACTGCATATGCACGCTTAAATCTACGTTCTGCAGGTCTGTTACAATATGGACACAAATGTTCATAGTTTGTATTTCTGCTGAACAACTCATTTTTCAACGGAGTTCCACATTTGCATATGTGAGTGAAAATTCCCCGAAAATCAGGAGTCAGTGAATAATGCACCTCGCTACATGTCGGACAGCGCAATGAAAAATGCCTGATTTCGTGTTTACACGTGCTGCAATTGCTTAAAAGAATAAACCGAGTCTGATATACGTAGTCAGCAAACTTAACGATATATAATGTTACAAACCATAAAACGAAGCAAAGACAGTAAAACAGATGAAATGATAAAACAAGCAGAAAAATTAACAAAAAAAATGGAAAATATAGAACAGCTTGCTCAATGAGACAACAAACAAAAACGAATCCATTTTTATAATATACGACAGCAGCCCCTCTCCCGCCTGCATGCGAAGTTGAGTCTGAATTATTGTCTAACGCCGGAACAGAATCTGAATTTTCGTCGAGAAAATGTGTTATTTTCTTGGCATTTTCTAATAATTTTTTGACAAAATCTACTGTAAGAGTACCAAAAGATCTATAAATATAAAAAAACTTATAGTGTAAAAAAACTATCAGCCGCATTTGCACTGGATTGGTACTCTTATCCTCAGGATAGTAGTCTGACGACGACAAACAATGGAAAAATGCACACACGAAATCTAAAAAAGCAGCCAACGATTTAAGGAATGCTATAAAAGAACGTATAACAATTTGGAGTATAATCATTGCGATCCACAATAATACTATCCCGATCCACAATAATACTATCCCAATAAATAAAAGGATTTCTTTCATATACCTCCAATCACCTGAAGTTTGTTAACCTCACATATACAATCCATTATCTCAGAAAAGGGATTATACGCAGTGCTAACAGGAATCTTTACTAGCTCTAGTTCTTTGTAAATTATATGAAACATCCAGGACGATTTATTCCAAACAAGCAGAAATCATCGGCATGGAATAATTATCAACTGGAGTTCAGAATTAGCATCGTTGCTGATGTGTCATCCTCTAACCTATTTATACTCAGGGTTTTGTGTCCGCAAATTACCTGCGTTACCTCTGAAATGCAATTTATCCTTGAGGAAACATTCCAAGTCTAAGTTCAAGTCTGATCATCGTCGTTCCAACATGAATTTGCAAAGAATCATTTTTTCCTTTTCCAAATCGCTTTAGTAATATACTCAGAAATTCTTTTCAAGTTAGTTGTCAAGTTAGTTGTAAACACACAAATTTTTCTTTTCAAAAATGAAATTTTGTTTTCTGGATAATCACATGAAATTTCTTTGATATCATCTATTATTTTTTTAGCCAATTTTTTGGATATCAGCCTCTTAAGATTTTTTTCAATATTTCTTTTATTTTCACTTGATGATATCTTTCTTGCAATTGTACGTATCAGGTCATTACTATCATAATCTAAAGCATTCTTTAGCAGTTGTTTCAATTTTTCATGGTATAAATCAGGATTGCTGAAAATAATATCCAAAACAACATCTAGATATTTCTTCCTATTTAAAATCTGTTCAGATAATTTATCATCACAAACAGAATTAGAGGATCTATCAAGCCATTCGCTTATAAATTTTTTAATATAAAGGTCATTATTTTCATCAGGCAAATCGTAATGAACAATCCTGCTGAGCATGTCATCCGGAATCCCTGTGCTGTTATCGCAAAGGAGCAGGATGTGCAAAGAATTATGCAAATAAATTCCTTTTTGGTTTAATTTCATGAGCTCTAGAGCATCTCGGATATATAAATGCTTGTTGTCTTGGTTGCTGGCTAACATCTTGCCTATATCAAGCTTTCTGTCAATCTCAGCAATGACTGCGCTTATATCAAGTTCATCCGAGATGGATTTATTCATAAAAAAAGCAAAATTGATATCTTTATTTACATAATTACTTTTAATGCAGGACACAATGACATTCTGAAAGAGGATACTGAAAGGCTGCGAGCTACGACCAAATTTTCTGACAAATGCCGATTCTATAATTTTGTATAATTCAGCAAAAGAGAAGGTAACAGAATCTGAATTAGTTCCAGTCACATAACTGAACAAATTATCAACAGCACCTTTAATCCAGACATTAGTATCATCAGGTTGTTTCGGAAAGTCCGTAACATCATCGATTAAACTGGTTTTAAGGATACTACTGCCAGCTGAATCATATCCCTGCTGATCACTGACATTGCGACTATTTGACGCAATATCTGCATATTCACTAGTTCGAATACCTTTTAATAAAATTTTTTCTATTTTATCCCGTTTCCTTTTTTCGAGATAATTATTCAAGGACTGAATATCACTTTTCAGTTTTTGCGCTGATTCCGCTTTTCCTGCTGCAGACAATGATGCCAGAGTCAATTGCGTAAGTTTCTCACCTTCTGTCGGTGAAATTACACGTATCATTAAACAGATGCTCTGAACAAAGTACAGCAGTTCATCAATATAACTGGCTGCTTTTGAATTTTGATTTCTGTTGTAGAATTTAACGATTTTCTCAAAACCTTTAATAAAGTTGGCAAGTCTTGAAAAATCAAACTCCCCGTTAATTTTTTCAATATTCCCATCTTCAAAAATATGTCCTGAATTTTCCGGCAAAGGCTCCGAATTGCCTATACAGCTCAGTATCAGTTCACTAGGAAACTTAATCCTGTCACGGAACGATTCAAGATATTTAATATCGTCTTCTAGACTTATATAAAAATCAGCAAGTCTCAAAATCTCACTGCACGGTTTCATCACATCAAGATATTGGAGAAAATTGCGGACAAACCTGATTTTTTTCTTGTTGTGATCAGCAATAAGAGCATAATAAGACTCAGATACATCACCTTGATAGTCTATTGTGCCGTTTATCGCATCAAGGACAATATAATCTGGTGATGTCAAAACAGACGATGGCCAGAGTCTGCTGTCAAGTCCTACTATCATTGCATGCAGTCTCTGATGCTGTTCGGGATCTTTCAGATTAATATCAGGCACAAATTTTCCATTTTTAACTCCGTATCTGTTACAACTTTCAAAACGGGCCATACACATAGCAAAGGGTATGGATGACGCAACTGCAGGAGAAAAAGCACTTTCAATAGCCGCTATCCAAAATTGAATCTCCAGATTGCTTTTATCCTTGATTACGAGAAATTTCTGTCTGTTATTTTTTGACTCAAACTGCTCTATAATGAAGCAGACAGCCTGCTTCAGCAGCTCCGTACGACCTTCATTGATAAAATTTCTTATAGTTTCATCGGTAATGACAGGATTGCCTGTACTCACTTTTCTTTCAGGAAGTATTTCAGGTTTATTGACGTAAAAGTATTCTTCTGGATAATCACGGGCAGTCCACAGATTTTTGCATCCGAATGTTTCATACGGATACAATCCTTCAAAACTGCTGATAATAACCTGATTGATAAAATTACCAGGTCTGTTTGCATAGTTACCGGAAGCATTAGGGTTAAAAGGTAAAGGATGAAAACATGAGAGTATTTTATGACCGTTCTCAGTGACTTCAAAACTGTAGGCATCATCCATAACGTCAGGATCTTCGAAGGCAGCCTTTCTCTGGCATACCGCAAGCAACAGATTTAAATCAAGATCACCGTTTTCAACGACACTTCTGCTACAGCTGTATACCTTGAAACCGCTGGTGCCAACAGTCGCCATATTTTTAAGAATGTCTACACCACTGCCGCAGCGGGTATATATTAATTCTGCATACATATCTGATATCCATCCAGCTTTGAAATCACTTGTTTTTGTCAATTAGTAACCAGCATACAAATGCACCCTAGCATAAAAAAAAATCAAGGCGCTTAAATTTTTCAATATAAGTATTTGTCAGATTCATATAGAAAACGGCGTCTAGTCAACAAATCCATTCCTTTTAAACAGCCATAACATCGGATCAAGTACCCGATGCGGTCTTATTGATTCAGGCAGTCTTTTGCTAGTATCAGGTGGCGCACCGTAACTCGAAACTCCAAAAAGCATCATGTCACGAAAATTGGATCTCAAATTATTGACAAACCCTGTTTCTCCTATCTCAATAAACCAGTTTTGTATCTCATCACTCACCTGTTTGATTTCAGAAAGATTTACTGTTCCATCGCTACAAACTGCCACAGAACTGGATTTCAACGGTGAGCTGGCTGAAAAATAATCGGTATGCATAATTGTATCAAACTTGGTCAGCACTACAGCTACAGGAATGTCTATCATCTCATTTGGTGAAATACCCTTGGCTGTTTTTATATAAAGAATGAGATCATTAAGTACAGTACTTATATTCTTAGCATTAGAATCACCATTAAGAGAGTTTTTAACCATTTGAGGATCAAGATTGCAGGAACTTACTACTCCGGGAATAACAAGCGGATCGATAACAACAATAAGAGCCTTGGAATTTTTTATATAACGGCATTCCAGTGAATTCACATTCATGTTATTCTCATGATTCTCGCCTGCACCGTCATAAACAGTGAATGTATAGGTAGGAACACTGTTATCCGTTTTTTTATGCAGATTTTGTAAATACCAGATCTGAGGCATAACTTTACCGTCGTCAGTAGGGAGAGTTGCCGGAGGAACCGAATGTTCGTAATAAATATAACGCACATTTTCATCATGATGTTTTTTAGTCTCTGTAGTCTGATGCCCGAGGGCAAGAGACAGGGAAGGAATTCTGCTTAACTCGTTTAACATTACAGTTATATAGTTCGTTTTTCCAGAATTTGACATTCCAACTATACTGAACTTAAGATTAGAGGTCTCCAAAGAATACGGAGGAAGCTCCTTTTCGCAATGTGGACATTTACGCAAAATTGCATATCCACTGCATTCAGACTTTGAGCATTTAAACGGCTTGGAATCAAACAAACCTGGTTTCACAGTTGTTCTGCAGTTAGGGTCTGAACAGATATAGGGGATTCTATTTTTACTGTAAAGTCGAAAGCAGTAAGGGCATAAAAACTTTTCAGAAAATTTATTTTTCAAACAATCTTGTAAATATATTTTTCCAGAAAGTACATTTTTTAAATATTCTAACGGAAATATTGACACGATATTTCTCCTAAAAAAACACACTCTAAGTTATAAACTATCTTAAGGAAACAATCTCCGATTAAAACAGATATGGTTCATAATTTTTACATCTTTGTAAAATTTATAAATAAATTTGTTTCTCAAATTTGTGACCAATACATATTCCAAAAGATAAATCGTTTATATGCAGGCCAACATAAATGAATTGGTTGTGTCATAGGTATCTGCATCATCATAAAATTATCCATGAAATATGCTTTTCAGCAGCAATAAACACGCAGTATGTTTTAATCAAGCTCCTTGGTTTCAACAACACTCCAACTAAACTGTAAAATTAGAAACCGCTGTGCAAACAATCCCCATATTTTTATGAATGTTTACACCACTGCCGATGTGGCAGAGTGTAATACACTGAAAACACAGTCTGATATCTTTTCTGCTCTGAAATCACCTTTCCATATCAATTAGTGCAAAAAAGAAAGCAATCAGACAAAGAAACAATCACAATGCTTAAATTTCTCAAAACACATACCAGATCTTTATAGCAGCAAAAGGCATCTAGTCAACAAATCCATTCACTTTAAACAGCCATAGCATAGGATCGAGTACCCGATGCGGTCTTATTGATTCAGGCAGTCTTCCGCTAGTATCAGGTGGCGCACCGTAACTCGAGACTCCAAAAAGCATCATATTCTCAAAGTTGGATTTCAAATTATTGATAAATCCGGATTCTCCTATCTCAATAAACCAGTTTTGTATCTCATCATTCACCTGTTTGATTTCAGAAAGATTTACTGTTCCATCGCTGCAAACTGCCACAGAACTGGATTTCAGCGGTGAGCTGACTGAAAAATAATCGGTATGCATAATTGTATCAAACTTGGTCAGCACTACAGCTACAGGAATGTCTATCATCTCATTTGCTGAAATACCCCTGGCTGTTTTTATATAAAGAATGAGATCAATAAGCACATTACTTATATTCTTAGCATTAGAATCGCCGTTAAGAGAGTTTTTAACCATTTGAGAATCAAGACCGCAGGAGCTGATTACCCCGGGGATAACAAGTGGATCGATGACAACAATAAGAGCCTTGGAATTTTTTATATAACCGCATACCGGCGAATTCACATCCATGTTATTCTCATGATCCTCGCCTGCACCGTCATAAACAGTGAATGTATAGGTAGGAACTATGTCACCCGATTTTTTAAGTAAATTTTTTAAATACCAGATCTGAGGCATCGCTTCACCGGCGGCAGTTGCCGAAGGGACAATATGTTGCTCATAAATATAATTCACATTTTTGTCATGGTGGGTCCATGTCTCTAAAGTCTGACATCCAAGAGCAAGAGGCAGGGATGTAATTCTGCTTAACTCATTCAACATAACTGTTATATAGTTCGTTTTTCCAGAATTGGACATTCCAACTATACTGAACTGTAAATTAGGCGTCTCAAAAGCGTACAAAGGAATACTCTCACCGCACATACACTTACGAACAATCGCAAGTCCCCCGCATCCGGGAAACGAGCATTTATAGGGCTTGGACAAGCGGGGCACTACAGTTCTTCTGCAGTCTGCACAGATATAGTGAATATTTTCTTTTCTTAAAATCCGAAAGCAGTAAGGGCATAAAAACATTCTATCGGAAAATACTTTTTTTTTATTTCGCTCAAATAAATGATTTGACACTATATTCTCCCATAGAAATTTTTGTCCCATACAATTGTAAACGTCGGTTTGAAGCTTCTGTCTTGAAACAAGTAGAAATTCCTTTTTTTAATATATTTTGAAAATTTATTATAATCGAGATTACGCTCAACTTTATAACTTGTTACATACTCAGGAAGATAAATCGGTTCAAAGCTGTCTAGTATATGTGAATGGGGATGCGGACAAAATTCTGGACACCTAGAAGAGGTGGTCTATGGCATATACCGTCCAGCAAATCAAAGCGGCTTTAAAGCTTTATGACAGACTAAAAAAAATTGTTCCAACCGTTCGGCAATTAGGGTATCCATCTGCTAATACCCTGTATGAATGGATTAACC
>JAEEGG010008552.1_pt1 | contig 23190 bp, 14 predicted proteins | sample 9134161 | NCBI WGS metagenome assembly JAEEGG01 (sample SAMN16246543, study PRJNA631951) | gut metagenome | biome: gut microbiome; feature: rumen; material: CR-attached | host: Bos | place: Iran: Karaj | collected 2018-10
TGTGCACGCCGGACAAAAGCCCGCCGACCGCCGGCGACTGTCGCCTACCGTGACGGCCAGTTGGCGACTACTGCCCGACCAGTCGTTCTTCGCCCGACTGATGTACAAGAACACTTTCCGCATGCCAACATTCAACGACCAATACTACTACCGCATGGGCAGCACAAACCTGAAGCCCGAGAAAGCCACAGAATACAACGCCGGTCTGACGTGGAACGGACGCCCGATACGATGGATGCGCTTCCTTTCCTTCACCATGGACGGTTATTACAACCACGTCCATGACAAAATCGTGGCCTTCCCCACCACATACGTGTGGAAGATGGCCAATTTCGGCAAGGTGGAGATTTGGGGCATAGACCTCACCATGGCGACCGAAATCCCAATCACGCGCAACATAAGCACGCTGCTGACAGGAAACTTCACACGACAGAAAGCCAAAGACAAAACCAATCCGAAATCGCAAACCTACAATAACGACGTGCCCTACACCCCACGCAGCCACAGCAACCTGTCGCTCATCGTAAACAACCCGTGGGTCAACGTGGGCTACTCGCTCAGTTACTGCGGCTCACGCTACTCCATGGGACAGAACAAACCCGAATACCGTATCAAAGCATACACCGAGAGTACCCTCACCTTGAGCAGGGCGTTCCGTTTCCGAGCCACACAGCTGAAACTGGCCGCCAGCGCGGTCAATTTGGAGAACAAGCAGTATGAAGTGGTCAAATACTACCCCATGCCACGGCGCTCGTGGCACCTTACAGCCACATTCCTATGGTAACTTCTATTTATTAATCCATAAAACCAAGTAACAATGAAATTCAGAAATTTGTTTTACGGCGCCCTATGCGCCATGATGGTAACAGCAGGCTTCACGTCCTGCAGTGATGATGACGATGACAGCTGGCGTGACGGCAGTAACGTTGAAATGGTCAACACCCGTGCCTTCATCCTCAACGAAGGTAACAAAGATGCCAACAATTCCAACATCATTTACTTCGACTGGAGTGAAGATTTCGTTTATCCCACGTGTATTTATGCACAACAGAACAATCAGAAACTCGGTGACACCGGTAACGACATTTATGTTTACGGTGACAAAATTCTAGTTGTAATCAACGTTTCCAACTACGTGGCTCTCCTCAACGGAGCCGGTGTAGAAAAGAGCCGCATTTCGTTCGAGACCGAAGAATTCAAACATCTGGGCCAAGTGCGCAGCATTACCATGTCGGGCAACAATGCTTTCGTTTCTTCCTACGGCGGTTACGTGAGCAAACTCCGTGTCAGCGGCAACAAACTCAACTACGTAGGTTCCCTCAAGGTGGGCAGCTATCCCGAAACCTTGGCTGAAAAAGACGGAAAGGTTTACTGCGCCGTATCAGGTTGGGGTACCGACAAACGTGTGGCTGTCATTGACGCCAACAAGTTCGACACCGTTGAATACATCGAAGTAATGGACAACCCCGACAATGTTCTGGCATCCGACAAGGGCATTTTGGTACAGGGCTACGGAGCCTCATCTGACTATCCTTGGGGACTCATCGAGCCTTCTACAAACGAATTCATCCAGAAAGGCGACGCCACGGCTTACACCGTTTACAACAACGTGGTTTACGCTGCCATGTCTGAAACAGACTGGAGCAATTGGCCCGAAACAAGCACAGTTACTTCGCTCTACACCTACGATCTGGCCACCGACACCAAGAATGAAACTTTCTTCAAAGACGTGCCCGAAGACATCAAGTCAGCCACCGTTTACAGCATCAGTATCAACCCCTACACAGGTGACATCTACCTTGCCACAAGTGATTATTCCACAGACGGCAAAATCTACAAGTTCAAGGCCAACGGCACCTACCAATTGGGTTTCCCTGCTTACGGTGTGAATCCCAACAAGATTGTTTTCTTGAAGTAAACCTGCTTCATGCCGCGCGTTTTACGTGACATGTTCCTTGGCCTCACGGTCCTCCTGTTTCTCTCCTGCTCCGGCGGCAGAGGGCAAGAGGACTGTGACGCTATGGGAGACTCCATTGCTTTCCGCTACGCGCGGCTCATCCACATCTACAACATCGGCGACAGCTGCCGTCTTGTCGTGATAGACAATCCGTGGAGCGCGGGCAAGGAACTCCACCGCTACGTCTTGGCACCACAAGAAATCACGATCAGTCAAAAAATACAGGAGCAAGGCACCGTAGTCCGCATTCCTTTGGAATACACCACCGTGTTCACCTCCGTCCACTGCCGCCTGCTTCAGGACATCGGTGCTCTCGAACAAATCAGCGGCGTGTGCGACTTCGAATACGTACAGTCGCCCGAAGTCATCCGCCGTGTCCGCGAAGGCAAGATAGGCAACATGGGTAGCGCGCTCAATCCCAACATCGAACTCATCCTCTCCGGCCATACCGACGGCATGCTCGTATCACCCTTCGAGCAGAGCGGTTATGGCACGCTCGAGCGCACTGGCATTCCTCTCGTCGAATGCGCTGACTACATGGAGCCCACCGCCCTTGGCCGCGCCGAGTGGGTACGTTTCTTCGGCATGCTCTTCGGACGGGAGCGTCAGGCCGATTCGCTCTTCCAAGCCGTTGAGACCAACTACAACCGCCTGTGCCAACTCGTCCGCAACGTGAAACAACGCCCGCGGTTGCTCTGCGACCAGATGAACGGCGCCGCATGGTACGTCCCCGGCGGACGCAGCACCATCGGACGCCTCTATCAGGACGCCGGAGCCGACTATCTCTTCGCCGACCGCAACGAAAGCGGCAGCGTGAGGCTCTCCTTCGAGTCCGTATTCAACCGTGCCCACGATGCCGACATCTGGTTCATCAAATACGGCCGCAACGGCGACCACACCTACGCTTCGCTCAAGGAGGACAATCCCAAGTACACCCGTTTCGCCCCTTACCGTAACCGCCGCATCTACGGCTGCAACACCCTCACCACGCCATTCTACGATGAAGAGCCCTTCCATCCCGACCTGCTCTTGGCCGACGCCATCCACATCCTTCACCCCGACCGGTTGCCCGACCATCAGCTCCATTTCTTCAAGCCCTTTGCCGAATAGATACGCATGAATAAAGGTACCGTCACAGCCCTCACTCTCGGCCTGCTCATTGTGCTGCTCTTTGTCATCAGTCTCTTCTACGGCACTGTCCATTTCACCCCCGGCGAAGTGTGGCAGGCCCTTCTCGGGCGCGACACCACCTCCACCGCCGCCTTCATCGTCCGCGAGTCACGTTTCCCGCAGGCCGTCACCGCCCTCCTTTGCGGAGCCGCCCTTGCAGTGAGCGGACTGTTGCTTCAGACCGTGTTCACCAACCCCCTGGCCGACCCCTCCATCCTCGGCATCAACGCCGGAGCCAGCCTCGGCGTCGCCATCGTCATCCTGTTGCTCGGCGGCAGCCTCACGGCCGGAGCCTTCTCACTCGGAGGTTTCCTCCTCATCATACTCGCCGCCTGCATCGGTGCAGGACTCATCATCCTCATGCTACTCTTCTTCTCCACCATCGTGCGCAGCAGCCTCATGTTGCTCATCATCGGCATCATGACCAGCTACGTCACCTCTTCCCTCATTTCCCTGCTCAACTACGTCTCCACCGCCGAAGGTGTCCACTCCTACATCATTTGGGGCCTCGGCAACTTCAGCGGCGTCAGCCTCAGCCATCTCCTTCCTTTCTCCCTCGTCATACTCTGCGGGCTGGCCGCCGCCATCGCGTTGATAAAGCCGCTTAACGCCATGCTCCTCGGCGACAACTACGCCACCAACCTCGGCATCAACACCCGGCTCACACGCACCCTCCTCCTTCTCGTCACCGGCGTGCTCACCGCCATCACCACGGCCTACTGCGGACCCATCGCCTTCATCGGGCTCGCCGTACCCCACATGGCACGCCTCCTGCTCGGCACCGCCAACCACCGCCAGCTGCTCCCCGTCACCCTCCTCTGCGGCAGCGCCCTCGCCCTGCTGTGCAACATCCTCTGCACCCTTCCGGGCGACCAGGGACTCATTCCGCTCAACGTCATCACCCCCTTCTTCGGCGTACCCGTCATCCTCTACGTTCTCATCCGCAAACGGCGGGTCGGTGCACTCTGACAGGCTTCTCTGCAAACAACAAGGAACGGCTCCGTCGGCAAGAAAACAGAGTTATCCTTTCAAAGGCCGGACTTCAAAAATCAAAGGCGGCGTCTCAAAATTTTGAGGCGCCGCCTTTGCCGATACACGCGGGACTTCGTCATTTCATCTCCGGAGCCCGGAAGAAGTAATCGGCATCGCTCGTGTTGTTCTGCTTTTTATGGTTATTGAATCCCGCCGGTACCAAAGCAATATTGGAACGGCCTTTACCCGTACCCTCGCTGTTGAACGTACTGTGTTCCCAAGCGGAAAGCACATACAGGTTTTTTGCCATATAGTATTCCAGGTAATCCTCTTTGGTCTCCTTGTTCTCATGATTATGGTTGGCATCCTCGTTCAACACCAGCGGACGGCCGTCGATAAGCCGCTCCCTTACCTCGCGGATGCCCAGCAGCTCGCCGTTCTCGTCACTCACATAGGCGGCAAACGACGGGTCCATCCACAACCAGCGGCCCAGCTGGCGGCTCCACACCATGCAGATGACGTGACAGTCGGGGTCGGTGTCGTAGTGTTTGGACTCGCAGGTCACGAAACGGGCAGGCCAGCCCATAGCCAGGTACAGTTCGGACAGAATAATGGCCAGGCCACGGCAATTGATGCCACATCCTTCAGCTTTGCAAACCTTGTAGAGGTCAATGGCATTGCGGTTGGCATTTGGGAAGTGACCGCCGTCGTGACGTATCTGGTCGTGCAGCCAATACATGATGTTCTTGATTCCCTGTACCTCATCACCCCCGCCGGCAATGCTGTCGAGGTTGAAAAACTGCCGCACGCGAACCAAATCGCTGTCGGTCGGCGGTGCATAGGTGAACGCAGGGCCGGGCACTTCGGCTTTCACATAGGGCGCAGCCTTCTGCAACAGGTAAACCTTGTCACCCTCCTCGCGGATGCTGGCCAACAGCGAATCGAAGCGGGCTTCGTTGCGGATATAATCAAAGTCCAAGTCCCTTTTCATGTGGGAGTAATCCGTGTAACCGGCCTTGATGGCCAGCTGGAGCGCGTCGAGAGCCTTCTCCTTGCGGTTGCAGAGTGCATAGGCGCACGCCACGTTGTAGGCCGCCTGCTTCACACCCCTCTTAATAAATTCGGGCACGGGCACACGGCCGTCCTGATAACCTTTCACCTGGCTGAGCAGGCCGTCCACACGTTTCTCGTCGGCAGGACTAAGTTCCGACAGCGAACTCTTGGGAATCCAGTCCTCCATACCGCTGAGCAGTACCGTGCCGTTCACCTCGTAGCCCTTGAACTCGGTGCAACCGGACAACGGGCCGAAATACGTGCCGCCCACGACACCGTTGATGGCCACGCGACGCAGCCGGGGACAATTCATGGCCAACGTGGGACCGCCGGTACTCATCACCGGACCGTTGAAAATGATTTCTTCCAACACGGGACACTCGCTGAAAGCCGGGCCGCCGTCGATGTGACCCAGAGCACCGTTGAAAACCACACGGCGCAGGTTGGGACAGCGGTAGAACGTGCCGCCTCCGGGCACGTAGCTCACGTCACCGAATGTGATTTCCTCCACAGGCGTGTCCTGGAACACGCGGCTGGGCACCACGCCAAAGTCCGTCATCTTGTCATCGCCGCTCTTCCAGATGGAGGCCCGGCTGAGGTCAATCTTGCGCAACTTGCCCTCCTTCGCCATACGGGCCATGGTCTTGAAATCGGCCTGATTGACCGCGCCCTCGACGACCAGCTCATCTACTTTCAACAGTTTACCGGCCAATCGGGACGCCAATGAACCCGGTTCGGAGACTTTCACGGTGCGGCCTGCTGACGGCATGGCAAGGACCAGGGTCAGGGCCACAATAAGGGTAATTGGTTTCATGTCTGTATTCTTTTTATTGTTTCTTTCTATCTATTAAACGCTATCATGCCGTTTTTGTAACATCTCGGACGGCACTTTTTTCAAAGCAAACCGACTTTTTTCTCAGGCCCCCGTGTTCCGGCGGCAAGAAAACTGAGTTCCCCTTTCAAAGGTCGGACTTCAAAAATCAGAAACGGCGTTTCAAAATTTCGAGGCGCCGCTTCTGAATTTCGAGACGCCGCCTTTGCAGGGACCGTCACTGCTTCTTCGGCTCTTTGTTGAGGCGGTAGATAAGACGGAACATCAGGTAATGGGGCAGGCTGTTGCGCCACGTCTCCACACGCCCGTTGGCATTGAGCGTGGCCGTCACGTTGGAAAGTTGGTGGAGCAGGTCGAAGGCATCGAGCACCAGGTTGACGCGGCCGTTCATCAGGCGCTTCGACACGCGGGCGTTCCACACCAGGTCGTCCTCGTTCATGGAACGGTCGTCGTAACCACGGCGGCTGTACATGGTCAGGTCGGTGGTGGCCTGGAAATTGAGCGGCAGTTTCCACGAGGCCCGCAGTCCGTACTGGTAGTCCCAGGCATTGATGCTGTTGAAGTCGGCCCGCGTGCCCGTGGCGTGCATCCACAGGACCTTGGCGTGGGCTCCGAGCGTGAAACGGCCCAGCGTGCCGCCGAGTTTCAGGTGCTCCGACAGATAAAGCGTCCGCGTCTTGTTGCACCGGGCGGCATCGTCCTGCACCACGTCGGTCTGGTCAACGAGGTTATAGTAGCGCGCCTCACTGACGGTATTGAGTGTCCACTGTTTCTTCTTGTCCAGCGGTTTGCCCATATCGAGAGACACGTTGGTCTGCCAGTTGCCGTTCACGTTGTCGGGCATGGTGGTGACGACACCGGTCAGGCGGTCGTAGAGCGTGCGTGTGGACAGGGCATTGCGCACGGCCGTCCAACTGTAATCCAATCTGAACGAGCGTCCCCTGGGATCGTTCCACAACCAGACGTAACCATTCACTTTATAGCTGTACGACGCTCGCAGGTGGGCGTTGCCCCGTGTAATGTAGAGCGGATTGGAGTCGTCGGCCACGTCGATGAGACTGCTCATCAGGGGCAGTTCCGTTGATTTTTGGAGAACGAGATCGGCGAACCAGCGGCCGTGAACTCTCATCTGGAACTCCACACGAGGGTCGAACACCGTGTTGCAGCGCGTGAAGGCCGTGTCGAGGGCAGCACGGTGGTAGCGCAAACGTCGGCTTTTGAAATCAAGCGGCAAGCCGAGACGGAACTCCCAAAATACGCGACCGCCACTTTTCGACAGTCGAACTTGAGTGTAATCGATTACGCTGTGGGTTCGCTCCGTGAGACGCGACGTGTAGGTATTGGGCGCATCAACGCAAAGCAGCAGGCTGTCTTCTCCCGGCAGGCGGCCCAGTACAGGAGCCTCGCCCAGCCCCCAACGCTCCAGACGGTCCAGACGGTAGAGGTGGCGCTCGTCGGAGGCGTAGCGCTGTTCGTAGCCGTAGGACAAGTCCGTATTGCCGTTGCCAGTGAATTCATAGTCGTACGAGCCCTTGACACCGTAGTTGTAACCGTTGCGCGGTGTGGTGAGATAACGGTTGCGGAAGTCGGTGGCCGCAGCCGACACAGGATAGTCCAGGCGGTAGTGGTTCCAGTTGCGGGCCACGTTGTTGTAGTAACCCGCATTGGCGCGAATAGTGTACATGTCATCGGTATGTCCCACTTTGATTTTCCAGAACATGGTGTTGTAGTCCAGGTTCAGGCCATGACCGTTGGCATAAGCCTGCTGCACAGTACGGTTGAGGGCCAGCTTGCGCATCAGTTCACCGGCCACGGGCGAACGCAGGCTGTCCATGAAACCGGCGGCAAACAACGGGTCGGGATTCTCATTGAACGTGCCGCCCGTCATGCCGTTCCAGTTGCGGTTGTTACGGTAGTTCAATGACATTTGGTGTGTCCAATAGTAATTGCCGCTGTGCGTGAGTTTCAATTCGTGGTTGGTGGCGAAATTCAGATTTTCGCTCATCATGGCCGAACGTTGGCGACCGTAGGTGTCGCCGCCTTTCAGATAGTTCTGCGTGCTGGTCTCCGTGCGGCTGTCACCGTCGGAATAGTCAAGTTTGGCATTGCCCGTCACTTGGTAGCGGCTGTCTTTATCGTCGAAATAGTAGTCTGCACCCACGGTCTTCGTGGCTGTCAGTCCCTGCGGCAAGCGGTCGGGACTCCAGTCGCCGTTGCGTCCGGGCTTGCGGTTGTCATTCAGGTTGTTCATCGTGCCGAAGAGCGTCAGGCGCGAATGACTGCTGAAGCGGAGGGCGAAGAGACGGGCCAGATAGCGGTCCTTCGTGCCGTAGCCGGCCTCGGCGTTTCCCACCCAACCGATTTGGTATTGCTTCTTCAGGTTCACGTCCATCACGAACGTGCTGTCGCCCATGTCGCGGCCAGCGAGGACGCTCTTCATTCCCGCCTTGGTGTAGGCCTTCACCTGATTCACCATGTACGAAGGCAAGTTTTCCAGCATTACCGTGCGATCCTTCGAGAAGAAGTCTTTGCCATTCAGCAGCAATTCGTCCACAAAGCGGCCATTTACCTTGATTTGTCCCTCGTCGTTTAAGTCCACCCCGGGCAATTGGCTGATGAGTTCGTCGAGCATCGAGCCCGAGGCCATTTGGAACGCATCGGCGTTATAGACCAGCGTGTCGCCCTTATAGTAGAATTTCACCTTCGATGCCTTCACCACCGCCTCGCCCAATTGACGGTCCACCTGCTTGGGCAATCGTTTCATCCGCAATGTAGGCCATTCCACATCGGTGCTGCGGCGGTAGAACTTCACCTCCACCGTATGCCACAGCGTTTCGTAACCTTCCTTTTCCAGTTTCACGAGGTAGGTGCCCGGCTCTTTCAGAAAGAAGCGGTAAAACGATTCTTCTTTTCCAAAACTTTCGCACGTACCCGGCGGACACGACACGGCCGAATCGACCACAGTGGAGTCCATCCGCATCAACGTGGCCTTGGTGGAAAACACCGGCTTATGGGTCACTTGGTCTTCCACACGACCTATAGCAACGTGTGACTTATTCTGTGCACCGGCAGTCAATGCCATTACCAGCGTAATGGCTGCTATTACGATTCTTTTCATATGCATTTTTCTTTACATTTTGCGACAAAAGGCCCGCCTGCCCCGCTTGACAGGCGGGACCTCCCAACATTTGACTATAAGAATAAAAAGTTTCTGTATTGCTTACATCATGGTTTCCATGGCTTGCTGCAGGAAGAAGACGGCATCCCATTCTTTCTGCGAATCCAGTGAATTGATGAGGCTTTGCAAGCTGTCTATCACTTGTTCCCGTTCCTTGTTACGGTTGACAAATACATGCTTATATTGTCTGCACATATTTAACAGACTCATGGACGACGCCGTTCGGGTTTGCTTGTCTTTCAGGGTGGGGAATTTCTTGATTTGGAAGTTGAACTTGCGCATGAAATCCTCTAAATTCCCTGACGGCTTGTTTTGGATCACTGAAGGTATGCTTCCGTAGGTTTCCACCAGTTTTCCTTCAATCATGCCGCCATTTTCCACCCACTCTACAGCGTATGCGTAACGGTGGGAATGGGTAATGTCTTTCGAATCCAACAGCAAGATGCACATATAATGGCTGTTCTTCATCTCACCAATCACATAGCTCTTTTGGGTATCGTTACTGTACACCAGACGTTCCTGGTTGGTATCGCCAGCCGTACGACTCGACACGGAATAACAATTCTTGCTGTTGCGCTCATTCTCCAAAACGGTCAGGACATTGTCTAAAGAGCGACGCTTACCCTTGTCCATCTTAAAATTGTAAACATTGAGCAACAACGAGAGGGGACGGTCGGGCAGAGTCACTTCGTGCTGTTCGTTAAAATGCTTACTCACTTCGATACCTTTCGTATTGTAGAAACTCTCGAAGGCACGTTTCACATTTTCCTGCGCCTGCATCGGAACAAGCGCCATGGCAGCGACCGCAAGCGCGGTCAGAATTCTTAATGGTTTCATTTTTCTATTTCTTTAAGTCATTTACATCACATTGAGCGGTTCATCCTGCATTTCGAGTTGTTCTATCCGCGCCATATAATCGGCATACTCGCGCTCAACCCGCTCTAACTTTTCTTCATACTCGCGCAGCATCTCCTGACGAGCCAGTTCATGCTGCCACATCTCTTCCTCTTTGCGGAGCATGGCCTTCTCAAAAGCCAGGGCTCGCTCTTCGGCCGAGAGTTCGGGCCGGGTTTGAGGCTTTGGCTTGGCCTTGGCCGAACGCTTCGGGGTGGCAGGCTTGACATCTGCCACGACCGGCTCTGCAACATCCGCCGCAACCGGCACCACGCGCTCCGCCACCGGTGGCTGCGGCTTCACCGCTTCCGTCATCAGCAGCTGCTGTTGCGGGACGCTCAGGCGATGGCCTATCATGAAGACCAGCACGGCCACGGCCGCCACGGCGGCCACACGACCCACCGTGAGCCAAACCACACGCTTTTGGCGGCGGCGCACACCGGCATCGAATTCGTCTGTCAGGTCTTCGTCCAACCAACAGTCGGCCTCAGCACCGCCCACAGACGGACTGAGCATACCCACAAGCGCCTGCCACTCGGAAGGCACGCGATGCGTGAGCAGCCAGTCAAGCAACTCGCGCTCCTCACGGGGCGACGTCTGGCCGTCCAGATACTTTTTCACCAGCGTTTCCGCATTTTTTTGAGTTTCTATCATCGTTTTCTGTCGTATGATTTCATTTTTGTTTCAACGTTTCCCACAGTCGGCGCCGCGCTTTCGAGAGCAGGGCACTCACGCTGCGCTCCGTCAAACCCGTGGCCTGGGCTATCTCGGCCACACCCATGCCCCGGTCGCGGCTGAGGCGGCACACTCGCCCCTCGGAGGCAGGCAAGGCCGCGACGGCCCTTTCCAGTCGGCACTCGTCCTCGCTCATCTCAAGCAATGTCTGCGGCGACGCCCCGTCGGCAGGCTCCAGCGGCCCGGAAGTCTCGGAAAGCTCTACAAAACGCTGGCTGCGGCGCTGCGAAACGCACACGTTTTTCACCGTACGGACAGCAAAGGCTTCGAGCGAACCGATCTGGTCCAGACGGCCACGCAACTGCCACAGTCTGACGGTCGTCTCCTGCACCGCATCGTCGGCCTCGGCCGACGCACCGCCCCACCAGCGGCGTGCCACCCGCAGGAGAAGCGGACGCAACCGCATCAATTCCGCTGTCAGAGCCTCGTTACTCATGCCTTCTATTGTACAGACGCATAAACCCTCGCAATGTTAATGAAAAAATCCCACTTTTTTCACGACCGGCACCATTTTTCTATTTTCACACGACTTTTCCGGCAACAAAACCTCCGGCTCATGCCCAAGAAGCACCACGTCATATCCACAAGACGGCGCTTCATCTCCCCGAAACGGCGCCTCATTTCCCCGAAACGGCGCGTCGGCTATCTTAAGCGGTGTGATTGGCGTTTTGCTCATCCCATGTTCATTTTAGTACATATTTTACCCGCCACACCATAAGTTTCGGTCGCCCGGAAAAGCCACGGAATGAAAACGAGTTTCCTTTTTGGCTCTTCGCTCATTTATTCGTAATTTTGCACCCGAATTTTTGAGAAGGACAAAGAAAACCATGCAGAACATCAGAAACATCGCCATCATAGCCCATGTGGACCACGGCAAGACGACGCTTGTGGACAACATGCTCAAGGCCGGCCACCTCTTCCGCGACCCGGGACAGGCCGGCAATCTCATCCTCGACAACAACGACCTGGAGCGCGAGCGGGGCATCACCATCCTGTCGAAGAACGTTTCGATTGTCTATAAGGACGTCAAGATTAACATCATCGACACTCCGGGCCACGCCGACTTCGGCGGCGAGGTGGAGCGCGTGCTGGGCATGGCCGACGGTTGTCTGCTGCTGGTGGACGCCTTCGAAGGACCAATGCCGCAGACACGTTTCGTGTTGGAAAAGGCACTGAAGATAGGCCTGAAGCCCATCGTCGTAGTGAACAAGGTGGACAAGCCCAACTGCCGCCCCGAAGAGGTGTACGAGATGGCCTTCGACCTGATGTTCAACCTCGGCGCCACAGAAGACCAGCTGGATTTCCCCGTGGTTTACGGTTCCGCCAAACAGGGCTGGATGGGCGAAGACTGGCGCAAGCCGACACAGGACATCACCTACCTGCTCGACAAGATTGTGGAAGTGATTCCCGCCCCGCAGGTGACCGAAGGCTCGCTGCAGACACTCATCACCTCGCTCGACTACTCGAACTACACGGGACGCATCGCCGTGGGACGCGTGGGACGCGGCGAGATATGCGAAGGCATGAACGTGACCATCGCCCACCGCGACGGCACGCAGGAGAAAACGAAAATCAAGGAACTCCACACGTTCGAGGGCATGGGCCACGTGAAAACCGACCGCGTCGGCGCCGGCGACATCTGCGCCGTCATCGGACTGGAGAACTTCGAAATAGGCGACACCATCTGTGACTTCGAAAACCCGGAACCCCTGCCGCCCATCAAGATTGACGAACCCACCATGTCGATGCTTTTCACCATCAACAACTCGCCCTTCTTCGGACAGGAAGGCAAGTTCTGCACCAGCCGCCAGATTGAAGAACGCCTGCAGCGCGAACTGCAGAAGAATCTGGCCCTGCGCGTCGAAAAAGGCGAGAACTTCGACAGCTGGATTGTCTCCGGCCGCGGTGTGCTTCACCTTTCCGTGCTCATCGAGACCATGCGCCGCGAAGGCTACGAACTGCAGGTGGGACAGCCACAGGTCATCTACAAGACTATCGACGGCCAGCGATGCGAACCTATCGAGGAACTCACCATTAACGTGCCCGAGGAATTCTCCAGCAAAATCATCGACATGATTACCCGCCGCAAGGGCGAAATGACGGCTATGGAGACACAGGGTGACCGCGTGAACATCGCCTTCGACATCCCCTCGCGCGGCATCATAGGACTGCGCACCAACATACTTACCGCCAGCCAGGGCGAAGCCATCATGGCCCACCGCTACAAGGAATACCAGCCCTACAAAGGCGACATGGAACGCCGCGTCAACGGCTCGCTCGTGGCCTCGGAGGGCGGCACCGTCTTCGCCTACGCTCTCGATAAACTGCAGGACCGCGGACGCTTCTTTATCTCGCCCCAAGATCAGGTGTACAGCGGACAAGTGGTCGGCGAACACGTGCATGAGAACGACATTGTCATCAACGTGACCAAGGCGAAGCAACTTACCAACGTCCGCGCCAGCGGAACCGACGAAAAGGCACATATCATCCCGCCCGTCATCTTCTCACTCGAGGAAGCCCTCGAATACATCAAGGAGGACGAGTACGTTGAAGTGACGCCCAAGTCGATGCGCATGCGCAAAATCATCCTTGACCATCTGGAAAGAAAGCGCTCAGGACGCTACAACGAAGCTTGACCGATCGCTCACAGGCACTCAACCCTCACCACTGCTATCATGAAACGAATCCTGACAATGGTCCTGTGCTTGACAGCCATGGTGGCACAGGCACAGATACCTGAGGAAAACTACTTCACGGACATCTTCCCCGACACATGGGTGGCCACCGACGGCGTCGGGCGAAAGACACCGACGGCCGGGGAAGTACAGTTTAAGACCGACAAGCCACGTACCGTTGGCATCTTCTACATTACCTGGCACACACAGAATTTACACAACGGGAAGCCCTACAAGGCCGACGTGTCGAAAGTGCTGGAGCAAGACCCCAACGCAGCCCGCAACAACGACAGCCCGGCATGGACCACAGGCTCTTACCATTGGGGCGAGCCGGAATACGGTTATTTCCTGAGCCAGGACGAATACGTGATACGCCATGACCTGTCGATGCTGGCCGATGCCGGCGTGGACGTGCTCATACTTGACGTGACGAATGCCGTAAGATATTGGGATGAATGGGAGGTTCTTTTCCGCACAATGGAGACCATGAAGGCGGAGGGCAACAAAGTACCCAAATTCTGCTTCTGGGCTTTCAACGGACAGGTCATTTCCGTTGTCCAGAGCCTTTATGAAAGATATTACAAGGAGCCCAAATACCAAGACCTCTGGTTCTATTGGGACGGCAAGCCCCTGCTTCTCTACAACGCCACTCCCACTTTCGACGCCAACCCCAACGGGGGGCAGCACGACGTGGCCGATTATTCGGAAGAAGTGAAAACGTTCTTCACGCTGCGCAACATGTGGTGGGGCTACGACCGCTGGGGAGGGAAGAGATATATCGGAACGGAAGACAACTGGTCCTTCGGCCAAGAGCTGAACGACGAGCACGTGGCCGCATACTCGCCAAAAGAGCGCACTGCCACCCACCGGGGACGTCTCGAGGAGTTTTCCGTCACGCCGGCCCAGCATCCCATTTCCATCGTGGGAAAGAGTTGGCGCATCGGGACCAAAGAGCCGGAGCTCAACGAGACAGACATGCCCAAGAAGGCTTACGTCCCCTTCCTTGACGAAGTGCGCGAGAACCCCACCCAATACGGCATCTACTTCCAGGACCGTTGGGACGAAGCCCTCCAGGTTGACCCCGATTTCATTTATCTCAACGACTGGAACGAATGGACGGCAGGAAAATATCCCAACGGCAAGGACCCCTCCGGCCAAGCGGACATGAACATCGACTTCCTGGGCAGGAAAGGCAATCCGTTCTACTTCGTGGACCAATACAATGCCGAGTTCAACCGCACCATCGCCCCCATGAAGGGAGGATACACCGACAACTACTACATGCAGATGGTCGAGAACATACGCCGCTACAAAGGTGTGCGCCAGATTCCCGAGAACACCGGCAGCCAGAAAATCCAGGTGGACGGGATGTTCCACGACTGGGCCTCCGGAGGCGTGGCGTACCGGGACACGCGCAACGACGTGACACACCGCGACCACAACGGATACGGAGACCTCCACTACACCAACCGTTCGGGCCGCAACGACATTATTCTGAGCCGTGTGGCCGTTGACAAGAAGAACATCTACTTCTACGCCGAAGCGGCGAACGCCATCACGGCGCACAGCGGCAACAACTGGATGCTCCTCTTCATCGACATCGACCAGGACGCCAACACCGGTTGGGAGGGATACGATTACCTTATTAATAAAAAGGTTGTGGACGACACCCGGACCACTCTGATGCGCTACGACAACGCCACCCGCCAGTGGCAGGAAGCCGGCACGCTGAAGTACGCCGTCAGCGACTGCCGGATAGAACTCGCCGTTCCACGTCAGCTAATCCGTCTGAAAGGCGGCGACACGCTCACTTTCGATTTCAAATGGGCCGACAACCCGGCGGACCTTCAGAACGTGATTTCCCTCTGCACAGACGGCGACACCGCCCCCAACCGCCGCTTCAACTACCGCTTCATCTGGAAGAAGAATCCATAGCAGCGCTCACCTTTTTGGACACTCCGGGGACAGGGGCCGGATTTCAGTGCCCAGAAGTCGGACATCGGGCCGCAGAAACGGCGTTTCAAAATTTTGAGACGCCGTTTCTGATTTGCCACATTTGGCATCCTGTGATAACAAACGAGTTACAAAACGTTGGGTTTTAACGTAAAAAGTTTTGACAAAAACGCGCGGTTTACCCTGTGGTAAGCCGCGCGTCCGAATATGGGCTACTAAGCCAGTTATTTCTTGACCTTCCTGGCCGTACCGTCTTCGTAGCGGACGATGCTGATGCCCGGGGCGTCTGCCTGCACCTGCATGCCGTTGAGGGAATAGTAAGCCGTGGCCTTGCTCTTTTTCACCTTGTTCTTTCCAATGCCGGCCGCGGCAATCTTGAACTTGCCGGTGGCGAACTTGGAGCCCACGTAGGCCGTGCTGACCGTCTGGACGGCGTAAGTATATTTGCCGTTGGGCAGGGTGAGTTTCACTTGTTTGGCCTGACACGCGTTACCATTGGTCAACGCCTTGCGTTTGCCGCTTTCCACGATGGCGATGCCCGTGCCGGCCACACGCCCGCCTTTGCTGTCGAAGACCACGTACTCGTAGGTTTCATTGCCCTTGGCGCCTGCGGGAGCCTCCCACGAAAGCGTCACCGTGGTTGAGTCCACAACGGGCTCATTGAGCACGGGAGGCTCGGGGGTGTAAACCGTCGTATTGGGATTGAGCGTAGCCGTGAAGAGGTTGCCGGAAGGATACCTGAGGCCCTCGATGTTCACGGACAGGTCGTTGGAACCGTTGCGCACATAATCCACGACACCGTCGTTGTTCACATCGGTCAGAATGCCGGTATTCATGTTGGAACCTGCCGTCAGGATGGGATCTTGCCACTCCGTGCCGTCCTCATAGTTGATGCGGATTTTCGAAGTACGCGAATCGAGGTTCTGGCCATACGACATTTCCGTGTCGGAACGTCCCGTCTGGATGATGTCGGTGATGCCGTCGCCGTTCCAATCGACAAAGATGCTGGAGCGGTAACCCATGCACGGGTCGTTGTTCTGCCAAGGCAATGTGTTCCACAACACATACTTCACCGTGGCGCTGTCGAAGGCATAAATCTGGTTGAACCACCCGCTCTTGTATTCGCCGGAGAAATAGATGTCGGGGTAGCCGTCGTTGTTCACGTCGGCGATGTCGAACGAAGGCACGTAGCGCGTGGTGGGGAATTTCTTAACGGTGAACTTGCCCGGGTCGGTCGGGGTGTTCAGGCAGAAGTAAGTGGCCGAAGAACTGTTGGAGCCGGCGAGGAAAAAGTCCATGTAGCCGTCGCTGTTGAAGTCGTAGGCCTTGATATAGCCGGCGCACTGATTCCAAGCCTTGTTCAGGACAAGGTATTTGTCCTTGGTGTCGTAAGTGCGCTTGCGGAACTTGATGGCCCCCGTCTCATCAACACCTTCGTTGATGAGCAGGTTGTTGTAGCCGCTCTTGTCGGACAGAACCACGAGGTCAAGACGGCCGTCACCCGTGAAGTCGGCGGCATCGCCCGATTTGATCCACGTCCAGTTGAAATCGTCGTCCACCGTAGTGCCGTCTTCTTCATACACGACGGTCTTCGCCAACGTGAACTTGCCTGCACCGTCACCGAGGAAAAGACCTTCAGGTCCGCCGTCGTCGGCCGTCTTTCCGTTCGGCTCAGCATCGAAAGCCACGAGGTCCAGATTGCCGTCGTCGTTGAAATCCACGGGATACAGGGTGGCAAAGAAGTCAACGTTCTTGATGTCGCCGATATAGAAAGTCTCCTTATACGCTCCCGCCGACGAGCCCACACCCGTGCCTTTGAGCACGTGGGCACCAATCTCACTGCCGCAGACAAAGAGATCCTGGATGCCGTCGTTGTCGTAGTCAAGCGACACGCCATTGCTGTAAGCATCGGCCCACTTGGTGAAAATGATAGGCTGCAGAGTGGGCACTGTCACTTCCTCGTCGGGCACATAATAGATGGCACGCGACATTTTAATGTTGGCATTCGACTTGGCATTAAGGAATTTGAAGGAAACGGTATGCGGACCATCCTCCAGCTCATACTTCCAGTAGAGGGCGTCGGCCGTACGGTCGTGGCCGCTGACCGGAATAGGCATCACGCAGTCCACTTCGCCGTCAAGAGTTACTTCGAGTTGGGCCACGAACTTGCTGTCGGGGTAAGAAATATTACCATAGAAGACGATGCCTGTGCCGTGGAACTTGAACTCGTTCTGTCCGGCCTTTTCCTGGCCGAGATACTCGATGTTCGAGGTGAGCAGTTTCGGCTTCATGTTGGGGAATCCCTGTTCCAGCCGCACGGTTTCGGGTGTCTGCACCTTGATGGTTACGTCGTCTTCGCCCACGGTGCCACCGTATTTCTCAATCATCTGGAGAGCCAGGTCAAAGCTCATCTGGTAGGCTTTGTTCAGTGATATTTTGGTGTACGAGAACACGCGGTCCTCCACTTCGCGCAGGTTTGGCATCCATTTCTCGGGAATATGGCTGTATCCCATCATGGTGGCCAGCACGCCAGCGGCCGACGAAGGGTTACAGTCGGAGTCCTGTCCGCAACGGGTGGATATCTCCATGGTCTTGCCGAAGTCGCCGGCACCATAGAGCAGACCCATCACCACGTAAGCGCTGTTCATCGTGGCATCAATGTTGCCCGGGGCCAGAATGAGTTCGGGGCAGCCCACATCGCGGCTGTAATACTGATTATAGAGTCTCCAGCAGCGTTTCCAGTCGGTCGGATCTTCCTTGTACCAGGTTAGCACGGCGTTGATGCGCTCGTAGAACTTGCTCTCCTGCGGAATGGTCTGCAGGGCCTTGCGCACGATGGTCTCGATGTCGTTCTCCACGAAGGCCAGCGTGTACATGGCACCGATGAACACACCGCCATACCAGCCGTCGCCGTAGTTCATGATGTGGCCAATTTTGTCGGAAACGGCCGACGCGGCGTTGGGCATGCCCGGTGACATCAGACCGGCGAAGTCGCTTTCAATCTGGTAGTCGATGCAGTCGGCATGGGGATTGTTTTTCCAATGGCCCGACTCGGGCGGCATGATGCCGCGCAGGATGTTGTAGCGTGCCTGCTGGTTGGCGTGCCACAACGAATAGCCCGCGTGGGCAAAGGCCAGCGCGAAGGAATCGACATGGGTGTCCAGGCCGAGTTTATAATACACGTCCATGAACGTGAGGTCCATGTAGATGTCGTCGAAGAGCGTAGGCAAATTGTCGAAGTAATTCTTCAGGTGGTGCTCTTCGTATTTGATTTCCGTGTTGTCGGGAATCATCACACCGCGATAGACGAATTCCGTCGGGCCGCCATAGGCGCAGCCGATGGTCTGGGCAGCCCAGCCTCCCTTGATTTTGTCGAGCAACAACTCTTTCGACATTGTAACAGTACCGCCGTCCTGAGCCATCAGCGCGGGGCTTAACACGGTGAAAAACAAAACACCAGTCAACAAGGCTCTTAGGCCTCGCATAGTCGCATTCTTTCTCATATTTCTTTAAAATTTTTATTCAGCGCAATCGTTTGCGCAAAGTTAGTAACTCTTATTGAAATGAGCAAGCAATCCGCACAGATTTACATATTTTTAATAGAACAGCCCGTCTAAACGCCCCGGCCGACGGCTGCCAGTGGTCATCCGGAGACACGGAGGAGAGTGTAACGCCGATTTTCATCGGACGCCAAATATGCCAAACCAGAAGCGGCGCTTCAAAATTTCGAAGCGCCGTTTCTGCGGCCCGGAGTCCGACTTTTGGACGCCGGAATCTGGTCTCCGGATGGAAAATGCCAAAAAAGTGAACGTTTATTGAAAACCATGAAGAATGAAGAATGAAGAATGGAAAATGAAAAACAAAAAACGAGCGCAAATTGTTGCGCACTTTCAGTTTTATTCGTAATTTTGGAATTCACTTTTCAACGCCTATGGAGAAACAGACATTGGACGACATCGCCCGCATCACCGGTTATTCGAAAACGACGGTGTCGAGGGTGCTCAACGGCAAAGCCGCCACGGCGCGCATCAGCAAGCAGACCGTGGAGAAAATCATGCAAGTGAGCAAGGACCTGAATTATCAGCTGAACAGCGTGGCGCAAATGTTGCGCAACAAGGTGAGCAAGACCATCGGTCTGGTGGTGCCCTACATCAGCAATCCCTTCTTTGCCAACCTGGCCAGCACAGTCATCACCCATGCCCGTGAGGCGGGCTACATCGTCACCATCATCGACACCATGGAAGCTCCCGAGGCCGAACGCCAGGCCTTGAACACCATGGTGTCGCGCAGCGTGGACGGTATCATTGTGGTGCCCTGCGGCGACGACCCCGAGTACATCGGCAAGATGGCAAAACAGGTGCCGCTCATCCTCATAGACCGCTATTTTCCCGAGGCCGACATCCCCTATGTGTCGACAGACAACTATGACGGCGGTTTTCAGGCCATGCGGCTGCTCCTCGAGTCGGGACACACCAACGTGCTCTGCATCAAAGGGCCCGACGTGTCTGTCACTTCCAACGAACGGGTGCGGGGCTGTCAAGACGCCATTGCGCAGAGCGGCCGCACCTGCAAACTGGGCATTGCGGGCAACGACTTCTCCGTGCAGAATGGATACATCGAAACCCAACTGGCCCTCGGAACCAAGCAGCCGCCCACGGCCATCTTCGCACTGAGCAGCACCATACTGCTCGGTGTTCTCAAGGCACTCAACGAGCATAAGCTGAACATCCCCGAGGACATCTCGGTCATTTCGTTCGACGACAACACCTATCTGGATTATCTCAATCCACCCGTCACCCGCGTCAAGCAGCCCATCACCGACATTGCCGAAACGGCCATGAGCCTCCTGCTACAGGCCATAGCCAAAAAGGAAGACCTGCAGGCCAACATCTGCATGACACCGAGCATCGTGTTGCGCAATTCCATCAAGCACATTTCCTGAACAGGCAACTGGGCTCACGAAAACGGGCGGCTTGCACTCCTTCCAACGGAATGCAAGCCGCCCGACTGACGGTATCACCCACTAAACTGTTTACTTCACCACCGGACGCGGACTGACCGTTGCCGGCTTGTCGTATTCAATGAAAGGCCAACCGTCGTCATCCCACTGTATCAGGTCGAGCAAGACTTTGCGGCCCACCTCCGGCTCAAGTTTGTCGTAGGCATGGTAAGGCAACCACGTCTGGCCGGCGTCGTCCACAATAATCTCGCCATTATGGCCCGTACCGGCCCAACGCGCACTGCCATGGAGAATAACCTCGTGATGGTTCTCCAGCAAGGGGCGGCCTTCCTTGTCCACATAGGGGCCGAGCAGATGCTTCGACCGCGCCACGCAGGTGCGGTAGGTGCTCAGCGCCCCGTCACAGCACGTGCCAGTGGAACCGAAGAAATAGTAATAGCCTTTCCGCTTATAAATGTAAGCTCCCTCGTAGGCCGAACCGGCTATCTTCACCTTCTCGGCTCCGGGCTTCACGGCCAAACCGTCCTTGGTCAGTTCAATGGCATAGATGCCGTGGAAACTGCCCCACACAAGCCAATGCTTGCCGCGGTCCTTGATGTAGAAGGGGTCGATGCTGTTGCGCACACCTATCTCGAAGCTGCGGAACAGTTTGCCCGTGCCGTTGATGCAAGTGAACGGACCTTCGATGCAGTCGGCGTAGGCAACACCCACGCCACAACTGTCCTCACCGCCCCACTTCGACATAGCATAATAAAGCACGTACTTCTTGCCGATGCGGTTGATGTCGGGCGCCCACAGCCTTTTCACACCGGGCACGAACGTCGGACGGCCTTCAGGCGTGAAGCATTCGCCCACATAAGTCCACTCCACCATGTTCGGGGAACGGAAAATGCGGTTGCCTGTGGTGAACATGTAGAACGTGCCGTCCTTGTCGCGCATCACGCTCGGATCGGGACCGTCCCGGTTGACAATAGGATTTTGGAACGTCAATATCTGTGCTGTTAGAGCCAATGTCAGCACACAAAACGTAATAGAAAGAATCAAGCGTTTCATCATCTTCATCTTACAACTTTACCTCCACATTTTGTCCTTGCTTGGCCGTATAGCGCTTTACCCAGGCGCCTTGTTTCACGGTAATGTCAAGTTTTCCTCCCTTGCGCACCACCTCGATGTCGAAATCGCCACCGAAAGCACGCACATGACGCAGGGCCATCGTCGTCCACTTGGCCGGCATTTCGGGTTTCAGCATGAAGGAGCGGAAACCAATGGGACGGATACCGAAAAGTCCTTCCGTGACGATGCGGGCATAGAGTCCGCTCTCAGCACTCAGGTGACGCTGGCTGCCTTCGGGCCATGCTTCGATGGCATAGGGCACATGGTCGCCCAGCAGACGTGTTTCGGAATAGTAGTGCATGTACTCGTCGGCCTTGTCGGGGTAGCCGGCCGCATAGACACCGCGCAGGGCATACAGTGTGGAGCGGTCCCAGAAAGTCTTGTCACCCGCCTGGGTCAGTAGACCGTCCTTCGTCCAGAGTTGCGGGGAGAACAGGGCGTCGATGGTACCCTTGGCGCGTTCGGTGATGCCCATGCACAGGGGGATGCAAATCCACGAGCGCAGTTTGTCGTTACCCTCGTAGTACTGGTAGGTGTCGAAGCCGTCCATGGTGCGGGCAAAGTACCTGTCCATGGCTTTTCTGAGGTCGTCTGCCTGCTGCAGGTAGCGCTTGGCCACCACGGCCGGTTCGCCCAGTTCCTTACACAAGTAAGCGGCCGAGATGAGACCGTCGTAATAGAGCGACGACGTGCAGAGGTTGGCTTTTCCACTGGGGAAACGGCCTTCCAGTTCATCGCTGTTGCTGGCCACCACGCCTTCGGGCGTCAGTTTTTTGTTGCAATACTCCAGGCACCACGTGATGAGCGGCCACAGCCGGTGAGCCTCGGCCCTGTCGCCGCGAGCCAGCACGTAGCGGCTGGCGCCGTGGGCTATCATGGCGGCGTCACCGCGGTCGCCGGCACCGTTCCAGATGTCCGTGCCTTCGGCGATGATACTGCTGGGGATGGGCTTCCACTCATCGTTCATATAGCGGGCGAACCACTCGTAGCTGTTCAGCGAGGCGGCGTTGCCGTAGGCATATCCCTCGAAGGGGAAAAACGGATTGACGTATTCGGCCTGGTCGTTGGCCCAGATGGCGGCATAATAGCTCTCGCCGCCGGGACCGTGCACCGGGCCTTGCTTGGTTTCGTAGATGCTCTCCGAGGCGCGCACCTTGGCAAAGGCGAACATGCGGTTTATCACTTCGTCGGGAGTCTCCAGCACCAGATTTTTCTGCAACGCGGCCACCAGGTCGTAGCGTGCCTGCAGTTCCTTGTCGTAGTCAAGGTTGGCCACTTCTTCCGATTGTTTGTAAGCCATGATGTAAGCGTTCATCCACAGCGTGTCGCCCGGGTTGAGCAAGCGGCCTTCCCCTTTGATGTGGCGTACAATCGTGTAACTGCCGTCCACACCTTTGGCCGCGTCGGTCATGAGGAAGTCGTTCTTATAGTCACTTTCCACGCTGACCGCCTTCTGTCCCGTGTTTACGATGGCGAAGCGCTCCACCAGAGCCGGATGTTCCGTCGAGGGGAAGTACTGGCGCACGACGGTGAGCCACTGTCCACCGCCCCACATCTGGCTCTCCGTGCGCAACGTGCCGTCGAGCGTGATTTTCTTGACCCGCTCGTTGCTCATCGGTCGGCCGTTCACCTGCACGTCTTCGAGGGCGTTCCACTGGAAACGCCGCATCAACGAAGCGTGCGTATTGTTGGGGATGG
>JAEEGG010008553.1_pt1 | contig 23188 bp, 15 predicted proteins | sample 9134161 | NCBI WGS metagenome assembly JAEEGG01 (sample SAMN16246543, study PRJNA631951) | gut metagenome | biome: gut microbiome; feature: rumen; material: CR-attached | host: Bos | place: Iran: Karaj | collected 2018-10
CATTGTCCACGTGGAGGATGAACAGGGTCCCTTCTGGGAAATCGAGGCTGTCGACGATGAACCGATTGCCGCGCTTGACAGGCGTTACCTGCGAATAGTTCATCGAGGGCGCCATCAGGGTAAAGGTAAAGTTGCGCGGCTTTGTCTTGAAAACCGAACGGATCTCGCCCCGCAGCGACTGGGTGCGCTCTCTCCGGAAACGCGGGGATTCAGAAGGGTCCGCGGAGACGCGGGTCGGGAAGCCGGCATTGAAGCAGGAAGCCATGTCCTCCTGCTGCTGATAGGCACGGAACGCGCGACGCACCACGGAAACAGAAACTTCCGCCGAATCGGCCGCTGCATCTTCCGGCAAAAGCACTTGAAGGTTCCAGCGCTGCCTCGGCTCATAGATGGGCGTATCCCAACTGACCGTCAGCGGCACGGCGAGCGCGGATGTTTCCACCGCCTGGCTGCTTTCGGCTGCCGCTGCGAGGTCGTTGCCATCATATACGTCGATCACCGCATGGAACAACCGCTCCTCCGGCCAGTTCAGTTGCCAGCGGGTGTATGCCCGGAGCAGATAGCGTCCGCCCGGCATTTCCTCCGGCAAGTCGAGATGGCCCGCGAAGCCATCCTCGCCCCGGCGGATCTTGGCCCGCAGCACCGGTTCGTCCTTCCCGGATTCCAGCAGCTCCACATAGAGGAAGAGGCTGGCGTATTCTTCGGGCAGGACATCTTCCACATAGCCTTTCAGCCAGATGGTCTCCCCCGCCGCGAAATAAGTGCGGTCAAGATGGACATAAACCTTCTCCGGGTAGGGCTGCGCAAAGGCAGCGCAGGTGAGCAGCAAGCTCAGCAGGATTCCTATGATTCGTTTCGTCGCCATACTGTCATTTATCATCATTAATCCACCACCAGGGGCGTTCCTTCGTGCCGCCGGACGCACGGCAGTCTATACACTCGATGGGGGCCCAGACCGTCTGACCGGTTTCGCCATCAAGCCAGCCGTAGCGATACTTCCAGCCATAATACTTCCGCCATTCATCCGGAATATCCGGGATGGGCTCCACCAGTCCGTAGGAAGGCCCTCTCCAATTGCTGAAACGGGTATCGTAGTTGTCGACGAACATCTTCTTACGTGTACACGTCGACACGCTGACATAGCCCAGCACCAATTCGTCGGGATCGTCCACGTTCACGATGTTGCCGCGCATTTCCGAAGGCTCCGGCGAGAAAAGGCCGCCTACATTGGTGGAGTTGTTGCGGACTGTCTCCCAGAATCGATAGGCCTCTTCGGTCAGGCGAATCTGGTTCAATTCGACAAAATACACGACAGAAACCTTCCGGTCGGTATTGGAAAATGAATACAGACAGTGATCGACCAGCCTGTCTTCCTTCAATTCGACCGTCGTTCCCAGCATGATATCACTTCGACTGTCCGAATTCCAGCAGAAGTAGAGATTGTCTCCCTCCTCGTATTCAATGAGGGAATCCCGTTCGATCACCCGTCCCCGATAGACGGTTCCCGCCGGCGCGAAAAAATACTCGGCATAATACGTGGAGTGATATTCCCAGGTCTCGAAAGCCGTCCAGCGGTAGTAACCCACAGGTCCGTCAGTATGCGTGGATACAGTGATATCCATAGACGTCCTTTCGGCGTTGATCGCATAGGACAGGCTGTCGATCGGCGGCGTAACCAGCACGGGCGCCCAGGCCGAAGCATAAGTCCGACGGAACGGAGCCAGGACCTCTACGACCAGCCGGTACTCCTGCGTCAAACTGGCCTTCGTCAGATCGACGATACTGTCCTGCAACGGATAGACCGTCCCGTCGCCCGCTTCCACGCGAAGCGTATAGGTCAGGGGTTCACCCACGTTGTTCTGATCTTCCAGATCGGTCGAGAAACGCACCTCGAAGCGGCAGGTATCACCCACCAGAATATCCCCTTCAATGGCCACGTACCCTGCCTGCCCCTGATATTCCGGATGGAAATCATAGACACACGCACCTACGGATAAGGCTGTCAGAAAACAGAGGATAAGACGGATAAGGCGCATTGAAAGTCATTCTTTTCTACAAAGATATACATCCCCCCCCCATTTTTGAAAAAAAATGTTTTATTTATCCAAATTTGCAGAAATGACATAGGGCACGCCGTTCAGGACATCCGTGCGACCGGTATAGGAGTCGCCGTACTTCGTTTCCACCGTGGTAACCGTGGTTGCGCACTGGACTGAAACAGCGAGTTTCCCCGGCTTTGGATTTTCGATGACGAGCTTCTTGTCGCTGCCGAGCACCACGTTCTTGTAAGGTGCACTGCGCTTGAATGCCTTCCGGGAGGGATCGGCAAACAGATACAGATCGACATCTTTCCAACCTTCCGGCGTGGAGACTTCGACCGTCACGCGTTTCGTCCCCTTGGGGATGTTCACATAGAAATGGTGGTACTGCAGGTCGCCGATCCGGGTGTTCATCGGATCGCAGTCGGCCGTCCGACGGTCCATCACCCGGGGTTCTCCGTCCTTGAGTTCGCCTTTTTCCACGATTTCTCCGTTGCCGTCCAAGGCGTAGCATACCAGTGCAGTCATCAGGTCGAGAATCTCGCCGTAGCCCCGGCTTTCAGGGTGCGAACCGATGGCGATGACGCGCCCGGAAGCATCATTCTGTTTATAGGCCCAGGCAGAAGGCCTGCCGTGCACCGGACGGGCCAGTTTCATCGTATCGGCATCGTATCGGAGCAACACCTCCGTCTTCGCATCGCCGGGTTCGAGCAAGGGAACGGCATAACATCCGTTGTTGTGGAAAACGCTGTCCACGAAATGGTCACCGCCGAAATCGTTATATCTGAGCAGCGGTGAATCCTTGTCGAGGGTCATGCCCGTATAGGTGCCGGACATGCCGGTATCGACGCCGTAGCCGGGCCAGATGTTGAGATACTCGCGGGGCTTTGTCTCAATCGTATCCATATAGCGTCCGCACAGGAAGGCGCCGGCGCAGGAACCCAGGTAGCTGCCGCCTGCATCGATGTATTCCTTTATGCGGGCGCGACCCTCCGGTGTGAGGGATCGTCCGTGCTGGGTGGCCAGTCCGCCATTGACATAGATCATACGGAAGCGCGGTGCCCCGTCGGGGTAAAGGAGGACACCGTTCTCATCGATGGGCGAGCCGACGATCGTGGCATATTGCAGAACCGTATCGACCGCCGTCAATTCCTTGGTCACGGCCGAGATGAACCGTTCCATCTTCAGATCCAGATAACGGGCCACCGGCAGGTCCGACTTCGACGTCAGCCGGATACCGCTGTCCATGAAGATGTCTTTATAATAGCCTTCGCTGCCGGTCTGCGCGTAGGTCGTGAAAGAAAGGCAGAAAAGTGCGGTAACCAGTACAAGGGCAGAATACGTGGAGGTATGTTTCATGGCAGGATACAAGTCTATCTAACAAAGATATAGAATTCATCGAAATAATCCAAAGGACCCTGCCGTCGCGAGCTCTTTGGCAGGGGATGCTTATAGCATCACGGACAAAAGTTCCCGGCCGATCTGATGAAGGCCAGATTCGATTTTCTTTGCCTGCGCTAATGAAATATAAGTATCGCCACTCTTATAATGGCGCATGAGGCTTGGGGAGATGCCGATCCGTTCGGCAAATTTTGAAGCATTCAGGAAATCAAACGCATTGAACAATGCCGAAACATCATACCTATAATCGAAGGCCAAATCGCAAAGTTCATCGGGCACTGACTCACCGGATTCACGATAGTAATCAAGAATATCTTTATATCCGGCCATAAGTTCATTTTTTGCATCTTCGACAGTCGCTCCGCTGCCATGCAGAACTGTTGAGAGATTGTCCGTGTACGCAGTAAAACCATTACCGTCTTTTTCAATGATTACAAGTGCTTTCATCTGATTACTCTATTCTCCGATTTGTTTGAGCAGTTTCTTCTGGATATTTGGCCTCATCTCCTCTCGCCAATGACGTTCAATAAGCAAGAGCTCGTCACGTCCTTCTTTCTTGTACACATCGTGCCGACTTCCATGTCTGACAAATACCCACCCATTTTGAATCGCTCTCCTCTTGAATTCATTCCACGTCATTGTTCTTTCCGTTTGCAAATATAACACATTTTTGCGATAGTACCATGTTTGCAAAGATACAACCCCCAACCGGCAAGAAAAAACTCGGAGATAAGATTAACCGTTTTCCAACAAATGGAAAGAAAACACAAAAAAGGGAGGATATCGCTATCCTCCCTCTGCATCAGAGTAACACCCGACGGCTAGTTGGCGGTCGTGGTGATGCCCTTGTTGTAGTTGGTTTCGTGCTGAGGGATGCACCAGGTCCAGTTGTTCTTTTCGTTCGGACCGATGGTGATGGCGTACTGGCTCATCCAGTTGCCGCCGTCAGCATACTTCTTGCGGTCGATGGTGTCGCCCCAACGCTTGAGGTCGAACCAGTTGAAGCCTTCGCCCCAGAGTTCGATGCCACGATAGAGCTTGATCTCGTCCATGAGGGCCTGACCGCTCTTGTCGCAGGTGTATTCAGGGTCACGCTTCGAAGTGGCGTTCAGCTCGACGAGCAGGTCGCGGGCGGCGCCTTCGTTGCCCAGACGATACTGGGCCTCGGCCTCGATGAGCACCATTTCCGAGGAGCGGAAGAGGCAGAGGTTACCGATACCAGGCTGCGCGTTGTTGTGGATCTTGAAGTTCATGTAGGCGAACACGCAGTGCTGCGAGGTGAAGCCCACGCGGCCGTCCTGCGAGGCATAGTCCTGACCATAGACCCACAGTTTGTTCTTGTTGTTCTGGGAAGAAGCCTTCATGGTGTTGGTGTTGAAGGTTCCTTCGTAACCGGCCGGGTCGAGCCAGAAGGCGCGGCGGATGTCCGTCTCAGGGATCTGCTCGAAGAGGTGACGGCTGATTAACAACGGGTAGTTGCGGGTCGTGGAGCTGGCGGCATTGTAGGAGGCATAGGAGAAGTAGTCGTAGTAGTACAGCGTCTCGTCCTCAGCACCGTAGAGGTACCAGATCCACTCGCTGGTAGGGTTGCAGAAGCCGGCACGCTCGTCGGCAACGCTCATGAGCGGATAACTCTTGCGGGCCAACTGGGCATACTTGAGCGCGTTGTTCCAGTCCTCACGGGTGAGGGCCACGCGGGCATAGATGGCGTACGCCACATCGAGGTCCATGAGGTGTTTCGAATTGCGGCTGTTGGCCTTGCCGGAAGCATTGAACAGGCTGATGGCCTCGTCGAGGTCGGAATAGACCTGCTTGTACACCTCACCGACGGTTGCGCGGTCAAGGTTGTCAGGCTCTTCGCCCGTCAGACGGAGCACGCAAGCCAGTTTGTCCTGACCGTCGGACCAGCGGCGGCCGAAGATCTGCACGAGGTTGAAATAGGCGTAGGCACGATAAGCCAGGGTCTGCGCCTTGACATAGGCACGGTCGCCATCGGAACCTTCCGCCTCATCGATGTTGCGGAGGATGGTGTTGGCGTTGCCGATCAGCATGTAATAGTAGTACCAGGCATAGCCGCCGAGGCTGGCCGTGTTCGACACATAGAGGTTGCCGTTGGCCGAGTTGAGGAAACTGGTGGAGTTGCCCTTCATCAGGTTTTCTCCCAAATAGTCGCCGAAATAGAGGCGGACGGTGCCTTCCCCGTTGTAGCCCTGACCGTAGGCGCCGTACTGGCGACGCATGATCTTGCCCAGGCCGTTGACAGCCACGGCGGCCGCATCGGTGGTCTCAAACAGCGTAGCCGGCGAGGTACTGCTGGTCGGGAAGGTATCCAGATAGTCTTCCGAGCAGCCGAAAGACACGAGAACTGCAAGTGCGAGTGCTATGATGGAAATCTTTTTCATATTCTTCATATTTTAGCTTGCATTAGAAATTGACTTTCACACCGATGGTGCTGACACGGGCCGTATTGATGGCGGAAGCGGAAATCGTACCGCCCAGACCCTGCTGCGGGTTCATACCTCTTCTGTAAGCGAAGACCCAGACATTGTCGACGGATGCGCTGAGCGAGATAGCGGACAGACCGATGCTGTTGACAAAGCGGCGCGGCAAGGAGTACGACAAGTTGATATTCTTGATGTTCAAATAGTTACCGCTTACGAGGTAGCGGGTGGACGTGGCGTTGGTGTAGGTGTTCCAGTAGCCGTCAATCTTCGGAGTGGCCGTCATGCTGATGCGATCGGCCGAAGTCTCGGTCATGCCGGCGGGCGCCTCGCTCCAGGAGTTGAGCAGGTCGATGTGGTAGCTGTGAGGGCCGGTGGAAACGGACATCAGGTCCTGATAGGCACCGTCCATGCACTTGCTGCCGAGGGCATAGGTGAAGAGGGCCGAGAGGGTGAAGTTCTTCCAGCGGATGCCGGTGTTGAAGGAACCGTAAACCTTCGGAAGCGAACTGCCGGCCCAGTCACGTTTGGCATAAGTGGTGTTCATGACATATTCCTTGCCGCCAATGACGACGCGGTATTCCTCAGGCACCTGCGACTTCTCGAAGTCGTGGACCAGCTGCTGTTTCTCTTCGTCCCAGCGGTCGCCGATCTTGTTCTCGTCGAGGATGTAGTACTTCTGGTCGTCGATCAGGTAGAGGGCGTTACCCGTCATCATATCGACGCCGGCGTACTGGTAGACATGCCAGTCGTAGAGACCGTGGCCTTCCGCATAGAGTTTGGAACCGTTACGCATGGCGTTCTGCAGGCCGTCGTAGTTGGTGATGTCGGCTTCGGGGAGCTTGAGGATGACGTTCTTCATCCAGGTGGCGTTCACGCCGAAGTTCCACACGAAGTCGCGCGTCTTGACGATATCGACATCAGCGCTCAGCTCGACACCGTAGTTGCGCACCGAACCGATGTTCTTCGTGGTGGCCGTCGTCACGCCGCCGCTGGAGATACCACCGACGGAAGACGGGTGCTCCACGTCGAAGATCAGGTCTTTGGTCACCTTGTTGAAGTACTCGACGGTGAAGTTCAAGCGGTCGAACAGGCGGCCTTCGAGGGCGGTGCTGAAGGAGTTCTCACTCTCCCACACCAGGTCGTAGGCTTCGTTCTGCGTCTTGTAGGAGGCTGCTTTGCCGCCGTACTTCACACCGAGGTCGTAGAGAGCCATGTAACCGTAGTAGCCGCTGCCGCGGTCGTTACCTACCTGTCCGTAGGATATGCGGTAGCGGAGATTGTCGACCCAGCTGAGGCTCTTCATGAATTCCTCGCGGCTGATGGCCCAGGTGGCACCGACGCTCCAGAAGTTACCCCAACGGTTGGTCTTGTAGAAGCGGGAGGTACCGTCGCGGCGGAAACTTCCTTCGAGGAAGTACTTGCTGGCGTAGTCGTATTTCAGACGGGAGAGGTAGCTCTCCAGACGGTAGCCGGACTTGTAACCGCTCATCGTGGTCATCGAGTTGAAGTTGTCGAGCTCCTGGCCGCCGGGAATGGTCTGGTCCTGCTTGTAGTTGTACTGGTACTCGTAGTTGTAGTAGTAGTTCTCGTGGCCGACCAGGGCTTCCAGGGTGTGGTCGCCGAAGCTGTGGTGCCAGTTGAGCAGCTGCTGGAACGTGTAGTTCGTATAGAGGTAGTTGGTGCGGCTTGCACGGCCGTTGGCACCCTTGCCGTCGCCGATGATGGCATTGTTGTAGGTGCGGTCCATATCGGTGCGCAGGCTCACGTCGCCCTTGATCGAGAGGGTAAAGTCCTTCAGGAAGGTGATATCCGTGAAGGCCTGGGCACTCGTAGTCACACGCTGGTCGAAGCGGGTGTCGAGTTCGGCCTCCCAGATGGCGCAGCGGGCGTTGTACTGCGGACGGCTGTAGAGCTCACCGGCGTCGTACTGTTTGTTGCCGTTCTCGTCGAGCAGGTAGCTGCCGTCCGGGTTGTGGAGGTACACCGGGTAGATAGGAGCCATCACGGAAGCCTGGTACAGCGGGTTGGCATAGGCGGTGGAACCCGTGCTGCGGTAGTTCGAAGTCTGCCAGCTGGCCGAGAGATTGGCACCGGCTTTCAGCCACTTGACGGGCGTGACGCTCACATTGGCGCGACCGCTCCAACGGGTAAAGTCGGAGTTCACCGTCTGGCCCTGTTCATCGAGGTAACCGAGGGAGAAGTAGTAGTTGCTCTTCTCGGAAGCGCCGGAACCGCTCACGTTGTAGTCCTGGCGGTAGCCGTTGCGCATGGTGTAGTCCCACCAGTTCAAGTCGTCGTAGCCTTTGAGGATGTTGGCTGCATAGTTGAACTTGCCGTTCGCATCGAAGAGGTTGTCGAAGGCGACATCGAAGACGTTGTATTCGCCGAGGTAGGTGAACAGGTTCTTCCGCATATCGGCGATAGCCTCGTCCTTTGACATGCCCGCGCTGGCGATCAGGTTGTTCATGTAGCCCGTGAAGAAGACCTGCATGAAGTCCTTGGCATCCACCTTGTCGTACTCGGGGATGGCGCGGTTGAAGATACCCTGGTTCACGCTGACGTTCAGGCCGACGCGGTCGCTCTTGCCGCGCTTGGTGGTGATCAGGATCACACCGTTGGAAGCACGGTTGCCGTACAGGGCGGCGGAGGTGGCGTCCTTCAGCACAGTGAGGCTCTCGATGTCGTTCGGGTTCAGGTCGGAGATGTTGCCGCCGAACGGAACGCCGTCGATGACGTAGAGCGGGGAGTTGTTACCCGTGACGGAACCGACACCGCGGATGCGGATGGTGGCGTCGCTGCCCGGGTCGCCGGTCGGCAGGGCGAGCACGCCCGTAGCCATACCTTCCAGCACGTTCGATACGCTGGAGACAGGGCGCTGTGCGATAGCGTCGGACTTGACGGTGGAGATGGCGCCCGTGACGGACTCCTTCTTGGCCACACCGTAGGCCACGACCACGAGTTCTTCAAGGCTCTCCGTATCGGGAGCCAGCAGGATGTTGATAACGCCGCGGCCTTCCACGGCGGCTTCCTGGTTGAGGTAGCCGATCGAGCTGAAGATCAGCGTGGCGTTGCGCGGGACATCGATGGAATAGTTACCGTTGGCATCCGTCGCGGTACCGGTCATCGTTCCCTTGACCTGGATGGAGGCAAACGGAACACCTTCACCGGTGTTGGCATCTTTCACTTCACCTTTGACCGTGATGTTCTGCGCCAGGGCGCTTCCCAGTGCTAAAAAGGTCAAGAGGCAAGTAAACAAAAGTCTAAGTTTCCTCATAAATGAATTTTTAGATTAAAAAATAGTTGTATTAGGTTTGGTTTCAAAAATAGTCAATACACACAAGATAGGCAAAGGTACGAAAAAAAAGCGCTCCCGCAACCGGGGAGCGCTTTTTTTACGATTCAGGCCTCGATCAGTCCTCGAACTTCTGGTTCAGAAGCTCGATCATCTTGATGGCTGCCTTGGCGATCGGGGTACCGGGGCCGAAGATGGCCACGGCCCCGTCGCGGTAGAGTTCATCGTAGTCCTGGGCGGGAATCACACCGCCGACCACGACGAGGATGTCCTCACGGCCGAGTTTCTTGAGTTCCGCGATGATCTGCGGGACGAGGGTCTTGTGACCGGCGGCCAGTGAGGAGACGCCCACGATGTGCACGTCGTTCTCGACAGCCTGGCGGGCAGCCTCTTCCGGGGTCTGGAAGAGCGGACCCATATCCACGTCGAAACCGCAGTCGGCGTAGCCGGTGGCAACCACCTTGGCGCCGCGGTCGTGACCGTCCTGGCCGAGCTTGGCCACCATGATACGGGGCTGACGGCCCTCTTTCTTGGCGAATTCGGCCACCATCTTCTTGGCGGTCTCGAACTCGTTGTCGTTCTTGACTTCCGAGGAGTAAACACCGGTATTCATACGGATGACAGCTTTATAACGTCCGACAATCTTTTCGCAGGCATCGGAGATCTCACCCAGGGTGGCGCGGGCCTTGGCAGCCTCGACGGCCAGGGCGAGCAGGTTGCCCGTCTTGGTTTCGACAGCGTGGGTGATGGCATTCAGGCAGGCCTGGACCTTGGCCTCGTCGCGGTGGGCGCGGAGGTCCTTCAGGCGGGCGATCTGCGATTCACGCACCTTGGTGTTGTCCACGTCGAGGATCTCGATGGGATCTTCGTGGGCCAGGCGGTACTCGTTGATACCGATGATCTTCTCCAGGCCGGAGTCGATGCGGGCCTGTTTGCGGGCAGCAGCTTCTTCGATACGGAGCTTCGGCACGCCGGTCTCGATGGCCTTGGCCATACCGCCGAGGCTCTCGACTTCCTGGATGTGCTCCCAGGCTTTGTGGGCGAGCTCGTTGGTGAGGCTCTCCACGTAGTAGGAACCGGCCCAAGGGTCGATGGAACGGCAGACCTGCGTCTCTTCCTGGATGTAGATCTGGGTGTTACGGGCGATACGCGCGGAGAAGTCGGTCGGCAGGGCGATGGCTTCGTCGAGTGCGTTGGTATGGAGGCTCTGCGTGTGGCCGAGGGCGGCGCCCATGGCTTCGATGCAGGTACGGGCCACGTTGTTGAACGGGTCCTGCTCGGTGAGGCTCCAGCCCGAGGTCTGGCAGTGCGTACGGAGCGACTGGCTCTTCGGGTTCTTCGGGTTGAACTGGCCCACGATCTTGGCCCACAGCATACGGGCGGCGCGCATCTTGGCGATCTCCATGAAGTGGTTCATACCGATGGCCCAGAAGAACGACAGGCGCGGTGCGAAGGCATCCACGTCGATGCCGGCCTTGATACCGGTGCGGATGTATTCCATACCGTCGGCCAGGGTGTAAGCCATCTCGATGTCGTTCGTGGCGCCGGCTTCCTGCATGTGGTAGCCGGAGATCGAGATCGAGTTGAACTTGGGCATGTACTGCGAGGTGAAGGCGAAGATGTCGCCGATGATACGCATCGAGAACTCCGGCGGATAGATATAGGTGTTACGCACCATGAACTCCTTGAGGATGTCGTTCTGGATGGTACCGGCCATCTCCTCGAGCTTGACGCCCTGCTCCAGACCGGCCACGATGTAGAAGGCCATGATGGGGAGGACGGCGCCGTTCATTGTCATGGAGACGGACATCTTGCCGAGCGGAATCTGGTCGAAGAGGACCTTCATGTCCTCGACGGAGCAGATCGACACACCGGCTTTGCCCACGTCGCCCACCACGCGCGGGTGGTCGGCGTCGTAGCCGCGGTGCGTGGCCAGGTCGAAGGCCACGGAGAGGCCTTTCTGGCCGGCGGCAAGGTTGCGGCGGTAGAAGGCGTTGGATTCCTCAGCCGTGGAGAAGCCGGCGTACTGGCGGATGGTCCAGGGCTTGTTGACGTACATCGTGGAGTAAGGTCCGCGGAGGAACGGGGCCACGCCGGCGGCGTAGTTCAGGTGTTCCATCCCCTCGAGGTCGGCGGCCGTGTAGAGCGGCTTGACGTCGATCTTCTCAGGAGTATGCCAGAGTTCTTCCTCTTTATTGCAGGCGCATCCGCACTTGGGCGCGGCGCCTTTCGTATAGTCGATATCGTTGAATTTCGGTCTCATTGTCTTTCCTCCTGATTAAAGTTCCTTCACGCCCAGTGCTTTCTGGTACTCCTTGAGGGTATCCAGCACGTTGCATTTCACATGGATGTAGTTCTTGATGCCCTGCTCCTCGAGCTGCGGACGGCACTCGGGATCGCCGGCGACCACCACGATGGCCTTGTCGCCGATGAGCTGGGCGATCTTGGGAACGTTCTCAAGATACTCGTCGTCGGCCGAGCAGGCCACGACGATGTCGGCCTTCGCCTTGAGGGCGGCTTCGACGCCTTCCTCGATGGAGGAGAAGCGGTTGTTGTCCACCACCTTGATACCGGCTACGGCGAAGAAGTTGCTGGAGAACTGGGCACGGGCGCGGCACATGGCCAGGTTGCCGAAGGTCAGCATGAAGGCCATGGGCTGGCGGCCGTTGCGGTCGGTTGCCAGGCGCATCGCCTCGAACGGCTGGGCACCGCGGTAGGCGAGCAGCGGCTCGGCCATCTTCTCTTCGCAGCCACAGGCTTTCTCTCCGCAGCAGGCGCAGTCGCGGGTGACGATCTCCTTGGTGATCTCTTCGCCGGCCTTCTCGAGGAAGTTCGGGAACTGGTTGGTACCCAGGAGGGTCTCGCGGCGCTGGGCCAGGAGTTTGTCTTTCTTGTCGGAGACGGCTTTCACCTGCTCCTGGACGAAGCCGGCCTTGAAGGCCTCGGTGTAGCCACCCTTCTCTTCGACTTCCTTGAAGAGTTTCCAGGCGGCGTCGATGATCGACTGGGTGAGCTCTTCAATATAATAGGAACCGGCACCCGGATCGACGATCTTGTTGAAGTGCGATTCTTCCTTGAGAACCGACTGGACATTGCGGGCGATGCGGTTGGAGAATTCGCCCGGCGCGCGGAAGGCGTCGTCGAACGGGACGACTTCGATGGAGTCGACACCGGCGATGGCGGCGCTCATGGTTTCGGTCGTGCCGCGGAGCATGTTGACATAGGCGTCATAGACGGTCTGGTTCCAGCGGCTGGTGACGGCGTGGACGTGCATCTTGCAGGCGCAGTCGCAATCCACACCCCAAGCCTTCACGATGTTGGCCCAGATCACGCGGCCGGCGCGGAACTTGGCGATCTCCATGAAGTAGTTGGAGCTGATGCCGAAGGTGAACTTGATGCGGCGGGCCACTTCCTTGGCGTCAAGACCCAGTTCGGTAAGACGGGCGATGTACTCGTTGCCGATAGCCACGGCGAAGGCGAGTTCCTGCACGAGGCTGCTGCCGGCGTTGTTGAAGTCGTAGGCCTGGACATTGATGACCTTGATCTTCGGGAAGTCAGCGACGGCCTTGACGGCCTCTGCCAGGAAGCCGAAGGCCTTCTCCTCGCAGAAGTTGCCCTTCACGGTGAGGCGGTGCAGCGGGCTGAAGTCGAACGAGGCGCGGACCTCTTCCGGGGCGATGCCCTGCTTCTTGACTACGGCCAGGAAGCTCTTCAGGGTTTCGGCGCTGTGCTTCGGGCAGCACTTGCGGAAGTTGATCTCCACGGCGGGGATGGCGATGCCCTTGAGCAGGGTTTCCATCTGCTCGACGGAAAGCGCCTTCTCGTCGGCCAGGATGAAGCCGAGCGACTCGACGCCCTTGTTCAGGATGTCGAGCGCCTCTTCGTTCGCCTTTTCAAGCCCTTTGCAGAGGCAAATGTCCTGGCGGGTGAGCCAGTTGTTGTCGTTCTTGATACCGCGGACAAAGGGGAACTGTCCGGGCATCTCGCCGAGAGACTTGATGTCACCGAGGTTCTCGGCGCGGTAGTACGGGCGCACCGGGAAACCTTCGTGGGTCTTCCATACGAGTTTCTTCTCGTAGTCGGCCCCCTTCAAGTCCTTGATAATTACCGCATCCCACTGTTCTGTGGAAACAGGGGGAAACTCAGTAAACAGTTTTTCTGCCATTTTTATACGTTTTAATTATAGTGTGTTTTTGGGGTTATTCTTTCTTAATCCTGCAAATTTAGGATTAATTTCTTATATTTGAAACCTAAAATACCGCCATGAAACGTTTTTTGATTCTCTTCGCCGCTCTGTCCCTGACAATCGGTACGCTTTGGGCTCAGACCCCCGTCCAGGACGGGCAAGACGCAGCCATCGACACAAGCCGGTTTGTGCCTGACGAATCCATCGCCTTCGCCCAGTACGATACGCTTTCCCTGGAGATGGACCTCTATTTCCCTTCCGACGACGCGGAGCGTCACCGCTGCATCATCTACTCCTATGGCGGCGGCTTCATCGCGGACAACCAGCGCAACCTGGAGACCCGTCGCCTGTGCCGGCAGCTGGCCGATGACGGCTTCGTCGTCGTGGCAACGAACTACCGGCTCGGCTTGCGCGGCGTTCAGTTCAAAGGGCCCTTGAGCATGGTCAAACCCCTTGAGAACGCCATCAAGCTGGCCGCTGAAGATGTGATGAAAGTCACACGCTACGTCCTGGACTACGCCTCGGAACTGACGGTCGATCCCGGGCAGGTGGTCCTGATGGGCAGCAGTGCCGGGGCCATCACCTCGCTCCAGTGCGACTTCGAACGCTGCAATCGCACCGACCTGGCTCAGCAGCTCCTCCCGGAAGACTTCCGCTACGCCGGCATCATCGCCTTTTCCGGCGCTGTCTTCTCCCGTTCAGGGCTTGAGTATCAGTACGATACTCCTGCGCCCACGCTGTTTCTCCACGGTACGGACGACAATCTGGTCACCTACGACCAGATCAAGTTCTTCGGCATCGGCTTCTACGGCTCCGACCGCATCGTACGGGCGTTCAAGCAGAACCATTATCCCCACATGATCCTCCGCTTTACGGGTGAAGGACATGCTGTCGCCGCGCGCTACTTCCTCAACTACGACGAAGTGTGCTGGTTCATCGACAACATGGTCACCGGCGGCCGCCGCTACGAGATCGACATGACGGTCTACGATCCCTACCGCGAGCGGTTCTCCTGGGACGGCGCCGATCCCGGAGCCCTTTATAAATAATCAGATCTTCCGGCAGATGTCGGCCTCGACCGCAGCAAGGCTGCCGGCCAGGGCCGCCATGTCGGCGCTGACTTTCCTGTCGGTGATCTTCGCGTAAATCTGCGTGGTGCGGATATTCGTGTGGCCAAGGATGCGGCTGAGCGTCTCTATGGGCATACCGCGGTTGAGCGCGATCGTGGCGAAGGTGTGCCTGCCCACGTGGAATGTGAGGTGGGTCTTGATTCCGCAGCGTTCCGCCAGCCGCTGCAGGTTCTCGTTGCAGCAATTGTTGCTCGGCACGGGAAAGATGTGTCCGTCCGGCACCGTGCCCCGGTATTTCTCCACCAGCCGCAGCGGTACATCGAGCAGGCGGATGTTCGACTCGACCCGCGTCTTGTGGCGCCGCGTGAGGATCCACCAGTTTCCGTCGAAGAAGCGCTGCACGTTCTCCTCCCGCAGGTTCTTGATATCTACATAGGCAAGCCCCGTGAAGGCGGCGAAGAGGAAGAGGTCGCGCACCTGCTCCTCCACCCGCGTGCGCACCGGGACTTCCATCAGCCGGACCAGTTCGTCTTCCGTGAGATAGCCGCGGTCCACGGCCGTATAGCTGTTGACGTAGGAGGCGAAGGGGTCGACGGCAAGCAGGCCTTCGCCCCGTGCCAGCGTGATGACGTGCTTGAGGGCGATCATATAGCCCCAGACGCTGTTGGACGAAAGGCCGCAGGCCGTCCGCAGCCAGGTGTCGAAGCCCTCGACGAACGGCGCCCGGATGCTCGAAAGGGGGATGTCGTCGCGCCGGTATTTCTTCTGGATGTAGCTGGCCAGATGGCTGCAGACGACCCGGTAGCGCGCATACGTCTCGTGCGCGCGGCTGTACCCCACCTTGGCGGCGAAACCGTCGTTGTGGCGCTTGAAATAGGCAAGGATGCCGATTGTTTTTCTTCTCATAACAGTGTTGATTTTGTTAAATATCAACACAAAATAAGCGATTGAATGATTGATATTTTAATCTAAAAACCTATATTTATGAGGAAACTTAAAGTTTTGTTAACCTGCCTGTCGTTCGTTTTGGCCCTGGGAACGTCCCTGGCGCAGAACATCACGGTGAAAGGTACGGTGACTGACGCAACCGGTGAAGGCGTGCCTTTTGCCTCCATTCAGGTAAAAGGCACGATGACCGGTACGGCTGCCGATGGAGACGGCAACTACTCCATCGATGTCCCCCAAAATGCTACACTTGTCTTCAGCTCCATCGGCTACCTCAATCAGGAAGTCGCCGTCGAAGGCCGCACGGTCATTGATATTCTGTTGGCGACGGACGCCGAGGCTCTGGAAGAAACGGTGGTCGTTGCCTATGGTACAGCGAAGAAATCATCTTTTACCGGTTCGGCATCGGCCGTCAAAAGCGAAACCTTGAACAAACGTACGGTATCCAACGTGTCTAAGGCCATTGAAGGTCTCGTTGCAGGTGTCACTTCGACCGCCGGCTCCGGCCAGCCTGGTGAAAGTGCTTCCCTGCATATTCGTGGTTATGGCTCCATCAATGCTTCTTCCACGCCGTTGTATGTGGTCGACGGCATCCCATATGACGGAGCTCTTTCAGCCATCAACCCGGCGGATATTGAAAACTTGACCGTTCTGAAAGACGCTTCCGCTTCCGCTCTGTATGGTGCTCGTGGTGCCAACGGCGTCGTCATGATTACCACCAAACGCGGTGAATCCGGTTACGCCAATGTCAACTTCAAGGCCCAGTTTGGTTTTCAGTCCCGTTCGCTCCCGCGCTACGACATGCTGGCGCAGGACGAATTTGTCGAGATCACCTGGGAAGCTTTGCGGAACTCCTCGTACTATGCAGGCAACTCGATGGCGGATGCGGGAGCCTATGCTTCCAGCGCGTTGAGCGCCCAATTGGGCGGTGAATTCTACAATCCCTACAAGAACTATACGTGGGAAACGCTTGTAGATCCCGCTACTGGCAAAATCAAACCTGACGCAAAAGCGGCTTGGAACGAAGACTGGATGGACATCTTGACCAACCATAAGGCCTATCGACAGGATTATCAGGTCGGTATTACCGGAGGTACGGATAAGACCCGCTACAATTTGTCGGCGGGTTATCTGGATGACAGGGGTGTCTTGATCACCACGAAATTCGACCGATACTCCATCCGTGGTGGCATTGACCACAACGTCACCAAGTGGATGCAGGTCGGCGGTAACCTGAGCTATTCCTACACGGATTCCAATAGTTCGCAGTATTCTTCGACACAGACTGGAAATGCCTGGTACACAGCCCAGTTTATGGCTCCGATCTACCCTGTTTACCTGAAAGATGATAGTGGTAAGGATGCTTTGGACGAAAATGGTCAGCGACAGTACGACTATGGTACAAACGGTCGTCCGAAGGCCGCCCGTTTCAATGTTGTAGGCGACCTTTATGAGAACCATTACAGAACGAAAGCAGACAATGCCAGTATCCGCTCCTATGCCAATTTCGGCGGAAGCGATCCCGTCATGGGCGCACTCAAAGGCCTGAGTTTCTCTATCAATTTCGGCGCTGATATCCGCAACAGGGCCATTACTTCTTACTACAATCCGTACCATGGAGACGGAGCTTCAACATCTGGTGAAGTTGATAAGTACGCTACTCGTACGATGTCCTTTACTTTCAACCAGATCTTGAAGTATGACCGTAAGTTCGGTGCACACCATGTGCTCGCCCAAGCTGGTCATGAGTGGTACAACTATAATTACTCCTACCTGTATGCGGAAAGAACAGGTGTCTATCCGGGTATCTACGAGCTTAATCCTGCCACGAACGTAACTGATAACGCATCCTATGCCTACGACTATCGCATAGAATCCTGGTTCGGCCGTCTCAATTATGATTTCGCCGACAAGTACTATCTGGAGGCAACATGGCGGACAGATGGTTCTTCTCGATTCTACAAAGAGAACCGCTGGGGTCAGTTCTGGTCTCTAGGCGGAAGCTGGCGTATCTCGGAAGAGAAATTCATGAAATCAGCGCAGTGGGTGGATAATTTGACCCTCCGTCTCTCCTATGGGCAGCTGGGTAATGACGACCTGGACTCCTACTATGCCTGGCAATCCTTCTACAACCTGACCTGGCCAAACGCAGGCAACCCGGGTGCTATTGTTACCTCACTGGAAAACAAGAACGTATCATGGGAGAAAAAATCTTCCTGGAACGCAGGTATCGAAGGAACGTTCTTCCACCGGTTCCTCAACCTGACGGCAGAGTTCTATCACCAGACAACGACAGACATGCTCCTTTCCTTCCCGATGCCGACTTCCACCGGCTTCAATGGTTACAATTCCAATGTGGGTTCCATGCGCAACATCGGTTTTGAAGCGACCATTCGTTTTAACTGGATCAACAGGCATGATCTCCGTTTCAGTTCCACTATCATGGGATACAAGAACAAGAACACGGTGCTGGCATTGACAGACACGGACGTGATAACGTCAGGTAGCCAAGTAATCAAAGTCGGCATGCCCATCTATACCTTCTATATGCCGAAGAGCGCAGGTGTCGATCCCGAAACAGGTAAGTTGCTCTACTGGTGCTACGAATACGAGAAAGATGCAGAAGGCAATGTGATGAAAGATGATAAGGGTGTCGAGATTATTAAGCCCGGCAGCGAGCAAAAGACGGACGACTCTTCTAAGGCAACGGCTTCAAAATATTATCTCGGTAGCCGCGAGCCGAAGTTCCAAGGATCGTTCGGTTCTGATTTCCAGTGGAAAAACTTCGACTTCTCTTTCCTGACCACTTTCTCCATCGGCGGTCTGGTCTACGACAGCCCGTACGCATCCTCCATGGAAGTCTCCTATGCAGGTGATACCTGGAACCGAGATATTCTCAAGCGCTGGCGCAATCCTGGCGACAACGCCGAAGTTCCTGCCGTCCTGCTAGGTGCAGGCCGTATTGCAACAGACCGTTGGCTGATCGATGCTTCGTATTTTGCCATCAAGTCCATCCAACTCGGTTACACATTCCCGCAGAAGTGGACACGTAAGGCCGGCATGAAGTCACTTCGCATTTTCGCAACGGGTGACAACATCTGCATGTTCAACAAACTGGCCGGTATGGACCCGCAGTATAACTTCTCCGGCGGTACCAGTTGGGCCTATACCCCGACCCGTACTTTCTCGCTCGGCCTGGATATCAACTTTTAATCGAATTGCTCCATGAAAAAGATAATTATTGCATTCTTTGCTTTTTGCTTAATGACCCTGGCATCCTCTTGCAACCAGGAGCTTCTTGACACGGTACCGACGACGGCTGTTTCCGGTGACTTCATGCTGGAGAATACAGAAGGCGGATTCATGGCCCTCAACGGAACACTTCGTTTCGTCTGGCGTTGGGGACAGACCACGACGGGCAACTACCACCAGTGCTTCGGCATCCAATCCTATGCCTTGATGGGCGATCTGATGGGCGAAGACATGGTCATGGCCGCACAGGGATCCGGCTGGTTCTGGTATGACTACAACTACAATGTCAAAAGCCGCTTCAGCTCCACGACCTGGCGCCCGTACGATGCCTGGAACTATTATTACACCATCATCAGCCAGGTCAATTACATCCTGGCAGCACAGGAAACAATGGTAGGAGCAAAAGCAGAAGTCGATTACATAATGGGTAATGCCTATGCGCTCCGTGCCTATGCTTACCATTATCTGGCCATGACTTTTGCCCGCAGTTACATCGGCCATGAAGACAGACTCAGCGTGCCAATCTACACTGAACCGACATCCGCAGGTACGGAGGGTAAACCCCGTTCCACAAACAGGGAAGTATACGCCCAAGCCATGAGCGACATCAATCAGGCCGTCACACTGCTGAGCGGCAAGAGCCAGATGCATGTCTCGCATATTGACCAATATGTAGCCAACGGCATCAAGGCGCGCATCGCCCTGTACATGGGGGACTACAAGACTGCATATGAAGCTGCCGCCGTCGCTGTCAAGGGTGGAACGATTGATTTCGACAAAAACTTCCATTACAACGACGCTACGCACAGCAGCGTACTGTGGGGTGCAGAAGTTATCACCTCACAGGGTACGACAAACCCTCAGTTTCTGGTACATATGGACATTGACTATAACGCCGGTAGCGGCTATGGCGGCCGTGCCCGCAAGTGCTGCAGCACCGAGTTGTACGACCAGATTGCCGATTCTGATCTCAGAAAGACCGCATGGTGGTCCTGGCAAGTCCTGGCAGACGGCAAGACCTATGGCTACCAGCAGTGGAAATTCCAGTTCGCCAACAAGGCATACCAGGGCTGCGGCAAAGTGGATGATACCACGACCGGTGCGGATCACATCTTCATGCGCGCCGCAGAAATGCAGTTGATTATGGCGGAGTGCCAGGCTCGTCTGAGTAATGAGGGTCAGGCAAAAGAACTCCTGAACGAACTGATGAAAACGCGTCAGCCAGATTACGACTGCTCCGGAAAGAGCGGTCTCCAGTTGGGTAAGTTGACCACCGACAAGACGGGATCCCTCCTTGAAGAGATTATCCTGCAGCGACGAATCGAGCTTTGGGGCGAATACGGACGTATCTACGACATCAAACGTCTTCGTCAGGGCTTTGAGCGTACTCTCGCCATGGGGCACCCGCAGGCCGACCTGAATGTCCTGGCTACCAACAACTGCCACCTCTCGGATCCAGAATCGTTCGACTGGGTGCTCACCATTCCCCAGAAGGAACTGGACGCCAACCCGTACATGGTCCAGAATCCGCTTGGTAGCTATGCCTCTGACGGTTACGGTGATGATCCGGCTCTGAACAAATAGCCGAAATTTTGCTTTGCGTTTAGCGGGCGGCTCTTTCGGGCTGCCCGCTACTTTTTTTTATCAAATTTGAAAAAAGCAAGCATTACATCAGCGTTTTTTCTTGAAGGCAGGGAAGATTATCTTTGAGCAAGAAAAGATTTGTTAAATAGTAGGAAAATTCCTACATTTGTGCGATGTTTGCGCTATGAAGTACAGCGAGCTTGAGGTGTTGTTGCGTAAGTTCGGTTGTTATGATACCGGAAAAGGAAAGAACGGGCATCCTCTCTGGTATAGTCCGAAGACAGAAAAAGTATTCATGATGAGTCACCACAGGAAAAAGGAGGTAGCTTTGGGTACGTTGAACAAAATTTTAAAGGACGCGGGAGTAAAGGAATGAAAACAGTCAAAGTTTTTATCGAGAAGTCAGACTACGGCTTTTCGGCCTATATGGATGATACGCCACTCGACTACAGCTGCACAGGCGAGGGAAAGACCGTCGATGAAACCATTGCGGATTTCCGTCAGGCTTATGCAGACATGCGGGAGTACTATCGCGAAGAAGGTAAGCCATTCGAGGAAATTGAATACGAATTTTACTATGATACGGCGAGCTTTCTGGATGAGTATTGCAAGGCTTTCAGTCTGGCCGGCCTCGAGCGGATTACCGGCGTCAGCCAGGCGCAGTTGGGGCACTATCTGCATGGCCGTCGCAAGCCGTCGGCCAGAACCATCGCCCGGATACAGGAAGGTGTCCGCCGCTTTGCTCAGGACCTGACGGCCGTTCGCTTTATCTGACCAGCCATTTCAAGCAGTCTTAATTATCTTCACCCAAGCGCAAAAGACGAGCTACCTGGCCAACGCACTGCGGATGGCATCGTTGATAAAATCGTTGATGCTGATTCCCAGATACTCCGCCTGTTCGGCCGCCTGTCCATGGAGGTCTGATGGCATCCGGATGACAAACTTACCGTTATACGGCTTTTCGGGGAGGACGCCGCGTGCGGCACAGTTGCGCAGGTAGTGATCGATAGCATCTTCGAAATCCTTTTTGATTTCTTGAACGGATTCTCCTTCATAAGTGATGCAGTCTCTTCTGAGGCCCAGCACTTTCCCAAAGAGATAATCCTCCTCTTCTGAATAATCTACACTTCCAGTGTATCCTTTATATCTTAGCTTTCCCATTCTTGTAACAGGTTTTTTGATTCAAAATACGCTTTGATTGCTTTCAATGTTCCTTTCTTGACTATATTGCCAGGATGTGGTTTATGCATCAAGAATGATTCATTACCTCGCACAAAAGCCACCCGGCTTCCAGATGTGCTACCCTTCTGGCTGAGCGTAAACCCTTTATCCGCAAAAAGCCTGACTACTTCATCAAAAGTAAAATCGGACGGCATACGTTCAAACCGTTCTTTCAATTTCTCCTTTCCACTCATCACGCTGTTCGTTTGCAAAGATACTATTTTTAGTATCACGTTGTTCATAATCCTTTCGCAAATGAATGGAAAAGGATTGATAATAAAAATACGAAGCCGTTTTTACTCGTTTACAAACGTTTAGAGAAATAATTTTTAAGAAATTATTCTACATCTTACGGCCAATGGCCTGCTCCACTTCTGACAGCCCTTCAGCCAGGACGGCCATGTCCTGGCTGATTTTGTTGGTGATACGGGCGTAGATCTGGGTGGCGCGGATGTTGGTGTGCCCGAGGATACGGCTCAGGCTCTCCACGGGCATGCCGCGGTTGAGCGCGATCGTGGCAAAGGTGTGCCGCCCCACGTGGAAGGTCAGATGCGTCTTGATGCCGCAGCGCTCCGCCAGCCGCTGCAGGTTCTCGTTGCAGCAATTGTTGCTCGCGACCTGCGTCTTGTGGCGCCGCGTGAGGATCCACCAGTTTCCGTCGAAGAAGCGCTGCACGTTCTCCTCCCGCAGGTTCTTGATATCTACATAGGCAAGCCCCGTGAAGGCGGAAAAGAGGAACAGGTCGCGGACCCGCTCTTCGACGGGCGTAGCTGGTTCGACCTCAAGCGCTGGGGCGACAGCATCAACCGCAAGACCTATGCGAACGGAGGCAACTGGATGAGCTCCTACGCTGTCAGCTTCGGCCCCAATGAGAAGAACAACTGGACCTGGACCATCCCCAGAAACGAAACTGACTACAACAAGGGCATCACTTCGACTTCCAACAACTAGCCAGTGATTTCCGATGAAAACAGGGGAGAAATTGCATCTCCCCTGTTTTTTTGTTATATTTGCCAGATTAGATGCCCGGTCAGAACGGGCATGACGTGAAAATGACTGACGAGACCCTGAACATCCCCGACCACGATTACGGCGACGAGAGCATCGTCCATCTGGAAGACCTGGAACACATCCGGCTCAGGCCGGGCATGTACATCGGCCGCCTGGGCGACGGTACGGCGCCCAACGACGGCATGTACGTGCTGATGAAGGAGATCATCGACAACTCCATCGACGAGTTCGCGATGGGCTACGGCAAGCTCATCCAGATCAAGATCGAAGACAAGCAGATCTCCATCCGCGACTACGGCCGCGGCATCCCCTTCGGCTTCAGTGAGAAAGACAAGACGCAGAACCTGCTTGACGCCGCCGTGAGCAAGCTCCACACCGGCGCCAAGTTCGACAACAAGACCTTCCAGAAATCCGTGGGTATGAACGGCGTCGGCCTGAAGGCCGCAAACGCCCTCTCGTCGCAGTTCACCGTCCAGTCATTCCGTAATGGGGAAACCCTCGCCCTGACCTATGAAAAAGGCATCCTCGTCACACCGGATTTCACGCCGAAACCCACGACGGAGCGAAACGGCACGCTCGTCTCCTTCATTCCTGACGACACGCTCTTCGAGCCCTACGAATACAATACGGAGTACATCGACACGATGCTCCGCAACTACGCCTACCTCAACGTCGGCCTGAAGCTCACCTTCAACGGCACGGAGTACAAGTCGGAGAACGGCCTGCTCGACCTGCTCAACGAA